>Ga0207640_10000007_pt1 | contig 303287 bp, 246 predicted proteins | sample KBSCornC42_FD_184300 | JGI IMG/M metagenome (GOLD analysis project Ga0207640, IMG submission 184300) | Corn rhizosphere microbial communities from Kellogg Biological Station, Michigan, USA - KBS Corn C4-2 (SPAdes) (version 2) | ecosystem: Host-associated > Plants > Roots > Rhizosphere > Soil ... | reverse complement strand
CCGCACCCGCTGCTCCTGAACCTCCATCGTCCTCCACGCCATCTCCGACCCTCCACTCCTCGCAAAAGAACGAAAAGTGTAAAGGATCTCCAGAGACATTCTGTAAAGGATGTCATGCAACTGAACACCTTAACCCCGGGCCTTTCCGGACATGCTGCCCGACGGACTTTTTCCGCAGCCTCTGAACCCGGTTCAGTACGCGGCCATGTCCGCCATCGCCCGGTACAGGTCCTCCGCCTGAGGCAGAATCGCATCTTCGAGCAGCGGCTGATATGCCACAAAAGTATCCATCGCCGCCACCCTGCGAACAGGAGCATCCAGATCATGGAAGAGTTCTTCGCCAATGCGCGCGGCAATCTCCGCGCCATAGCCCCAGCTCAGCATGTCCTCATGGGCCACAATCACGCGGTTCGTCTTCTTCACGCTCTCGGCAATCGCCTCCCAGTCATAGGGCGAAAGCGTGCGCAGATCAATCAGCTCCACCTCAATCCCAGCTTCGCGGTAGAGCTTCTGCGCCGCCTGCAACGCGCGCGGCACCACCGCACCATACGTGACCACGGTGAGGTCTTTTCCACGCTGCACAATCTTCGCCTTGCCAAACGGAATCGTGTAATCCGCCCCCGGATACGCAGCACGCCCGAAGGTCTCCCTGTAAAGCCGCTTGTGCTCCAGAAACAACACCGGATCATCGCAGCGAATCGCCGTCCGCAGCAACCCGAGCGCATCAAGCCCATTCGACGGCATCACAACCCGCACGCCCGGCGTGTGCGTAAAGATGCTCTCGCCCGACTGCGAGTGATAGATCGACCCGCCCGTCAGGTAGCCGCCAATCGGCACCCGCACCACCATCGGGCAGCTATAGGTGCCGTTCGAGCGCCAGCGCATCAGCGCCATCTCGTTACGCATCTGGTGCATCGCCGGCCAGATGTAGTCGAAAAACTGAATCTCAACCACCGGCTTCAGCCCGCGCACCGCCATGCCAACCGCGCGACCCACGATGTTCGCCTCAGCCAGCGGCGAGTTGAAGCAGCGGTCGTTGCCAAACTGGGTCTGTAAACCCGACGTCAGCTTGAACACCCCACCCTTGCCCTTCAGCTTGCCCGCCCTCAGCGCCTCATCGCGCGTCGCGTCGGCCACGTCTTCGCCGAAGACGACGATCCGCTCATCGCGCCGCATCTCGTCCTTCAGGCAGCAGTTGATCAGGTCAGCCATCGTGCGCTCCGACGGGTCGGCGGTCGCAACCGGCTCCGCGTCGAAGCGCGCGTCCATCGGCGTCAGGTCCTCCGAGTACACGTGTTTCGGAATCGACTCCACCGTCGGCAGCGCCGCATGAATCGCGCGGTCGGCGGCGCGCTGCACCTCGTCGTCCACCTGCCGCTCCAGCCGATTGATCGCGTCCGCGTCCAGAATCCCTTCCCGCAGCAGCCACATCTGCATCCGCGAGATGGGGTCGCGCAGCGAATCCGCCTCCAGCTCCGCCGCCGAACGATAGTTCCGCTCATCGTCACTCAGCGAGTGCGAATAAGGCCGAATCACATGCCCATGCACCAGCGCAGGCCCATGCCCGGCGCGGCAGTAAGCCACCGCCTCCACCATCGCCTCGTAGCTCGCAATCGGGTCCGTGCCATCCACTTCAGCAAAGTGGAAGTTCGGAAAGTTCCGCACCAGCCGCGAGATGTTCCCTCCCGGCGTATTCGCCTCCACCGGCGTCGAGATCGCGTAGCCGTTGTCCTCGACCACATACACCACCGGCAGCCTGCCGTTCGACGCCGTATTCAGCGACTCCCAGAACTCGCCCTGGCTCGTCGAACCTTCGCCAATCGAGACGTACACCACCTCGTCGCCGTGAAACTTCACGTCCTTGTAGCTTCGGTAATCGCTCTGGCGAGAGTCGCCGTCCGGCTTCAACGCAGCCTCGGGATGGTGCGAAAAATACCGCCCAGCCTCCGCGCAGCCAATCGCATGAAGGCATTGCGTCGCCGTCGAGGACGATGTCGAAACGATATTCAGCTTCGTGCTCGACCAGTGCGAAGGCATCTGCCGCCCGCCGCTGGCGATGTCCTCCGCCGCGCCCACGGCCTGGAGCAACTGCTCCTCAACCGTATTGCCCAGCGCAAGGCAGATCGCGCGGTCCCGATAGTACGGAAAGAACCAGTCGTACCCCGGACGCATCGCCATGCCCGCCGCCACCAGCAACGCCTCGTGGCCCGCGCAGGAGACCTGGAAAAAAATCTTCTGCTGCCGCTTCAGCACAATCTCGCGGTCGTCCGTCCGGCGCGACAGATACATCAGCCGGTAGAACTCCACCAACTGCTCGTGGCTCAGTGAAGCCGCCGTCTTTTTCTTCTCCGCCAACCCGGTCCCAGACTGTCTTGCCATGCCCCTACCCTCAACAGGTCAAACCCACTTCCGGTACTAGATTGTACCGGGAATGGAGCAGAAATGACTCCTGTCCTGCCGCCTCCTGAACCAATCAGTAGAACCCTCAATACCCCGCTTCCCGCCCATGACGAATAGCGAGGAGTACTACCTCTTTTTGTTTTTGGTCATAGTGATACAGCACCACATACGCGCCCTGCCCAAACTCGATCATCCATTCTCGAAACTCAGGCAGCATCTCCTCAACAGGACGTCCAATCTCCGGATGTCTTCCGAGAGCCTTCACGCCTTGTCGAATCGCACGAACGGCGCGCTGCGCGGCCTCCGCACTCTTAGGAGCCAGAAACGCATGAAGGCGGTTTACGTCAAGGAGAGCAGCTTCGGACCACTTCAGGCGTGACATTTAGGCGTGGCAGCCTTTCTCCCGGCTTCCAGCTTTGCAAGCCATGCGTCTGCCTCCTTTGCCGTCACATGCAGCCCGGTCTCCTGAAAGTGGGTCCAGACCGCAACCGCATCCTCGCGTAGCTGCTCGCGCTTTTCTTCTCGCTCCACATACTGCTCAATCGCTTCGCGCATCATCCAGTGGGGCGAGCGCCGGCGAGCAGCAGCCAGGCGCTGCACGCGGGCCTTCGTCCCCGAGTCAAGCTTCAGGCTGGTTGTGGAAGCTGCTGGCATCGCGGGTGCTCCTTGGTGTTACCTGGTAATACTACACCTCTCGCGTGCTCTCTGTCTCGAATAAATACGAGACAGAGAGCACGCGACTACACAAACAGCGGAGCCAGCACCAGCGTGATCGTCGCCAGCAGCTTGATCAGCACGTGCAGGCTCGGCCCGGCCGTGTCCTTGAACGGATCGCCCACGGTATCGCCGACCACCGAAGCCTTGTGCGCCTCCGACTTCTTGCCGCCAAGCTGCCCGGTCTCGATGAACTTCTTCGCGTTGTCCCACGCGCCGCCGCCATTGTTCATCAGCATCGCCATCAGCACACCGGCAATGGTGCCGACCATCAGCAACCCGGCCACAGCCTCTGCCCCGGCCAGGTTCACCGGAACACCGGCAATCGCCGGCACCGGCAGAATCGTCCCCGGAGCATAGATCGCCGTGTTCGCCTGGTAGCTCGACGAGAAGTGCCGGAACAGCAGCCCGACCATCACCGGCATCGCCACCACCAACGCCCCCGGCAGCACCATCTCCTTCAGCGCCGCGCCCGTCACAATATGCACGCATCGCCCATAGTCCGGCTTCGACGTACCCGCCATAATCCCCGGGTTCTCGCGGAACTGGTCGCGCACATCCTCGACCACCTTCTGCGCCGAGCGCCCCACGGCCTTAATCGCCATCGAGCTGAACAGAAACACCAGCATCGCACCCAGCATCGCCCCGACAAACACCGGCACCTGCGCCAGGTTCACCGTCGTGAAATTCCACCCCGGAGGCATGTAGCCGCCCGCGTTGGCAACCTTGTCGCCCACAATCGCCTTGATCTCTTCAAGGTAAGCGGAAAACAGCAGAAACGCCGCCAGCGAAGCCGACCCGACCGCGTAGCCCTTGGTCAGCGCCTTCGTCGTATTCCCAGCCGAGTCCAGCTTATCCGTCCGCTCGCGGATCGAGTCCGCCTGGTTCGACATCTCGATAATGCCGCCGGCATTGTCCGTAATCGGCCCGAACGTGTCCATCGCCAGAATGTACGCCGCGCAGCACAGCATCCCCATCGTGGCGATCGCCGTTCCGTAGATGCCCTTCGCGTAATCCGAGACGCCGCCCACGTCATGCAGTCCCTGCACGCCGAAGTAGTAGCTCAGCAACAGCGCAGCCGAGATCGCAATCACCGGCATCGCCGGCGTCTCCATCCCCACAGCCAGGCCGCTAATGATGTTCGTCGCCGGCCCCGTCAGCGAAGCATGAGCAATCGACTTCACCGGAGCGTAGCGCGACTCCGTGTAGTACTCCGTAATCCACACAAACAGGAACGACGTGATCAGTCCCACCACACCGCAGCCCAGCAGCCACAGCGGATGCACCCCCGGCCCGTTCAACATCCCGTACACCGCCACGGCAAATCCAATGAGCGCCAGTCCCGACGTCACATAGAACCCGCGATTCATCGCATGCATCGGGTCTTCCGTCTCAGTCGTCCTCACCACAAAGACGCCCACCAGGCTCGCAATCAAATTCACCGCCAGCATGATCAGCGGAAACAGAATCCCCTTCACGCCGAAGATCGGATACAGCGCCGCGCCCAGAATCATCGCGCCCACGTTCTCCGCAGCGGTCGATTCGAAGATGTCCGCGCCGCGCCCCGCGCAGTCGCCCACATTGTCGCCCACCAGGTCCGCAATCACAGCCGGATTGCGCGGATCGTCCTCAGGAATCCCGGCCTCCACCTTGCCCACCAGGTCCGCGCCCACGTCGGCAGCCTTGGTATAGATGCCTCCGCCAAGCTGCGCAAACAGCGCCACCAGCGACGCTCCAAAGCCGAAGCCCACCAACTGGTACGGCACCGTCTCCGGATGCTCCAGGCCGCCGTAGAACAGGAACAGCGCGCCCACGCCCAGCAGCGAGAGCGCCACCACCACCAGCCCTGTCACCGCGCCTCCGCGCAACGCCATCTGCAGCGCCCCGTTCAGGCTCGTCCTCGCCGCCGAAGCCGTCCGGATGTTCGCGCGGATCGAGCAGTACATCCCCGTATATCCCGCCGCGGCGGAACACAACGCGCCGATCAGAAAGCTGATCACCGTCTTCGTTGCAAACGGTGCCGTCCGTGCCGACATGTGGTAGCCCGCGAACAGAACCACCGCCAACACCACGGCAATCGCGCCGATCGTCCTGTACTGCCTCTTCAGAAATGCTTCAGCCCCTTCGCGGATCGCGTCTGAGATCGCCCTCATCTCCGGCGTTCCTGTGTCTCCTTTGTTCACATGGCGAATCAGCAGAAACGCAGCCACCAGCGCCAACGCGCCAACCACCATGGCCCCCCACAGCCAAACCTGTCCATCATCCCCACCGACATATCCACGTGAAACGGGCACCTGCGCCCCAGCAAACAAAGCCAACAGCCCTACTACATCCATGCAAAGGTCTCCTTACTACATTGGTCCGCAATTTGTTCCATAAAGAGCGCATTAGAGCATGTGCAATCACACAGGGTCAATGCAGCACATCCATCCCCGTGCCTTCGCATGTTCGTTTCATCTCCGAACCAACAAAATGGCCGCCCACCCACATCGCGCCTCAACCTTTTTCTTCCTCTGCCGATGCACACTGCAGCGCACTGCCAAGAGGTCAAACTGTGTCGAAAGCCCCCGGCTCCGTCGTGAGAGAATTCCAACCTTCTGCCAGCCGGATGCACCGCCTGCTGTCCGTTTTGGTCCTACCTCTCATTTCGTTTTTTTTACCTGTTTCCTCCCCTGCGCAGATCGGCATCGCAACGACTGTCCCCCACCGCTACCTCGTCATCTACCGCAGCAACTCCATTCCCGGAGACGCCGAAATTCGTACTCATGCACTCGGTGCCCGTCTCCTTCATCGCAGCGACCGCCTCGGCATCGCCACCGTCCAGTTCAATGCCTCCACCAACGACGCAGCCGCCATCGAACAGCTACGCGCCGAGCCCAACGTCGCCTACGTCATCCACGACCGCGTTCTCTCCGCCACGCGCCTCCACGTCAAAGCTCTGCCTGCCACTTTCAGCGTAGTCATCGGAGCAAAATCCAACACCGCCCCCTACGACACTTACTACACCGAAACCCCGCAGGAATGGGCCGTCCAACAAGTCGGCGGCTACGGCGACAACGTCTCAGGCGGCCCCTCGCACGGCCCCTGGGACATCACCCGAGGCAAAGGCATCCGCATCGCCATCCTCGACAGCGGCGTAGACCAGACCCACCCCGACATCGCACCCAACCTCGTCCTCAACCTCTCCGAAGTCGATCCGTCCGCCTACCCCAGCGCCTGCGACGACGGCACCCCGCAGGACCAGTCCGGCCACGGCACCTGGACCGCCTCGCTCGCCGCCGGAGCGATGGGTCCCGGCACCGGCGAGATCATCGGCGTCGCTCCCGAAGCCGGCATCCTCAACATCAAAGTGCTCGAGCGAATGCCCGCTGTCTTAAATGGAGCGAGCCTCGCCGACCAATGCACCGCTGGTCAGGCCAGTGGCCTGCTCAGTTGGGTGCTTCAGGGCATCAACGACGCCATCGCCAACCGAGCCGACATCATCTCGCTCTCCGTCGGGGCCGTAGCCGACCTCACCACCGGAGACGGCGCCGGACTCCAGGCAGCCTTCGACCGCGTCACCTGGGCCGCCGCGCAGGCGAATATCGTACTCGTCGCCGCCGCAGGCAACGAGGGCCTCGATCTTTCCAATCCCCGCTTCGTCGAACTCCCCGCCCAGTCGCGCGGCGTCCTCGCCATCGAAGCCTCCACCAACCCGGCCTGCGCCCAGACCGCCGATCCGAACGAAGGCTGCGCACCAGGTCCCGTCTCGCTCGCCTACTACAGCAATCACGACATCGCCGACGCGCTCGCCGCGCCCGGCGGCAGCTACCCCGAAGGCTCCGACACATCGGCCACCGGCTGGGTGCGCGGAGCGTGCAGCTCCGGCATTCCCGCCACCCTCGACGGCCCGCCCACCGACTCTGCCCACAGCATGGGCTGCTTCAACCTGGGACACGCCGCCTACGTGCAGGCCATCGGAACCAGCGCCTCCGCGCCGCTCGCCGCCGGCGCAGCCGCACTCATCCGCGCCGCCCATCCGGACTGGGACGCCGCCACCGTCGTCGCCGCCATGCGCTCCACAGCCGTTCTCACACGCAGCCTTCCCGTCCCGCAGGTCAGCGCAGCAGCAGCACTATCCACCCCTTGAGTGAAGGCAATCTCAGCTTTGTTTTTGCGGTTGTTTTGAGGATGAGCGTGGGGCTTCAGCCCCACGAACGAGCCGGCAAATGCAAGGGGCTTTAGGTAGTGTCTGATGAATCGACGAGAATCGTTTTTGCTTCCGGGTAGGCCAGGCGTTTAGGCTTGGCTCTCTTCACGAACCGTAAAAAATGGGGCTTCAGCCCCTGGGGTATGCCTTTTTTCTCGCCTGCATGGTCCCCAAAATCGAAGATTCCGTTTCGTCAGACACTACCTGGCCCGGGCCATTCTTCCTAAGGCCGAGTCACCCCTTCATCCGGTCCTTAACACTCTTCGCCAGCTTCTCAATTTCGTCAGCCTTCTTAATCACGTCCACCGACAGGACATCCTTGTTCGTCTTGTCCACTTCGCTCTTCAACTCGGTCGCCAGTTGCAGCAGCTTGTTCGTGTCGGCCACCAGTTGTTTCTGCCGGTCGTCATTGCGCGCCTTTGCCTGACGCGCCATCACCGAAGGCGGCAGCCCCTCACCCGCCCCTCCGTCAATCGGAGGCAGCCCAGGTTGCGTCGGGTTCCGCGGCGCCTGCTGACTCTGGATCACCTGCGCGCCCCCCATCGCCCCCGCCGCACCCGTCAAAAGGACCATCCCAACCACCGCGCCACAAAGAATTCGCATCATCCACCTCAATCCGACACCGGCTGGTGCCTCGCGCCTCGCACCCACGCAAATTGCATCTTACGAAGAGCTGTCGCATTCTGTTCCAACAGCCATCTCCGAAAGCGAGACCCGAATTTGCAATTAATGATGCTCCTCCAGGCAATGACCCCGCAAGACCAGAACCTGCTTCAGGCCATCGAGCGCGGCTGGCACAACGATGTCATCGACTTCGTACGCGATCAGGTGCCCAAACTCATTGCCGTCTTTCTGGTCCTGTTCATCCTCCAGCGCATCATCCTGTTCTTCGTGCATCGCCTGCGCAAACGAGCGGACGCCTACGTCGGCAACCTCCAGCGCGCGGCGCAACTCCGCACCATCGCCTCGGTCGTGCGTGCTACGTCCTACGCCGTGCTGGCCTTCATCGCGCTGCTCCAGATACTCAACATCTTCAACATCCCCTACCAGCCCATCCTGGCTTCGGCCGGCATCATCGGCGTCGGCGTCGGCCTCGGCGCGCAATCCATGTTCAAGGACATGATCAACGGCCTCCTCATCCTCGTCGAAGACCAGTACAATGTCGGCGAGACAGTGACCGTTGCCGGACTCAAAGGCGTCGTCGAAGACCTCTCCCTCCGCTCGACGCGCGTCCGCGACGGAGACGGCACACTCTACATCATCCCCAACAGCCAGATCGCCGCCGTCTCCAACTTCTCCCGCGACTACTCCATCGCCTCGCTGCCCGTCAGCGTAGACGCCAGCGCCAACCCCGACAAAGTCATGGGCATCCTGCTCGCGCTCGCCGAGCAGGTCCGCAACGATCCCGCCTTCAAGGACATCGCCGTCTCCGACCCCGACATCCTCGGCGTCAACGAAATCCGCGGCCGCGAAGTCATCTACCCGGTCAACATCCGCGTCCGCGCCAACCAGCGCGACCCCGTTCTGCGGGCCTTGCGCCGCCGCATCATCCTCGCCTTTGAAAAAGAAGGCATCCCGCTCGGCATCTCATCCAACATGCTCCTCATGCAGCAGAAGCCAGACCCTACTGCGCCCCCCGCACAGCAGCCCCTCGTCAGCTAGTGTCTGTTCTGAGTTTGAAGTCCACAACATAAACGAACGTGTCATCCTGAGCGCAGTAAGCCGCGTCTTTTGCGGCTTGCGAAGTCGAAGGACCTGCGGTTCAGGCCTCGATACATGCGGGTGCCCCACGTCTCGCCTTTGAGACGTGGGTTTCGGGGCAGCAACACCCTACAACGCCCGATTCATCGCCTCAATCAGTTCGTCCACAGTCGAGACCGGCGGCAAACATCCCTTCCCATTGCAGATCGCGGCAAAGCTACCCTCCGCCTTCAACCCCGGCAGATGCGGCAGCGTCTCGGCAAGCGCAGGCGGCAACGCGCCAAGCTGGTCGCGCCGCAACCGAATCACGCTCTTATTCACCGCGAACCGCGCCAGCGCAACCGCCTCCAGCCTGCGCGCGTCCGCATCGTCGCCAATCACGCAAATCTGCACCGCCCGCTGCACCATCCGCTGCAACGCCAGCGCATACGTTGCGGCAAACAAGCCAAAGTGCTCGACCACTCCGGCAAACGCCTCCATCGTATCGAGCGACTTCACCGCATAGTCCTCTCGCCCGCTCAAACCCTCCAGCCGCATCAGCAGCGCAGCCGCCACCGGGTTCCCCGCAGGCGTAGGCGAGTCCTGCAGAGGCTTCCGCCGCGCGCTCAACGCGCCCAGCCGCACCTCGCCGTCAGCAGCATTTTCCATGTCAAAGAAGCCGCAGCCGGTCTTGTCATAAAACCGCGCCACCACGCTCTCGGCAATCGCCGCCGCGGCCTCGTAGTAGCGCATCTCGCCCGTCGCCTCCCACGCATCGAGCGCAGCATGTGCCACAAAAACATAATCCTCCAACACCCCAGCTACGCGAGCGCCGGCACTACCCGGCTCGCCATACGCAACCACGTGCGCCATACCCGTCTCCGGGTTCCACGACTCAGCCAGCACGCGGTCCAGCGACTTCAGCGCAAACGCGCGCGCCTCCGGCAAGTCCAGCACGCGCCCGGCCTCCAGATACGCCGAGATCATCATCCCGTTCCATCCCACATAGATGGTCTTGTCCACATAGGGCGTAGGCCGCTTCAGCCGCGCCGCATACAGCTTCGCCCTGGCCGAAACCAGCCGCTCTCGCGCCGCATCCAGCGGCACGCCATTCGACTTCGCAACACTCTCCAGCGTCCCGCGCACATGCAGCACATTCTTTGCCGGGTTGTGATGCATCTCGCCAATTTCGCCGATGTCGTAATACGCGCTGGCAATGGCAAACTCTTCAGGTGTCAGCGCGGCAGACGCCTCATCCGCAGTCCAGGTAAAGTAGTCGCCGTCGTCGTCGAGCGAAAAATCCGCATCCTGCGAAGCGTAGAAGCCTCCCCGCTCGCAGTCGCTCAGCCATCCGTCGATCCAGCCCATCATCTCCTTGGCCACCCGCGCGCACTCCGGCTCCACAAACGTCTGGTAGGCGTGGACGTAGTTCTTCAGCAGTTCGCTGTTGTCATACGACATCTTCTCGAAGTGCGGCACCACCCACCGCTCATCGACCGAGTAGCGATGAAACCCTCCCGCCAGATGGTCGTAGATCCCGCCCTTCGACATCTTCTCCAGCGTCACCATCGCCGCCTGCTTCGCCAGTTCACCCAGCTTCGCGCCGTCGCCAATCGACACGCGCGAAGCCGTGTCCAGCAGCAAATCAATCGCGCCCGAGTGAGGAAACTTCGGCTGCGACCCAAACCCGCCCGACCGCGCATCGAACTGCTTCAGCACCGAGGCGACCATCTTCGCCACCAGCTCCGGCCCCGGATTCCCCGCCCTGCCATTGAACGATTCATTGTGCTCAATCGCCGCCATCACGCTCGCTGCCGAATCGTCTACCTCGCCGCGCTGCTTCTGAAACGCCTCGGCCATCGTCACCAGTACACGCCGGAATCCCGGACGCCCATGCTGGTCCAGCGGCGGAAAGTATGTCCCGCCAAAGTACGGCTTGCCGTCGGGAGTCAGAAACGCCGTCAGCGGCCACCCGCCCTGCCCGCTCACCGCGGCCACCGCCGCCTGGTACCGCGTGTCCACATCCGGACGCTCATCGCGGTCCACCTTCACCGGCACAAACAACTCATTGATCACCCGCGCCGTATCTTCGTTCTCATACGATTCGCGGTCCATCACATGACACCAGTGACACCACACCGCGCCAATGTCCAGCAGAATCGGCTTGTCTTCGGCCTGCGCTTTCTTGAACGCAGCCTCGCCCCACTCCTGCCAGTCCACCGGTTGATGCATCGCCGAACGCAGATACGCCGAAGCAGCACTGGCCAGAGAATTCTTGTGTTCTTTGCTCATAGAGATTCAGTCTAGCCCAGTTGAGCCAGCATCACCGCTTCTGCTGTTGCATGTTCTTTTGCATTTCCATTCCGCAGCGCAGCGGAGGAATCTGCTGTTCGCCGGGTGCCCCATCTTCGGCGCAGCTTCATCGCGCCTAAGGTGGGGCTTCATCGCGCCTAAGGTGGGGCGCAACATCACACCCCAAAGCCGCGTCATCTCAACAGAAGACGGCGCTTTTTGCCGCCGCAGTGGAGAGACCCCCGTATTTCGCCTCCCAGCCACCGATCATCGGGTGCCCCATCCTTCGCAGCCTCACCGCGAAGGGTGGGAAGTACAAAGCCTAACCCGCCAGTCTTTCAATCGCCGGGTGCCCCACCTTCGCAACAGTTTCATCGTTACTAGAGCAAATTGCGTATCGCTGTGCAGTAGCCTTCCAAGGGCCAAAGGCCCGACAACATACCAGCCTGGGCCGGAGGCCCAGGTTCATGATGGCAGAACATGAAAGGGCTGAAAGCCCGACACATCATTCTCGCTGCATACCATCGAGAAATCTGCTTTAAGGTGGGATCTCACGCTCAAACTCATGCAGTACACAACCACATTCGCGCGTCATCTCGACCGAAGGCGGCGCTTTTTGCCGCCGCAGTGGAGAGACCCCCGTATTTCGCCTTTGCCGGGCGCCCCATCCTTCGCGGCCTCATCGCGAAGGGTGGGAATGAATCAGCTCCATCACTCATCCCTCAAACAAAAAGACCCGAGCCGAAGCCCGGGCCTTTCCAAAATCGCCATCATCAAATCCCTACTCCGACGGAGGATTCGGAGTAATCACAATCGGCTTCGGCCCTTCCGGCTCCTTCGGGGCCGTCAGACCGGGCACCACCGGAGGCGTCGAGATGACACCCGTAGCCGCCGACTCAATGCTGATCCCATACTTATCCAGCGTGTTCGAAAGCAACTGCGACAGCGCCACACGCGCATTCGCATACGCAGCCGTAGCCGAAATCAGATTGTTATCCGCAATCGCCAGATTGCGCTCCTGCTGCAGCACATTCGCCGTCGTCGAAGCGCCCAGCTTGTACTTCTTCTGCTCGGCGTCCAGACTCTGCGCGGCATAGTCTCGCGCCGCTTCCAACGCATTCACCTGAGCGCGATCATTGGTCAGGGCGTACTGCGCATTCGCCACCTGAATCCGTATCTGTGTATAGAGCTGCTGCAACCGCATCTGCGACTGCCTATACTCCATCTGCGACCGCTCCTGGTCAGCCTGTGCCACGCGGTTGCGCAGCGGAATACTGATATTCACACCCACACCCTTGTCGGGGCTCGAGCTATTAAACAGGTTACTGAATGCGGAACCGTAGCTAACTGGGGGAACTTGTCCCGGAGGGCACGGTGTTGCAGTCGTGCCAAATCCGCAAAGCAGATTCGGGTTCTGACCGCCGCCCAGTGCGCTCGCACCGTAGAACGCATACGCATCCACCGTAGGCAGCAGGCCGTTGCGAATCGCCTTGATGGTCAGCTCATTGTTCTTCATGTTCAGCGTTGCCTGCTCAATCGAAGGATTGTTGGCATACGCCTCTTTCACCAGGTCCTCGACCGACATGTCTTCTTCGGGCAACCGATCCAGGCTCACGCGGTCGGTCGGAATCACCGGCGCACTCGAAAGCTGCGGATCGTTCAGGTTCCGCGCAATCGCCTGCTTCATCAACATCTGCTGATATTCCAGGTTCGTCTTCGAGGCCACCAGCGCCTGCTTGTCGCTCGCCACCGCGGCGTCCGAATTCACCACATCCAGTGGAGCCAACGTTCCAATCTGCAACTGCTTCCGGTTGTCCTGGTCCAGTTGCGTGGACTGCGTCAGCGCCCGCTCCTTGGCCTGCTCGTCCTCATACGCGCTCACCAGGCCCCAGTAGATGTTCTCCACCTGCGTCACGGTATATAGAATCTGCGCCCGAAACGCCGAGTCAGTGATCCTACGGTCATTCTTCGCCTGGACCACAAACCGGTTATTCACACCCAGTCCAAAGCCTTGCAAAAGATGCTGAGTCACCTCTGCACGGAAATTCGTGTTCACCTGCGGGCTGTAATTTGAGAATGGATTGGTCGTCGTCACGCGGGAGTTGTTGAAGCCCACATTCAGCGAGGTGCCTGTCGCAAAACCCTGCTGATACGAGAAATCATACGTTCCCGTATCGGTGGTAATCGTCTTTTTGCCGCCGGCAAACAACGTATTGCTCTGCTGCTGGCTCGTAGACTCATACTGGATCGTACTGTTCAGCACCGGGTCACGCAGCTCCGGCGCAGGCCCGCCGCCGTTCGTGCTCAGCACCAGTCCCTGAGCGCCCGTCCCGCCGCCGCCTGCTCCGCCCGAAGTCCCGCCCGGCCCATAACCGCCCGTCACCGTCGTGCCCGAGCCGCCCAGCGTATTCGTCACCAACCCCGTCGGAACGCCGCGCAGAAACGACCCAGCCTTGGCCCGCAGAATATCCGTATCGGCAATGTCCAGGTTCAGCCGCGCAATCGCAATGTCGTAGTTGTTTTCCAGCGCCAGCATGATCGCGTCCGAAAGACTCAGGTAAATCTTCCCGTCGCGCAGCAGCGTGTCCAGCTTCGGGGTATTGCCGAACTCCGGCTTCGGTACGTTGATCGGCGTATACGGCGCAACCGGGTTCCAGAAGTGGCCCTTCGGCCTCAGGTAGTCGTGCGCCGTTGGCCGCAGATACAGTGGCCCAATCGTCTTCGGCTCTGGCGCCTGCGGCAACCCGGCCTGCCCGGTGGTATCGTTCTGCACGGCCGCCGGTACGGCTGGCTGCGTCGGATGCGTCTGAGGTTGCTGCTGTGCCAGTCCCATCGGCACGTTCACACTCATCAACATCAGGCCAATGCTTGCCACTGCCTGCAAATTTCGTAATTTCACGATGCGCTCTCCAACTCGTTTCGCGGGCATTCCGAGACAGCCATAGCCGCCCCGACACCCAGATTCTTCCCTGAAAACCCCACACCATTCCGCGGGGCCACATCCAACTCAATCTGGACCAATTCTTCTAAGACGCGCAGACCTTGCTCCGGGACTCTTTAAAAGAGTTGCCGAACCCGCTCCCTCCGCGTCAAAAGCGGAGACGGCTGAGCACAGATACGCACTTCCGTGCCGCTTCGTTCCAGCAACTCCATCAAAATTTCAGGCGCTTCAGCAGCCCAAGTATACCAACCTGAACCGCTTCACCACCCCGCCCGTCAATCCCCACGTCTACCGCAAGCCAACAGTCTGGAACGGCAGCCCCGTCACCGGCCAGTGCGAAACCTGAGCGTCCACATTCAACCCCACCGAGACACCCGCCGCGCTCGCCGCCTCCACATCCACGTTCCAACCGTCAACCACCACCAGCGCGTCCTCGCCGTTCAGATCCTTCGTGGCCGCCTCCATCGTCACCGTCCGCGACTCACCCGGCACCAGCGAAACATAGTTGTCGCTGTAATAGACCGGCAACACGCGCTCGCCCGACTTCCGCCGCAGTTGCAGATGCGCCATCACCGCCACCTGCTTCGTCGGGTTCGTCAGCGTCACCGTCACCTCGGTCTTGCCGTCTGCGTCCACGCGCGCAACCTGAGCATTCAGCTTCACCACCGGCATCCCGTCCATCGCCGTCAGATCATCCTCATGCGCCGCCTGCGCCTTCCAGTAAAAGTTATCCGAGAGCAGCTTCCCAGCCGAGTCCCTCAACTCCAGCTTCACAAAATAAACCGCCGAAGCCGTCGCCGGAACCTCCAGCGCGCCCAGGTCCGTCGCCACGTCCGCCGCAGCCGTCACCGGATACTCACGGCTCCCCGCAACCGATCCATCCATGTTGTAGACAACCGCCTTCGCCGTCGCGCCCTCCACCGCCGTAGGCAGGTTGTTGATAACCTGCACCTGGCCATTGGACTCGTTCAACTGCACATGCACCATCTCGCCGGCCTTCTTCACCGCAAACAGCGCCGCATTCGGCTCCAGGTCGTAGTGGTAGATCTGCCACACAAAGCTCGGCTGCGCCGGATTGCTCATCCACGTAATCACGCCCGTGTCCGGATGAAAGAGAAATGCATTGCGTCCTTCATACATGGCACGAAACGCCTCGTAGTTCATCAACTGTGCCTTGCGCACAAAGTCCGCGAGGTTCGCAATCTTCCCATACCGGTCGGCCATGATCCCCGGATACTTGTCCGACCCCGAAGCACCCTTCGCAAAGTCATGTTCGGCCCAGTCGTCGGTAATCGTCTCCCAGTCTTTCTCAGGCATCATGCCGTGAATCGACTCAATCGTCGGCACCGACACACTGCCCGTCTCCGTCTTGAACGCCGCGTCCTGCTTATAGAACTCCCTCGGCGTCCGCCAGTGGTAAGGACCATGCGAGACCACTCCGCGCCCCGCTGTCGAACTCGGCTGATAAAGCCGCGTCGGCTCCAGTTCCGCCATCAGCTTACGCAACTCCTGATCGATCTCCGGCGGCGGATACCCCTCGTTCCGCGCGCACCACACCGCAATCGAAGGATGGTTCCTGTACCGCAGAATCTTGTCCCGCACATTCGCAATATAGGTCGGAATGTCCGTCGGGTTCGGCCCGTCGCTCGGGTTCGGCTGGAAGAACTCGTCCCAAAGCAGAATCCCGTACTTGTCGCAAAGCTCGTAGAAGTCCTCGTTCGTGCTCTGGCCCACCCAGTTGCGAATCATGTTCATGTTCGCCTCGGCGTGCATCCGAATCTGTGCCTCCAGCCTCTCGCGCGGAATCCGCTTCATTCCCTCATCCAGACCCCAGTCGCCGCCGCGAATAAACACCGGCACGCCGTTCACCGAGATCGCCAGGTTGTCCGACCCCGGCAGCTCATACGTCATCTTCCGCACGCCAAACGTCACGTCCTTCGCGTCCGAATCCTTCTTCTTCACCTCAAAGCTCAGGTGCAGCTTGTACAGGTTCTGCGGCCCATACCCATTCGGCCACCACAGCCTCGGGTTCAATAGATGCAGCGCCGCCACCGTCTTCGGATCAAACTTCACCACCTGCGAAGCATGCGCAGCCAGCGTCACCTTCTGCTCGAACGCAACGTTCTCAATCGCGCCCTTCAACACGCCCTCGACCGGCTTGTCCGTCACATTCTCCACCGTCGCCTCAACCGCCACATCAGCCGAGTCCGTCTTCGGCAGCGGCAGATCGGTCGTCACCAGCGGGTCCCGCACCACCACATCGCCCGTAGCCGAGAGATACACCTTCCGCCATATCCCCGTATCCCTGTCCCGAATCGCCGGCAGCCAGTCCCACCCAATCGTCGAAAGAAACGTCGCCCCGTCAATCGCCGTAATGCCGCCATTCTTCCCCAGCCCATCGCGCAACGTATGCTCATGCGGCACGCCCGGATGCGGCTGCGGCGTCACCAGCACAGCCACCACCGCGTCCTTGCCCGGCTTCACCTGCGCCGAAATATCGAACCGCCCGCGAATAAACGCCCCGCGAATCGTCCCCACCTCGGTCCCATTCACCCACACCACAGCCGAGTAGTTGATCCCATCAAAGTTCAGCCACACATGCCGCTTCTTATAGTCCTTCGGCACCCGCACCACCGTCCGGTACCAGTACGAAGTCTTGTTCAAACTCTCCGGAATGTTCTCAGGCCGATTGTTCTCCCCATACAGCGGCTCGGGATAAACATGGTTGTTCACCAGCGTCGTCAGCACGGTCCCCGGAACAGTCGCCCCATACCATCCCGCAGGCTTGTAAGCCGCAGACGAAATCTCCGCACCCGCCTCCGCAGCCTTGGCCACATCCTGCATCTGCCAGCCCGCACTCAGCTCCACATTCGCCGGAACCGGCTTCTCCGCCGCCCTCGCTGCCGGTGTCAACATCATCCCAATCGCTACCACCCCAAACCACACCCTCAGCATAGAGCCAGAAAAAACCGACTGAACAAGACGCATCCGCGCTTTACCTTCCTCTGTTAGCGTTACCAAACGAGCTGCCGGAAATCACTATACGCGAATCAATCGCTATAGTCCCGGTGACTCCTCATCCCCAATGCGGCCCCCACGATTTGTTGTCATTCCCGAAGGGAATCTGCGTTCCGCATCGCCCCGCGCCGGGTTACACCTATACGGGAAATGCCCAACGTGTGATAAGTCCTAAATTCGTTTCACATGCCAAAGGGCCAAAGGCCCGTTCTATACCAGCCTGGGGCAACGCCCCAGGTTATGTTCCAGCATAAAACCAAGGGCTGAAGGCCCGCCCTATAGCGCGCCGAACTTCAGACAGATCAGCATGTCGTCATTCTGAGCGCAGCGAAAAATCCCCGCAACGCCACAAAACCGGGAGCCCACCACTCATCGTCGCCAAGGCAAGGTACCCGGCCCCGAACCGCCCTTCTTCACCTTCTTTGAAGTTGTCAGCGCGATATTCTGCCCGGTCAAATCGCTGTCCGCCACCGTCACGGCCTGCTTGCCATCGTCGTAGCTCCGCACGGTCTCATCGGATGCTATCCGAATCAGGCCCGTCGACTTTTCTTGGAAGGCTCCGTGTCCGCCGCATTCGTCACGGTCATGTTGTACGTCCCCGGAGGTACAAACTTGACCGTAAAGTTGCCATCGGCATCCACCGTAGCCCACCGCGACATCCGCCGCCCCGGGTCAGGGCATTCTGTTCCCTGTTCCCTGCTGTGATACCGTCCGAACAGCCCCATGCCGCACTGGAAGCTCACACTCGCCTACGACGGAACGCCCTACAACGGATGGCAGGTCCAGCCGAATCTCCCCACCGTGCAAGGCACGCTCGCCGAAACCATCCACCGCATCACCGGCGAATCCGTCCTCCCGCAAGGCTCCGGCCGCACCGACGCCGGAGTCCACGCTCTCGCGCAGGTAGCCACCTTCACGCTCAACGCGCCCATCCCTCCGGCAAACTTCCACCGCGCCCTCAACCGCGCCCTCCCACCCAGCATCCGCATCCTCTCCGCCGAGCACGCCCCCGAAACCTTCCACGCCCGCCACAGCGCCCTCCGCAAGACATACGAGTACCGCATCTTTCCCCGTGTTCCCTATCCCGCAACCATCCCCGCCACCATCGACCGCATCTGCTCCCCCATGCTCGCTCCCTGGGTATGGGACTGTCCCTTCCCGCTCGACTTCGCCATCCTCCAGAACGCCGCCGACCACATCCGCGGCACCCACGACTTCACCTCCTTCGCCGCCGTCGATCCCGACCTCACCACCCGCAACGCGACTGCCACAGACTTGGGTGCCCCGCGTCCGGATTCTCGGACGTGGGAGCAATCCGCCTCACCCAACACCCGCAACGCGACTGCCACAGACTTGGGTGCCCCACGTCCGGATTCTCGGACGTGGGAGCAATCCGCCTCACCCAACACCCGCACCATCTTCCACTCCTCCTGGCACCGCCGCGACGGCCTCTTCATCTACCGAGTCACCGGATCCGGCTTCCTCCACCACATGGTCCGCAACCTCGTCGGCACCTTCGCCGAAGCGGCCACGCGCCGCATCTCCGCCGACGACATCCCCCGCATCCTCGCCGCCCGCGACCGCACCGCCGCCGGCCCCACCGCCCCCGCCCGCGGCCTCTTCCTCGTCGAGGTCGAGTACTGATGTCCGCCACCGCAGCCGCCCAGCGCCGCATCACCCGCCTCGCGTCGCTCACCGCCGTCCATCGCGCCTTCCACTGGCTCCATCTCCACCAGCCGCAGCTCCGCCAATGGCAGCTCGACCTCGTCCGCATCCCCGCCCCACCCTTCGGCGAATCCGCCCGCGCCGCCCGTGTCCTCGACCGCTTCCACGAACTCGGCCTCACCAACCCCCACCTCGACGAAGCAGGCAACGTCCTCGCCGAACTCTCCCCCGAACATGTTTGTCATCCTGAGCGGACCCTGAGCGAGCAACGCGAGTCGAAGGGGGAGTCGAAGGACCTGCGGTTTGTTTCTGATCACACAGCATCTCAACCCTCCCCCGTCGTCCTCATCTCCGCCCACCTCGACACCGTCTTCCCCGCCGGCACCAACTGCGAGCCCATCGAGCCGCCCGACACCCCACGCATCTACGCTCCCGGCATCTGCGACAACGTCGCCGGACTCAGCGGCCTGCTCGCCATCGCCGCCGCGCTCCGCCACGCCGCCATCACCCCACCCATCCCCATCCTCTTCAGCGCCAACGTCGGCGAAGAAGGCGAAGGCGACCTCCGCGGCATGCGCCATCTCTTCGAGCGCAGCCCTTACGCCCCGCGCATCGCCGCCTCCATCGTCCTCGAAGGCAGCGGAAGCTCCGCCGTCGTCACCCGCGCACTTGGCAGTCTGCGCTTCCGCATCACCGCCACCGGCCCCGGCGGCCACTCCTGGTCCGACGCAGGCGTGCCCAACCCCATCCTCATCCTCAGCCGCGCGCTGCTCGCCATCGACAGCCTCCCGCTCTCCGACAACCCCCTCACCACCATCAACGTCGGCAGCATCTCCGGCGGCACCTCCATCAACTCCATCCCCGAGACCGCCTCCGCCCTCATCGACCTCCGCTCCACCGACCCCGCCCAGCTCACCGCCACCGCAACCGAAATCCGCCAGATCGTCGAGCGCGCCTCCCTCGATCCCGCCATGCAGAACAGCGGCTCCGAACCCGCCACCCTCCGCCTCGAAACCATCGGCAGCCGCCCCGCCGCCGCCCTCCCCGACGACTCCCCCATCCTCCACACCCTCCGCGCCGTCGATCGCCACCTCAACCTCCGCACCGAGCCGCGCCTGGGCTCCACCGACGCCAACATCCCGCTCGCCCGCAACATCCCAGCCATCGCCATCGGCACCGGAGGCACCGGCGGCGGCATCCACACCCTTCAGGAGTGGTACGACCCAACCGGCCGCGAAACCGCCCTCCGCCGCATCCTCCTCACCCTCCTCGACACCGTCCAACTCACCGCAGACCTCAGCGAAGCCCCAGATACACCTTTCCCCCAACCCGGCGTCTAATTTTTGTTGCCATTCCTTTTTGTTGCCACTTCCTAAGCCCCTCTGCGTTTCACCAGGCACCAGGACAGTCCCACTTTTTGTTGTCATTCCCTTTGTTGTCATTCCCGAAGGGAATCTGCGTTCCGCCAGGTGCCCGATGAGCCGCCAAACCAAGGAACCAGAACAACGCTATACTTAACACTTCGCCCGCCATAAACGAGCCCGGCGCACAAATCGAGGTCAGACGCTCCATGAACACCCCAGACTCACAGAACAGCACACGCCCCACTCTGCTCGACCGCATTCGCAGCCGGAAGCTCACGACGACCTTCACCATCCTTGCCACGCTCTCCGTCGGCATCCTCATCGGCTCCGTGCTCACCTCAAACGTCAGCGGCAAAGAGCAGCAGGTCGATTCCTCCGACGCCAGGCCGCTCGTCGTCCCCTCGCCCGTCCAGCTCTCCAACGGCTTCTCGCAGATCGTCAAACAGGTCAGCCCCGCCGTCGTCAACATCAACACCGAAGAGCTGCCCAAGCAGTCCGCCAACCGCCGCGGACGCCGCGCCCTCCCGCAGGACGGCGACAACAGCAACGACGACCAGTCCCCCGGCGACATGCAGGACTTCTTCAACCGCTTCTTCGGCGGCCAGGGCGGCGATGACGGCGCCGACACCCTCAACACCGAGCGCCGCGCCCTCGGCTCCGGCTTCATCGTCGATCCGCGCGGCTACATCATCACCAACAACCACGTCGTCGCCAACGCCGACAAGATCTACGTCAAGCTCTCCTCCGACGCCGACGACGACGCCGACAACGGACGCCCCGCCACCATCGTCGGCGTCGATAAAGATACCGACATCGCCGTCATCAAGATCGACACCAAACAGCCCCTGCCCACCGTCAAACTCGGCAACTCCGACGGCGTCCAGGTAGGCGACTGGGTCCTCGCCATCGGCAGTCCCTTCGCGCTCGCCAAGACCGTCACCGCCGGCATCATCTCCGCCAAAAACCGCACCATCGACGATCCCGGTCCCAGCGGCATCTCCCAGAGCCAGTTCCAGCACTTCCTCCAGACCGACGCAGCCATCAACCCCGGCAACTCCGGCGGCCCGCTCGTCGACATGGACGGCCAGGTCGTCGGCATGAACACCGCCATCTACACCCAGTCCATGGGATCGCAGGGCGTCGGCTTCGCCATGCCCTCCAATACCATCGCCCAGATCTACAACATGCTCATCGGGCCGGAGCACAAAGTCGTGCGCGGCTCCATCGGCATCAGCTTCCAGCAGAGCCTCAGCTCCGCCGTCAAGCGTATGTACGGCTTCCAGAATGGAGTCATCGTCTCGACCGTCACTCCCTCGGGCGGCGCCGCGAAAGCGGGCATTCAGCCCGGCGACGTCATCGTCTCCATCGACGGACGCAACATTAAAGACGGCGACGACCTGGTCGCCGACATCTCCAACCGCAAAGTCGGCTCCAACGTCAAACTCGGCTACCTCCGCAACGGCAAACAGAGCACCGCCGATGTCGCCATCGGAGACCGCGCCAAGACCTACGCCGACCTCTCAGGCGACGAGGACGACAACTCCCCAGCCACGCCGCAGGCCCCCGACACCGGCAAGAGCCTGCTCGGCATCACCGTCTCCGCCATTCCGCCCGCCATCTCCTCACGCATCGGCGTGAAGAGCGGCGTCATCATCACCAGCGTCCGCCCCGGCTCCTTTGCCGACGAGATCGGTCTCCCGAAGGGCTACATCATCACCGAGATCAACAAAAAGCCCGTCACCAACGAGGCCGACTACCGCGCCATCGTCTCCACACTCAAATCCAAGGACGACGTCGTCTTCGTCGTCCAGTCCCCAGCCCAGAAAAACATCAACTCCCTCATCGGCGGCACCCTCCCATAAGAGGGTGCTTCAGAACTCTTCAGCTTGCGTTTGGGGATAAGCGCAGGGCTTCAGAGGGTACTGAAAAAGTCTCTGTGTTGCTTTTGAGGATTAGCGTGGGGCTTCAGCCCCACGAAAAAGCCGACAAACTGAAGGGGCTTTAGCCCCGGGCCTTCTCTCTACTCAGCACGAACGCACTTTTTCAGCACCCTCTTCAGCCCCGCGAAAGGGCCAAGAAATACAAGTGGCTTTCGAGTTTGTGTGAGAGCGGCGCAAAGCACCCAGCGCCAAAGGCGCGAAACATACCAGCCTGGGGCGGACCGCCCCCTGAACGAGCCCGCTTTTGGCTCGTTCAGGGAAGGGTAGCCCCAGGTAACAACCGAATGAAACCTCAAGGGCTGAAAGCCCGACACATCATTTCCTTGTTCTCACACAGACTCTTCAGCCCCACGAAAAAGCCGACAAACTGAAGGGGCTTTAGCCCCGGGCCGTTCCGCATCCGTCATTTCATCAAAAGCGGAGTACGTCAAGCCCCCAATCCGCAAAAAAATCCCTAACCCACACAAAACAGGCCCTCTGTTTTGCCCCCAACTTGGCGGGTTCTCCATCGCCGGCCTTATATAATAGAGATAGGGCACAAGAAGCATTGATCTTCTCGGACTTATCAACTCTTAGAGCAAATTGCGTATCGCTGTGCAGTAGCCTTCCAAGGGCCAAAGGCCCGACAACATACCAGCCTGGGCCGGAGGCCCAGGTTCATGATGGCAGAACATGAAAGGGCTGAAAGCCCGACACATCATTCTCGCTGCATACCATCGAGAAATCTGCTTTAGCCCCTGAGGGAATCTTCACGGACATAACCAGATATTTCTTAACCCGTGTCCATAAGCCGTTTATTTGCAATACCATACACGTAAGTCCTTTATCCAAAGGAATTTAGCGATAAGTCCTTTGTTCGAAGGAATTTAGCACTAAAGTACGGGGAGGGGGTACCTACCCGTACTCACCGAGAAGTGGCACCTTTCCGCCTCCTTTTCGGTTGTCAGGCCAGTTACTTCCGAGATACCCTGACAGGGTGCTTCTTTGGAAGTCTCGGTTTAGTTGGTCGTTATTACTCTCTGAGGTGCTGATCGAATGCGGTTCTCCAGGCTTCTACTAGGCTTTGCCTTGGTTCTCACCCTCGCGCTGCCCAGCTTCGCCAAGACGAACAAGACGAAATCGCGCCACCACTCTGCCCTGCACAAGCTGCACCTCCGCAGGCACTCCGCCCAGCGCGGCCAGAAGGCCATCGACGACCAGCGCGCCACTCAGTTTCAGGCCGCGCTCGTAAAGTCGGGCTACCTCACCGCCAGCCAGGAGTCCGGGCATTGGGACGCCGCCACCCAAAGCGCCATGCAGAAGTTCCAGGCCGACAACGGCTGGCAGACCAAACTCGTCCCCGACTCCCGCGCCATCATCAAGCTCGGCCTCGGCCCCGCGCAGGACTCATCTGCCCCAGCCGTCACCACCGTATCCACGCCGGCCATCGCCACCACCGCATCCACCGGCGCCAGCTTCCTGCAAAAGTAGTCTTCAGTAAACTCTACGACCCGACCGAGAACACATAGTCCAGCATGTCGTCATTCGAGACCGGCAGACCGCCCGCTGTTCTCGATGCCGAAGCCTCCAGCCACATTCTGAGCCACAGGTATCCATGCACCCTCACCAGCCGTGAAGCCACAGGCTGCTTCCGTTCCAGCAGCGCCGTCACGCGGGCAGCAAGCGCATCCAGATCGCCCGCCGCTTCCGTCCTCGCCTCGACTCCCTCGTACTCCAGCAAGCTCGCGCGCGCCGCGCGAAACTGCGTCTCGCCCACCAACCCGCTCCGCACCTGAAGCCCCGACATCTGCTCCACCGCAAACGCAAGCGAAGCATCCATCCGGTCCTCAAACCCCAGATACAGAATGCGCGACCCGGCCACGCGCAAAGGCAGCATCTCGCACTCCTCGACAAAGACACGAGGCATCACTCTCGCCATCACCTCCGGCGAGAAACCTTCCGTCGTCAGAACCGGACAACCCCACTGCACGCTCAACCCGCGCGTCACCTGCTCCGGTTCAAGCCCGCACTCCGCAACCAGCCAGTCGCCGATGCGCCCCGTGCCATGCTCCCGCTGAGCGTCCAGCGCCCTGCGCAACTGCTCCTGCGTAATCCAGCCCTGCGCCAGCAGCACCAGCCCAAGCGGCACCCGATGTCGATGCGGAGTCTCCAGCGACGCCGCGCCTTCGCCGGACTCGCGCCGCACAGCAGCCCGCACCATCGCCAGAACGCACCGTCCGCCGCATCCCCAGCGATCTTCAAAGATCGGCCGGCGACGGCTGCGCCACGGCGCGGCCCATCCGCCCGCGCACTCCGGATTGCCGCAGAGCGGCCGTCCGGCCCGCGCCGGAGAGACGGCTATTCCCGCCTCGGCACGCTTCGAGGCGCGATACACATCCTCGCCCCAAATCACTCCATCACCAACAGGCGAAGCGTTGCCCGCATCACCGGTCTCCCTACCAAATCTCAGAAAAGGCATCGAATACTCTCCAGCCGCAGTTGCGGCGTTGCTACTTCGGTCACGCGCAAGGCAAAGTTTCCATTCATCACCACCACTTCGCCACGCGCCACAATCCGGTCGCCCACGACCAGGTCCACCGGCTCCGACACATGCCGATCCAGCTCCACCACATCACCGGGTCCCAACTCCAGCACCTCGCGCAGCGGCATCTCGCGCGAGCCGAACTGCAACGTCGCATCCAGCTCGATGTCGCAGAGCAGGCCAATCCCCGCCGTCCCACCATCCATCTCCACTGTCTCCATCTGCCTCTCCTTCAACTCGTCATCTGCGGTTGCTCGGCTAACTCCGCGCGCACGCCTGCGTTCAATTCCAAAACACGTTCATCGATCTGCTCTTCCAACTGCGCGCCGCGATGTTCACCGCTGCGCACCGGATACGCCCGGCCAAACTGCAACCCGCCAATCCGCAGCTCCGACGCCTCGTGCCGCGACAGCGGCAGGCGCACGATGGTCCCGGGCGCAAGCGTCGCCAGCTCACTTGCCCGCAGGCGCATCGCCGGAAACTGCAACGCCGCTCCCACTCTGGCCTCACCCATCAGCTCACGCACGCGAATCTGCGCTTCTTTGGAGCGGCGGCGCGGACGGTCGCCCTCGGAGATCAACCGGCGCAGAATCGCGTTCAACACCACCGCCGGCAGGCACAGATTGATCGTCCCCTGCGCCTCAGGCATCCTCGCCTCAAAGCTCACACACAGCGTCTTCTCGCTGAGCGTCAGCATCCGCGCCACCGCAGCCTCCGTCTCGCGCTTCTCGAAAACAAACCCCAGCCCAACCGACTGCCATGCCAGATTCAACTCATCGACCGCCATCTGCACGACCAAGGTCAGGATCGATTCCTCAATCTCCGTCAGCTCGCGCGTGGTCCATGCCCTGCCAATGCCGCCAAGCAACACGTCCACCATCGGTGCGGCAATCGCCATGTCGAACTCCAGCAGGCCGACCGCGCCCAGCGGCTCCAGCCGAATGGAACAGACGTAGGTAGGCGGCGAGATCCTCTCCAGAAACTCGTTGAACGGCAACTGCTCGCCCGCCACCAGCTTCACCTTGAACTGCGACCGCAGCCACGCGCCCAGCGCATGCATCAGGTTACGCGCAAACAGATCGTTGACTGAGCTGATGGCCCGCATCTGATCGTTGCTGATCTGGCCCGAGCTGCTGAAGCTGTACTTTTCAACCGGGACATCGCCATCCGTCCCGGCCTGCTGCGGAGCGGCATTGCCTCCTGCCGCGGCAAACAATGCATCAATATCATCCTGCCCAAGCTGCTTTCCCATCCGTCACCTTTCGCTGTTCCGATACCGGTGCAGCCGTTCCGCTAGCGCGCGTTCGCTTTGCGTCGCGTCGCCGCAGACTTCTTCACGCCCGCAGGCGTACCGTTATGCAGTCCGGCAAGCGCCGCACGCAGACGCGCCACGGCCGAAGAATGAATCTGCGACACCCGCGACTCGACCACGCCCAGCGTCAGCCCAATCTCCTTCATCGTCAGGTCCTCGTAGTAGTAGAGCGTCAGGACCATGCGCTCCTTCTCGGGCAGCTCATCGATCGCGTCCGCCAGCCTCTGCTTCATCTCGCCCTTCAGGCAGCGAAACAGCGGATCCTCCTCCGGCGCGCCCGGAACATACGCCAGCTCTTCATCGCCCGAGTCTTCCGACCGCTCGATGTGCAGGCTGCCAATCTCAAGCCCCTTCAGATCGCCGAGAAGCTGCTGATAGTCAGCCAGGCTCAGGCCCATCTCCCGCGCAATCTCCTGCTCCAGCGGCGCACGCCCGACCCGCTGCGTGACCGCACGAATCGCCTCTTCTACAGCTCTGCCCTTGCGTCGCAGTTCGCGCGGACTCCAGTCCAGCGTGCGCAGCGAATCGAGAATCGCACCGCGAATCCGGAACTGCGCGTAGCTCTTGAACTGAACCTTCTTGTTGCGATCAAACTTTGAGAAAGCATCAATCAGCCCGACCACCCCGGCTGAAACCAGATCGTCCAGGTCCACATGCTGCGGCAGCCGCTCGTGAATGCGTCGCGCCACATAGCGCACCGTCGGCAGATGCTCCATCAGCAGCGCATCGCGCTCCGCCGCGGCCCCGGCGGCCTTGCCCTGTCGTGCGCCATTACCCTCCAGCGCCTGAGCCAGTTCCGCAAACGACGTCTCGACCTCGCCAAACAGCTTTCCCTTCGACAGCCCCTGAAACACCTGGACCGGAACCGGACTTCCTGCACTCATGCCTTCCCCCGTATCGTCTTCATCTGTCGTTCAACGTCAACCGCCATCACGCTGCCTCTATCCGACCGTCCCGATGCTGCGAACCCGAATGTCCGCCGGAATCTCCGCCGGGGCCAGCACCGTCACCTTCGGTAAAAACGGCTCCAGCCAACGCCGCACGTGATACCGCGCCGGACTCGGACAGAGGAGCACGGGAAGGGCCGAGGTCGAGGCTCCGCCGGTTAGCTGTTTCACAGATTCCACAAGCCGCTTCAGGAAATCTCCCGCCTTGCCGCCCGTGCGAGCGCCATCGCCCAGCAGCAGCGCGGAGTTCTGCGGATCGAAGGTGTGCAGTAGCTCCGTCTCCAGCCCCTGCTCCAGCATCAGCACGCGCAGCCCGCCCTCGCCGTCGAGCAGCGGATAGACCAGCCCCCGCCCCAGCGCCTGCCGCACGCTTTCCACAAGATGAACGACGTTCTTGGACTGCTGCGCCGCCTCGACCAGCACTTCGAGAATCGCGCCCAGGTCGCGGATCGAAACCTGCTCCCGCAGCAGTTGCTGCAAGACCTTCTGCACCTCGCCCAGACTCATCAGCTTGGGCACCAGCTCCTCGACCAGCTTCGGATGGCTCTCGTTCATGCTGTCGAGCAGCCGCTTGACCTCCTGCCGCCCCAGCAACTCGTGCGCATGACGCCGAACCAACTCGGCCAGATGCGTCCCGATCACCGTCGTCTGGTCCACCACCGAATAACCTGCGGCCAGTGCCTGCTGCTCCAGCCCCGGCGCAATCCACCGTGCCATCACGCCAAACGCCGGCTCGCGCGTCTCGACACCGGGCAGGCTGCGCGCCTTCGGGTCCGCATTCACAGCAAGCAGACAGTTCTGCTCCGTCTGCCAGCGCGCAATTTCAACGCCGCGCAGGCTCACCACATATTCGCGCGGCTTCAAACGCAGGTTGTCTGTAATGTGAACCGGCGGAACGATGAACCCAAGCTCCGTCGCCAAGTGTCGCCGCAAGGCGCGCACACGGTTCAGCATCTGCCCGCCCTGCTTCTCATCCACCAGCGGAATCAACTGGAAGCCGATCTCCAGCGTCAGCTCATCCATCTTGAGCAGCGACGCCAGGTTCTCGCCCTTCGCGGCATCGGCAGCGCCCGGTTTGGCAAGTGCCGCAGCTTCACTCGCAGCGTCTTCCATAGCGGCCGAAGCGTCATCGTGCCCTTCGGGCAGCTTGCGCGCCAGCAACCCAACGCCCGCCGCCATCAGTACAAACGACAGCTTCGGCAATCCGGGAACCAGCGCCAGCGCCAGCAGCACACCGCATGCAATCCACAGCGTGTTCTTCTTACGAAAGAGCTGAAAGCCAAGCTCCTCATCGAGCGCACCCGACGACGAAGCCCGCGTCAACACAATGCCGCCCGCAATCGACACCAGCAGGCTGGGAATCATCGTCACCAGGCCGTCGCCGACGGTCAGCGTCGTGTACGTCTGCACCGCCGTCGAAAGGTCCACGCCCTTTTGCAGGACGCCGATCAGCAGACCGGCAACGATGTTGATTGTCGTAATCAGGATCGTCGCCAGCGAATCTCTCTGGTTGAACTTCGCCGCGCCGTCCATCGAGCCGTAAAACTCCGCCTCGCGCGCAATCGCCTGACGCCGCTTCCGCGCACCCTGCTCGTCGATCAACCCGGCGTTCATGTCCGCGTCAATCGCCATCTGCTTGCCCGGCAGAGCATCGAGCGTGAACCGCGCCGTCACCTCCGCCGTGCGCACCGCGCCGTGGCTCACCACCAGAAACTGGATCGCAATCAGCGCAAGAAACAGCACAAAGCCGACAACGTAATTTCCTCCGATGACAAACTGCCCGAACGCCTCAATCACTGAACCGGCCGCGTGCGTTCCCTCCTGCCCATGCAGCAGAATCCTTCGGCTCGACGCAATGTTCAGCGAGAGACGAAACAGCGTGAGCAGCAGCAGCAGCGTAGGAAATACGGAAAAGTCCACCGCGCGGCGCACCTGCACCGCCGTCAGAAACACAATCACCGAGGCCGTAATCGACAACGCCAGCAGCACGTCCAGCACGACGCCGGGAATTGGAATCAGCATCACGAAGACCATGCTGACCGCAGTGACCGGCAACAGAATCTTCCGGATCCCCGATGCGGAAAGACCGCCGACTTTCTTCAACGCAACTTCACTCACATCCCACCTCCAAAGCCGCGCATTCCCGCCATCGCAGGAAGCACCGCTCCCAGCCGCGCGCGCTCCCGCTCCTCGCGGTCACGTCGCACGCGCTCCTCAACTTTTTGCCGATACAGATACGCCAGAATTCCCGCGACCGCCGCATACAGGTCGAACGGGATCGACTGTCCGGGTTCAACCATCCTGTACAAACTCCGCGCCAGCGGCGGGTTTTCGATCAGCGGCACACCGGCCCATCGCGCCTCTTCACGAATCTCTGCGGCCAGCAGGTCGCGTCCCTTGGCCAGCACCGTCGGCGCGGCCATCGTCTCGAAGCTGAACTCCAGCGCAACCGCGTAGTGCGTCGGGTTGGTAATCACCACGCTGGCGCGCGACATATCGGCCTTCACCCTGCGCTTGCGCATGGCGCGCTGCACCTGACGCACCCTCGCCTTGATGTGCGGGTCGCCCATCGAGTCGCGAATCTCTTCGCGCACTTCCTGCTTGCTCATCTTCAACCGCGCGTTCCAGCTTCTCCACTCCATCGCGTAGTCCAGCGCGGACCACACCAGCGTCACCCATGCCGCATCGAGCGCAAGCCCGTAAGCGGTAGAAAATGTCGCAGGCAGCCGCACCATGCTCATCACCGGCAGCGGCAGCATCAACGCCTTCAGCGCCATCCAACCAAGCAGCACCATCACCGAAGCAGGAACCAGCGACTTCAACACCCGCGCCGCCGAGCGCAGCGAAAACAGGTTCCCTAGGTTCGTTGCCGGATTGAGCTTCGAAAACTTAGGCTCCAACGCATTCGCATAGAAGCGAACGCCACCGTTCTGCGCCATGCCCGACACAAGCGCGGCCACAAAACTTGCGCCCAGCACAAGCCCCACAGGCAACAACACCGGCTCCAGCATGGGCTTCACCGCCTCACGCCAGACGTGCCCTTCATGCCGGTTCCCCTCCACCGCAACGCGCAGGCTCTCGACAAACACCTGCTTCCATCCGCTCACAAATCCGTGCGCCACTGCGCCAAGCGCCAACACTCCGCCCAGCATCGCCATCGCCGAAAGCAATTCGCGGCTGTGAACAAGGTCTCCCTTCTCTTTCGCCTTTTTCCTTTTTTGCGGTGTTGCCTGCTCTGTCCCTTTTTCGCTCATGCGGACGCCATCAACCTTCCCGCCTCATCCAGCAAGGCCGTAAAGTGACGTTCAATCCATCCCGGCCAGATCGCCAGGCTCCCGATCAACACGACGTAAGCAACCAATGTCTTCAGCGGAATACTCAGCACCATCGCAGGCAACTGTGGCGCGAGCCTCGACACCAGCGCCACCACCACCTCGACCGTGAGCGTCGCGGCCAGCACCGGCGCGGCAAGCTGCAACCCGGCAAGAAAAATTCCTCCGGCCATCATCGCCAACGCGGCGCCGGTCTTTGCCTGAATCACCGCCTGCCCCACGGGAACAGCGCGAAAGCTCCTGACCACCGCAGCCAGCAGGCTTCGATCAAGTCCCGAGCCGATGATGACCAGAATGCCGAGCCAGTTCAACATCTGCCCCAGCACTTCCGTCTCGATCATCGAGTTCGGGTCCATCAGGTTCACCAGCGAGAAGCTGAATTGCAGTCCCAGCACAGTGCCCGCGAACATCAGCGCCTCCATCAGCATCGAGGGCGACAACCCAAAGACCAGCCCCACTCCCAACTCGCCCAGCACGCCTTGCATATCCAGCACCGTGTGTGCGCCCGGAATCACCGCGACCACCGGAGCCAGCAGCGCGGTCATCGCAATCACAAACGCGGCCTTGACGCGCGGTGAGATCGCCTGCGAAGAGAACACCGGCGCGAAGACCATCAACCCGCTCAGGCGCACTAATACGAACACCGCAGAGGTCATGTACTGCGACCAGTCTCGAATGAAGATGCCTGCTCCCTGGTCCATAGCGTCTATCCCAGGTACCGATGAAAATCGCTCAGCAGCCGCAGCGTGAAACCCACGGCCCGGTGCGCCATCCAGGGAAGCGTCACCATCGCAACGGCAAAGACCACGATGAGCCTCGGCACTGTCGTCAGCGTCTGTTCCTGAACGCTGGTCAATGTCTGGAGCAGGCTCACCACCAGGCTCACCACGCACGTTGCCAGCAGCATCGGAAGGCTCAACAACATCGACTCCATCAACACGCGCCGCAAAATCTCCACCGCCTGATCGGGGCCCACGGGCCACCTCCGCAATCTCAAAACCTAGAAGCTCTTAATCAACTGGTCCGCCAGCAGACGCCAGCCATCGACCATCACGAACAGCAATATCTTCAGTGGCGTTGAAATCACCACAGGCGGAAGCTGCATCATGCCGATCGACGTCGTCACGCTCGCCACAACCAGGTCCACCAGCAGGAACGGAAGGAACAGGATGGCGCCAATCTCAAAGCCCGCCTTCAACTCGCTCAGGATGTATGCCGGAACGACAACCTGCATCGGCAGATCCTCTCTGCTCTTCGGCTGCGCCGCCAACCCAGCAGACGCAAACACCGCCAGGTCCTTCTCGCGCGCGTAGCGCAGCATGTACTTCTTCACCGGGACCATGCCGCGCTCAATCGCCTCAGGTCCCGAAATCGTTCCGGCACTGTACGGGGCGACCGCAGTCTGCTGCACCTCGAGCATCACCGGCTGCATCAGGAACCAGGTCATCATCAGCGCAAGCCCCATCAGCACCTGATTCGACGGGGCCGTCTGCGTTCCCAGCGCCTGACGCAGAAAGTGAAACACCACCAGCAGCCGCACCATCGGCGTCATCGCCAACAGCAGCGCCGGCAGCAGCGTCAGCAGAGTCAGCCCGAGCACAATGGCCCAGGGCACGCTTCGATTCGACGTCAACGCATCCGCGATCGAGCCATTCTTGATGGCATCTTTGGAAGACCCTGCCATCTTCGCGTCAAACGATGCATCGGCTCCAGCTCCATCGCTCCGTGTACGCAGGCGCTGTTCACCGACAGAGCGCCGCGCGCCGGGGCCTGTTCTTCGCGCCGCGGACTGCGCATGAAGCGCCGAGACCGGAGTCGCCAACAGAGCCATCAACATCACAGCGCAGCGCAAGCTGCGTCCTACTGGCATGTCTCGTCCACACCTTTCGCGCTTGCCTGCGAAGAAACAGCCTTGACCGGAACCATCGCCGTCACGCACTCCACACTGCCGCCCACGAGAAACAGCTCCTCCCCGCACCGGACCAGCATCAGTTGCCTCTTTCCACCCAAAGGAAGCGTTTCGATCAAACGCATCTGCTTTCGCTGCACGTCACGCAATCCGCGACGGCCCCGCACGAGACCCCACAACCACCCAGTCAGACCGTGCAGTTCCATGTCGGACTGCTTCGCCTCGGGCTGCTTTGCTCCCTGAATCAACTGCATTCCTTTGCTCTGTTCCATCGTGATTCTGCCCGTCTTATCTCTCGCTTTTTGTCGCGGCGCTCTTTGCGGAACACACCGGCAAGAAGAAACTAATCCAGCCGCGTCACACGCAAGGCCATGCGCTGGTCCACCACTTCAAACTCACCCCAACCCAGTTGCACGTTCCCCACTCGGATTGGCACGTCCTCCGTATCGGGCGAAAGCGTCTCGAAGACCTGTCCCACGGCAAGCGAGAGCACATCCTTCACTTTGAAGCGGTGGAGCAGCACCTCAGCTCGCATCGTCATCTTCATCTGGGCCAGCGTCTCCCACTCGCGGTGCTCTTCAATCCGCAACATCCACGGTGTAGACGGTGTCGTCCGCGCAAGCTCTCCTCCGGCGGACAGCGGAACCGGCGTACTGCGTGCAATCTCTGTCGTCCCTGCTGTGTTCATCGCTTCACGGTCCTTTATGTCGGGCAAGCTATCTCTGCACAAGAAAATCGGTGAAGAACACGTCCACAACCTTCAACTCCGGATTGTGTTTCAGCAGCGCCGCCTTCAACTCCGTCTTCAAACGGTCTTTGCCATCGGCAGCAAGCAGCGCATCGGATGTCTGTCTGCCAAGCACGGTCAATGCCGTATCGCGCGCCTCAATCATCGACTCGCTTCCACCAGTTTTTTCCGGGGCCTTTTCGCCCGTCTGTGCCGGTCCCTTGCCGCTGGCCGCATCCGTCACCTGCAGCACCACGGACACCTTCAAATACGAAGCATGATCTGCATCCGCCAGATTCACCACCAACGGATCGAGCGCCATCAGATGCGTGGCAACCGGAGCGGGCGCAGTCTTCGACGCCGCGCCTTGCACCGGCAGGCGGCCTGCGCGCGCCAGGGCATACAGAGCGCCTCCAATTCCAAGGCCGGCGATCATCACTCCCACCACCACGGCAATCACCAGCGGTAGAACAGGAAATTTCGCCGGCTCCGCAGCGTGAGCAGAAGGCATAGAAGGAGCACTTGCCAAAACAGTGGGAGGAGTCGCCATAATCTCCCATACTCTGCAAGCCCGTGGCCATCCCCACGGTGCGCCGATGAGAGAATCTTCATCCTCGAAGATGCAGCGAGCGGGCGAAAGCATCTCAAGCCCTCCGCCCGCTCGCCGCCTGTTCTTTGCCGCTTAGCGAATCAGCGCCAGCGTGTCCTGCGTCACTGTATCGTAGGTCGTTACGGTCTTCGAGTTTGCCTCAAATGCCCTCTGGGCGACGATCAGATTAGAAAACTCTGATGCAATATCGATGTTCGATTGCTCCAGAGCGTCGTCGCTGATCGTCCCTCGTCCACCCGTGCCTGCCACCCCAACCGTCGCCAGGCCCGACGCCGCCGTGGTCATGAAGTTGTTGTTGCCGGTCACGGTCAGCCCAGCCGTATTGGCAACGCTGGCCACCGCCAACTGGCCGATCGTCGAAGTCCGGCCATTGCTGAACTGCGCCGTGATAGCGCCGCTCGAATCCACCGTAAAGCTCTGATACACGCCGCTCGCAAAACCGTCCTGTAGTGTTCCATTGTTGCTGGAAGCGGCCGCGAGTTGCTTGATCGTCGGATTTCCGCTGCTGTCGTTCAGGTTCCAGTTGAAGTTCAGATCGCTGGCCCCATCGGTCAACCCAGGAAACTGAATGTTCGCCACGCTCCCGACAGGCGCGGTAAGGTTCCCCGAAGTATCGAACGTCAGCGTGCCCGTATTGTTCGCGGGAACGCCAGTTGCGTCTCCGGCTGGCAGAGCAACCGAATAGTTCCACGTATTCGTGCCCGTTTTGGTATAGGTAATCGTCAACTGGTGGCTCGATCCAAGCGAATCGAACACCTGTATCGGCGAGCTGAACGTCGTACCCGTCGTCGCGCTCGCATTCAGGTTGGCCGTAACTGCGATGTTCCCCGTCGCCTGTGCCGCTTCGTTCGCGCCAACAGGAATCGTCAGCGGCTTCAGGCCGGCGGTCTGGTTCACAACGCCGTTGACCGCGCCATAGCCCATCACCTGTTCGCCATTCACCGTAATCAGATTGCCGCTCGAATCAAGCTGAAAGTTCCCGGCCCGCGTCAGCGACTGCACGCCGTTCTGCTGCACCACAAAAAATCCGTTCCCGGCCAGCGCCATGTCCGTCGGGTTCGTCGTCGGAAGCAGCGTTCCCTGAAGAAAGTTTGTGCTCGTCCCCGAAACCTTGACGCCTGCCCCGGTCTGGATCGCATCGCCCGAACCGGACTCGCCGATCTGCTGATAGAAGAGGTCCTCAAACGACGTGTTCTGTCCTTTGTAAGCCGTCGTGTTCAGGTTCGCCAGATTATTGCCAATCGTGTCCAGTGCAACCGTGTCGGCCTGCAGGCCGGACAGCGCAATCGAAAAATTCCCCATGCTCGTTCTCCTTAATTTCTTCGTTGTTGAACTGCCGTTTCTTCCTGCTTCGTTAACTTCCCGCCGCCGCTTCGGTGGAACCGCTGTTGCCGGACTGCTCGACAGCCGCCAGCCCCTGATTGATCTGGATCAACTGCTGCAGGCTGTTCACACCGACCAGTTGCTGAATGTAAGCGTTCGGATCTGTCGGCTGGGTCGGGTCCTGGTTCTTGAGTTCACTCACCAGCAACGTCAGAAAATCGTTGGACGTAATCTGCGACGAACCTCCGGTCGCGCTCGTACCAGATGTGTCAGTGCCCGCGCTGTTATTCGCCGCTGCTTCCGTCGCCTGCCTCCGCGCCAGCGCCGTTGCCACAGCAGACGATGCCGTTGTGGCCACCTTCGTATTCACACTTCCTTGCAATGCATTCATCGTCATCTCCATGCGCTATGGTTTCTCTTCAGCTTCCTGAGTTTCGGCTTACGCCCGGACACTCAACCAGCTTCCTCCGCCCGCATAGTGCAGCGGCGGCAACATCTCATCGGCCTCTGTCACGCCCTGTCCCGGATAAGGACTCCGGTCCGCGACCGTTCCCTGCATCGCGCGGCCTCCATCTCCACCCTGTCCGCTCCGCTGCTGCATCTGCCCGGCCGCACCACCACTCATGCCGCCAGCCTCAGCACGCACCGTCGCTGCCGCCGGCAGAGGATGCACGACCACCGTGTTCACCGCAACCCGCTCCTGCTGCAAAAACGCAGTCAGCGAAGGCAGCTCTCGATGCAGCATCTCCTGGCCTGCCGGAGAAGCCGCTGACAGTGACGCATTCACTCCGCCGCCCGAAGCCATCTCGGCGCGGATCTTCAACCATCCCTCAGTCCCGTTGGGCACCCCGACCTCCAGCGTCGTAGGCGATGCCGACAGCGTCCTGTGCGCCACGTCCGGCGTGGATGAGGTCGCTGCGCCCGCAAAGCCTGACTCGCCTGCTCCAACATGCATCGTGCCCGGCTGCGCACCGCCATCGCTGCCCTGAGCTTTTGCAAAAGGAGCAGTCGCCGCGACATGGCCCAGCGCCGCCCCGCTCGCAACAGCAGCCGGATTCGCACCAACGACAGTCGTTGCGTTCTTCAACTTCGCACCGCCATCGTTTGCCGGGAGCACAACAGAAGCAACGGCCTTCACCGTCTCCTGCCCTGCCTTAAGCGCAGCTTGCGAAATTCCAGGCGTGAGCGACGATTGCCCAACCACACTGGCATCGCCCTTCGTAACATGCCCATCCTGCTGCGAGCCTGCTCGTTGTCCTTCGGCAGACGTCTGCGGAGTGGTGTTCTGCTTGCCAGGTGAAACTCCACCTTTATAACCGGCAGGCTGTACTTCTTTTCCTGATCCAACGCGCGGCCCGCCGATTGCCGCTGTCTTCGCAATCGCCTTCTCCGCAGCGGCTGCCACAGGCGTCGCAGCCATTACGGCTGGCTGAACCGCATTCACCACAACGCTTCCGACCGCATTTGTATCCTGTTGGTGAACGCCGGTCTTCTCTGAAGCACCCTGCTTTTTCTCCGAAGCCTTTTTCGCCGATACAGGCTGTTTCTCACCCGTACCTGTCGCCGCGACTTTCTCAATCGTTATTCCCTGTTCCACGGGCGCGGACACGTGTTGCGCAGCCGTTACCACACTCACCGACGCGGGCGCAGAAACCGCACCCGCGACAGCAGCCGTCTGCGATGCAGCCTTTGGAATGGCTTCAACGTTCCCGTCAGCGCTCTTCACCGCGGCAGATTGCGCTTGCCCTCCACCCTCACTCTCGGCGACGCTCACTGACGGCTCCACCGCAGCGGATAGAACGGATAGAGCGGATCGATCAACCACCGCGTCGTCATTACCCGCGCTGCTCGAAGCCTTTGGCAACTCAACTGACTCGACCTGAAGAGGCCTCGCCGGCGGAGCCCAGTCTGCGCCGGATTTGATGTTCGATGACACGTTCGTGCTCGACGCCGTGATTGCAGGGGCGGCCGCAACAGATCCCTCCACGGAAGCCGAAGGTTTACCGGCGACCGTCTGAACCTCTGCTGCCACCAGCGCCGCAACAGGACCGTCCGCAGCCTCCGCCTTGAAAGCAGCTTCGCCCTTCGGCGCGACCGGCTCCGCCGTCTCCTGAGTTACATCTGCGGCAGTGCCCGGGAACAGCTCCAACTCAGCCGTTTCGCCCAGGCTCTCTGCAAACGTCTTCGCCTCGCCCTGCGCTTTATCAGCGACCGCGGCGCGAACGTTAGCCTGCCCCGTGCCCATCGGAATTGCAACCGCTGCGGCCGTCACCATGATCGTCCCTCTCTTTCAGTCGCTGCATTTCCTATGCCAACCGAAACCTGTACAGCATTAAGGAGTCTTCATCCGCGCTGCCCCGCCGTTCCAACGCCGAGCAAGAAATCTGTCGTCGGACTCAGCCTGAGCTCTGCGTTCTTCTTCCACTCCGATCTGTTCCTCGGCGCGCACAATCAGGCGCTCCATCTGCTCGCGCTTCAGACGGCTCGCAAGATACTGCTCCCTCGCGGTCTCCTTCATCGCCTGGCGCTGCTGGCGAATCGGCTCAAGCCGCCCTCGCTTCACCCCTGCAGCCAGATGTTGCGCCTCCGAGGCGGTCCATCCAATGCGGTCGTCCTCGCCAAGCGTCCGCCGTCCCTCTGCCCTTGCCGAACGCACAGCGTCCTCCTGGCCGCCGATCGCCTGCTGCACCTCATACATCGCCGTCGCCGCGCTCAACAACTCGGCGGAGCGCAGCTCTTCGATCACGCCGTAAATGCCCATAATTCGCCTGAGCGTCGTTAATTTCCCGCGCATGATTTACAACTCCATCGCATTCAGCCGTGCCACTGCATCGTCCATCGACACGCGCTCCATGCTGTCCTGTTCAAGAAACGCTCGCAGCGCGGGCATCACTTCCATCGCGCGGTCCAGTTCAACATCTGTTCCCGCCTTATAAGCCCCAATGCGGACCAGATCTTCCGACCGCGCATGGGCCGCCAGCAATCGCCGCGCCGCCGAAGCGCTCGCGCGATGCTCCCGCGAAGTCACCGCGGGCATCAACCGGCTCAGCGAGTCCAGCACATTCACCGGCGGATACCACCCCGCCGCCGCCATCGACCGCGACAACACCACATGACCATCCAGCAGCGACCGCACCGAATCCACCACCGGGTCCTGCTGATCGTCGCCCTCCATCAGCACCGTGTAGAACGCCGTAATGCTGCCCGTCTCAAAGTTCCCCGCACGCTCCACCAGCTTCGCAAGTTTTGAAAACACCGAAGGCGTATAACCCTTGCTGGCAGGAGGCTCCCCCGCCGCCAGCCCTATCTCGCGCGCAGCCATCGCATAGCGCGTCAGTGAATCCAGCACCAGCAGCACATGCTTTCCCCGCATGGCATGAAACTCCGCAACCGCAGTCGCCGCCATCGCAGCACGTATACGCAGCAGCGGACTCTGGTCCGAAGTCGAAACGAAAACCACTGACCGCTTCAACCCCTCTTCGCCCAACGAGTCCTCCACGAACTCGCGCACCTCGCGCCCGCGCTCACCGACCAGACCCACCACGGTCAGGTCCGCCGCCGTGTTCCTCGTCATCATGCCTATGAGCGTGCTCTTGCCGACGCCCGATCCGCCGAAGATGCCCACACGCTGCCCACGTCCCACCGTCAGCATTCCATCCAGCACACGAAGCCCCGTCTGCAACGGCTCCCGAATCGGTCTGCGTTCCATCGGGTGCGGAACCGCGCCATCAAGCGGCCACATACGCGAGACCTTCGGCGCCTCCCCACCGTCCAGCGGCGCACCCAGCGCATTGAGTATCCGCCCCTCCATCGCCGTTCCCACGGCAATCTCCGGCACGACTCCCATCGCCAGCACCGTGTCACCGTAACGCACGCCCTGTGTCGCCTTCAACGGCATCGCAAGCACATGGCGTCCGCGAAAGCCAATCACTTCGGCGGGATGCCGTTCGCCGTCGCTACCCGCAATCTCACAACACTCACCCACCGAGCACATCGGACCTTCCGACTCCACCGTCTGTCCATTGGCCTCCACCACACGGCCCTGCCATCGCCATGCAGGCCGCGCAGCCAGTCGCGCAAAATATGGCTCCAGATTAAACCTCTGCCCGGTCGAACTGCATTCGCCGGCGTCTTGCATCATTGCCGTCATCAGGGCCTCTTCTGCAGCAGATCGAAGAACCCCTGCTCAATCTCTGCCAACTGTGCTTCCACGCCAAGGTCCACCTTACCCACACTCGTCTCCAGCACGCACTCACCCGATTCAAGCCGATCGTCACCGCTCAACTCCAGGCCCGCCTCCCGTGCTTCGCGGAACACCTCTCTCCACCGCTCCACATTTGCCGAAGGAACACGCACCACAACACTGCTGCCGTCCGCCACCTTCTCCAGCGCCACACGGACCGCCGCCGTCAACAACAGCGGGTCCAGCTTCACCTCACGATGCAGCACTCGCGCAGCAATCGCCAGCGCCAGCTTCACCATCTCCGGTTCAATACCCGCAAAATATCGGGCACGTTCTCTACGGAACTGCTCGCAGCTTCGCAGCACCGCGTCACGTTCCTCAGCCACGCGCTGCTCCAATTCTTTCTCCCACACTTCATTCGCTTCGCGTCTGGCCTCCGCCTTCGCTGCTTCCATCTGAGCGGCAACGTCTTCAACGACAGCCGTCTCGTCAAGAGCAGCCTCTTCCTGTAAACAAAGTTCCCTGTCTGCCTTCAGGTCTGCTGTCGCTACCTCCATCGAATCCGCGTTCTCATATTCAGGCGCAAAAAACTCCAGACGTGAAACCTCTTTCCTCAGGGAACGCGCATCCATCCACCGCACCGGAAAGACTGCAGACCCGGCCTGGCCTGCGCCATCCGACGCAGCCCGCTCAGACGGCAAGCTCATCGTCCACCTCCATCTTCAGGATCATGCGGCCTTCACTCTCAAGCTGCCTCGCCAACGCAAGCAGCTCCTGCTGCGCATGACCAACGTCTCTCATGCGCACCGGCCCCATCACTTCCATGTCTTCCTTCAGCATCTCGACCGCGCGCGAACTCATCGCCCTGAACAGATGCGCCTTCAGGTTGTCCCTGCCTCCCTTCAGCGCCAGCGCCAGCGTCTTCTTGTCAGCCGCGCTCACAAACTCGCGGATGCTCTCCGGCGGCACCGTCAACAAATCTTCAAACGTGAACATCAGGTTCCTGATGCCGATCGCCGTCTGCGGCTCGGTCACTTCAATCTCTTCCAGAATGCCTTTGCTCTCCACCTGGTCCAGCCGGTTCAACAGCTCCGCCACGGCCTTGAAGCCCGAGTAGGATTTCCTTCCGCCCGACCCCATCTTCTCCATGCGCTTGTGCAGCGTCATGGCGACCGTCTTTGCCATCTCCGGCGAAAACTGCCGCATCTCGGCCAGTCTTCGCACCACATCCACGCGCATCGCGCCCTTCATGTTCATCAATACGGTCGAGCCGCGCTTCGCATCCAGATGCGCCAGCACCAGCGCGACCGTCTGCGCGTGCTCGTTCTCCAGAAACTTACTCAGATGCACAGCATCCATCCGCTGCACGATCGCCATGTCGCCGGTTGCTCGCTCGCGGACCTTCTTGACCTGCACCAGCATCTCCTCGGCCCTGGTGGAGCCGAACGCCTCGGTCAGCAATTTCAGCGCATAGTCCGGGCCGCCGCGCACCATGTACTGCTGCGTCTCCAGCAGCCCGTAAAACTCCGTCAGCACCTGCGTCAACTGTGTCGCCGGAACCTCGCCCAGCCGCGTAATCTCTTCCGTCACACGCCGTACATCGCTCTCGGAAAGACTCTGAAACAGCGCCTTGGCAAGCTCATCGCCCAGCGCCACCATCAGGATCGCCGCCTTCCTGATCCCCGGCATCTCCGCCGCTTCAAATCCGGACTCCGCCGGCAACATCAGCGGGTGGTGCCGCTGCTCGGGCGTTCTCATCTGCGTTGCTGCTTCCATTTACTCCGTCTCCTCGGGCGTTCCAATCCACGCTTCCAACAGCCGCGTGCTCTGCGCCGGCTCGCGCCGGATGTGTTCCGAAACCTGCTCAAAGATTCCCTGATAGTGCCTCTGGGTCCGTAAAAGCGCGGGCTCAGGCGCAGGCAGCTCATCGACAGCGGCGCGTTGTTCCAACTCACCCGCAGGAGCAAGCAGATGTTTATCAAACGTCCCCTTCGCTCCAGCCTCCAGCAGTGGAGGTTCGCGCAGCGTCTCCGTGACCTGCCGCGCTATCGGACGCAACACAAACAACACCAGCACCAGCGCGCACAAGCCCATTACCAGCGTCCGCGCCAATCCCGGCTGCGTGCGCAACAACGCGCGTGACTCGCTCATCACTCTGTCCATCATCGGCGGCTTGATCGCGGGCGCATTCGTGCTGAAGCTCACATTCTCGACCACCACCTGATCGCCGCGCCGTGAATCAAAACCGACCGCCGCCTGCGCCAGTTCATCCAGCCTGCGCATCTCGTCGGCGCTTCGCGGCTTCCATACGACGTGCGCCGCGCTGCCCGTACCTTCGGTCACGCTCCGGTCGTTGACAACAACCGCCGCCGTCACGCGCCGCACCCGGCCCGGACCCTGCTCCGTATGGACAAGATGCTTCGTCACGCCATACGTCCCGTTCTCTTCGCGCAGACTCTGTTCCGCACCCGTTCCCTGCTGCGGATAAACCGGAAGCGCCTCCTTCTGTAGCAACGGCGGCGTTCCCGGCGCAGCCGCCGCGGCAGATCCCGCAGCCCCACCCACCGCGGCCGCTCCCGGCGAGTTGCTCGCCGTGCCCGGAATCCCCTGCGGCTTCACCGCTGGCGCCGACGTCTGCTCGCTCTTCTGCATACTCAGCGTCGCTTCCTGCGTCGGGTCGTAGATCTCGTCCGTGTGCTCCTCGGTGCCTTCGTCATAGCTGATGTTCACCGTAGCGCGCACATTGTCCCGGCCCGCGAGCGGTTCCAGCATCGCCACCAGCTTCGCCTCCAGCGCCTGCTCTTCTTCCTGCTTTGCCGCATCGTTCGAGCGTGGCTTCAGGTCCACGCGACCATCCGCATCCACCAGCGTCACCTGATCAGGACTCAGGTTCTCCACCGCGCCCGCCACCAGACTGCGAATCGCATCCGCCTGGTCCGGGTCAAGCCCTCCACGCCTCAGCTTCAACACCACCGACGCCTTCGCCGCCTTCTGCTCCGACGTGAACAACGAAGGCTGCGGCAGCACAAGATGCACCCGCGCCGACTCGACCGCGCTCAGCGTTCCAATCGTGTGCTCCAGTTCGCCTTCCATCGCACGCTGATAGTTCACCCGCTCGTCGAACTCGCTGCCCACCCAGTTCGGCTTGTCGAATAACTCGAACCCAAGCCGCCCCGTCTGCGGCATCCCCTTTTCCGCCACTTCCATCCTGGCCTTGTCCACCATGTCCGCCGGCACCTGGATCCCCGCGCCGTCCGGCGTCAGTTGAAAAGGAATGCCTGCCGCCGAAAGCTCCTGCGAAACCTGCTGCACGTCCTTGCCGTCAAGCCCCGTGAACAGCGCGCGCCAATCCGGACGGCCCGCAAACCATGCCATCCCCGCGCACACCGCCGCCAGAAAGATGACCGAGGCAACCAGCCAGCTCCGCTTGCCCGCAGGCAGCGCCATGAACCGCTGTTGCAACGCGGACGCCACAGCCTGCGCCTTTTCCATTGGACCTTCGGGCATGGGAGCCTGCGGACTCTTCCGCAGTGCCGCTTCACCCGTCTGTTCTGTCTCTGCCATCTCGCCTCAGCGTTAAACACCGCCAACCTGAAACCTCAAATGAGATCGGCGGCTGCCTTCTTGTATTTCCATTCCGCGGTCTTCTTGTATTTCCATTCCGCAGCGAAGCGGAGGAATCTGCTTTTCTCTCCCCGCCACCATTGCATCTACGGAAAACTCGTCAACCTAAAACTGCATGTTCATCATCTGCTGATAGGCGCCCACCGCTTTATTGCGCACTTCAAGCGCCAACTGAAACGCCATGTCCGCCTTCTGCGTAGCGATCATCGCATCGTGGATATCCATGCCCTGCCCGCTCAACACGCCCGTCACCGCCTGCGCCGCCTGCTCGTCCAACGCGCTCGTCTGCTGCACCATCGACTTCAGCATCCCTGCAAAAGGCACGCTCGGGCTCGCCTGTGTCGCGCTGGCCAAACTCGAAAACGTATCATCGACGCCCGCTGCTCCAACGCCGCCCACCAATCCAAACCCGCCACTAAATCCGTTCATGCTCACCCCTCACGCAGTCCTTGCCTATTTCAAAATGTCCAGCGACGAACTCACCATGTTCTTCTCCGCCTGCACAGCCGACACGTTCATGCCATACGACCGCGTCGCGCCCATCAGGTCCACCATCTCCGTCAGCGGATTGATGTCCGGATACTCCACATACCCATCCGCCCCCGCATCCGGATTGCCCGGATCGTACCGCCGCAACGGCGCGCTGTTGTCGCTGATCACGCCCGCCACGGCCACTCCGCCCGGAGCGCCATTCTCCGCCGTCACTCCCATGCTTCCGAATCCACTCTTCAATCGCGGCTGCATCTCGCCGAATCCCCCGCCAAACCCGTTGCTGAATCCGCCCAGGCCATCACTCACCTGTCCCATCAGCGTCTGCCCAAAGCTCCCATCGCTCCCCGCCGTCTCAAACACCACATGGTGCCGCTGGTAGGGAGTGCCGTCCGCGGTCCTCGTCGTCTCCGCGTTCGCCATATTCGAGGCCACCACCTCAGCCCGCACCCGTTCCGCCCGCAACGCCGACCCGCTCACGTCCATCACGCCAAAAAGATTCATCGCTACTTCGCCTCCGCATGAATCGCGCTCATCACATTCGAGTACTGGTCCCGAAGCAGCGATACGCCAAAGCGGAATTGCAGTTGCTCTTTCGCCAACTGCATTCCCTCGCGGTCCATCGAGACGTTGTTGCCGTCCGGACGCGAGACCAGCCCATCCACATTTCCAACCGGAGCCTGCGCGCCAAGCGGGCCACCAGCACCGGAGGCATCATTCAGCTCGGCAAGGAACGCCTGCTCGAAGTTGAACCCCTTCGTCCTGTATCCCGGCGTATCGACGTTCGCCATATTGCTCGCCGTCAGCTTCATCTGTTCACTGGTCAGGTCCAGATAGCTGCCCAGCGCATCGCTCAGTGCCGTCGTCACTTCCATCCCGCACCTCCACGCGGTTGCTATTGCATCCCAGTGCCCAAACAAAAGCGCCCTCGAATGAGAGCGCCCTTATCAAATCCTCAACGTCATGTTTCTACAGAGGGTGCTGAAAAAGTCTTTGCGGTTGCTTTTTGGGATTAGCGTGGGGCTTCAGCCCCACGAAAAAGCCGGCAAATTCAAGGGGCTTTAGCCCCGGGCCTTTCTGGACATGCCGACGGATGGACTTTTTCCGCAGCCTCTACCGCCCCATCATCTGTTCACACGCCGATACCGTATCTCCGCCGCGTCAATCTCCATCCGCTCCCCGGCCAGAATCGCGCCGCGCTCCAGCACATGCATCAGCTCGCGGACATTTCCCGGCCAGTGATGCTCGTGCAGCTTCGCCTCCGCCTCGATCGTCAACCGCTTCCTCGGCAACTCCTTGCCCATCTGCTCCAGAAAGTGCTCCGCCAGCAGATTCATGTCTTCCATGCGCTCGCGCAGCGCAGGCACGTCCACAGGGAACACAGCCAGACGATGATACAAATCCAGACGAAACGTCCGCTCCGCACCAGTGCTCGTCGCCAGCTTCTCCAGCGGCTGATGCGTCGCGGCAATCACGCGCACATCCACGCGCATCGTCTCGTTGTCGCCAACCCGCTGCAGCTCGCCGCACTCCAGAAAGCGCAGCATCTTGGCCTGTAGCGCCAAAGGCATCTCGCCAATCTCATCCAGAAACAGCGTCCCGCCATGCGCCGCCTCAATCCTTCCCGTCCTCGACTGCACCGCGCCCGTAAACGCCCCGCGCGTATGCCCAAACAACTCCGCCTCAAGCAACGCCTCGGGAATCGCCGCGCAATTCAAAACAACAAACGGTTTGCCCGACCGCGCGCTCAGCCGATGCACGGCCTTCGCAACAACCTCTTTGCCCGTTCCCGTCTCGCCTTCAATCAACACCGTCGAAGAGCGCGGCGCAACCAGCCGGATCAGCCGCGTCAGCTCGCGCATCGGAACACTCGTCCCCACCATCTCGGGCAGCATCTGAAACGTCGGCTGCCCCTGCGGTGCAACATGCTCGCGCCGCTGCGGCTCATTGTGCCCAAGCAGTACCGACAGTGCCTGTCGCGCCGCATCCTGCCGCTCGCTCACATGCGCATCGTGCCTCGTCTCCGCCCGAGCGTCAGCCCGCAACTCAGACGCCCCGCCCGGCCGTGTTCCGCTCTGTTCATTTGCCCGGGCCTCGGGAAATTCAAACGAACGCAATCCGTCCGCATCCGTTAAGCTCCGCGACAAAGCTCTCGGTACCGACACCGGCGCAGCAACCCACGCAGCCGTATCGTTCACCGGAGCGTCCTGCGCCTCCCTTAGCGCATGAAGCAGCTCATTGCGCCGCGGGCTCCGCGCCCCGCCATCCGCACCGCCATCCACGCGCAGCATCTCCATCCCCGGATACATCATCCGAATCACGCTCGCAAACTCGCCCACCTCCAGATCGGGCAGCCAGCTATCCACCAGCAGCGCCTCCGGCCTCGCCTCTTCCAACTGCGCCATCGCCTCCGCGCCTCCACCCGCCTCGCGCACCTGCCACCTGAGCCCGGTCAGCGACTTCTTCAACCGCTGCCGCAAACCTGCATCTGCGCTCGCCACCACCACCGTTCGCGCCGCGACCATGTCCACCACCGAAGCGCCCGCAACCGCTTCCCGCACCACGTCCCTGCCCGCATTCATCCCGTTCATCAAGCCCTCTCGCTTTCTTCCGTCACCATCGATTGCTGCAACATCTCACGCATCGTTCCAACCACCGCATTCAACCGCCCGCACTCGCGCAACCCTTCACGAAGCGCCTCGCGCATCGCCTCCGGCTTGCCAATCAACTCACCCAGCGCCAGTCTGCACTGCAACACCGTCAACGGCTGACACAGCCCGTGCAGCGCCACATCCATCCGCTCCGCCAACGCTCCCGAACTCTTCACCTCCGCCATCTCAGGCACCGGCAACCATCGCCTCCGCCCCGCACTCGCTCGCACGCGGAGCCATCTTCGCCGCGCCGCCCATCCGATACCCTTCACCGCGCACCGTCTCAATCACCGCATAGCCGTCGCCGTCCCCGGCCGCCGCGCCCAGCTTTCTGCGCAGATAGTTCACATACACATCCACCACATTCGTCCCCGCATCCGGAGACATCTGCCACACCTCGCGCAGCAGTTCGCTTCTCGTGCAACACCGCCCGCGACGCTGCAACAGAAACTCCAGCAGGCTGAACTCCTTCACCGTCAGCTCCACCGCGCGTCCCGAGCGCGAAACCTTGCGCTCCATGCGGTTCAACTCCACGTCGCCATGCCGCAGCACCGGATCGGCGAACTGCTCCCGCCGCCTCAGCAGCGCCCTGCACCGCGCCGTCAATTCGTGAAAGCTGAACGGCTTCAGCAGGCAATCGTCCGCGCCCAGGTTCAGGCACTTCACCCGCTCGTCCACATGGCTGCGTCCTGTCAACACCAGCACGGCGGCCCCATCGGAGCGTCCGCGTATCTCCGCCAGCACTTCGGTACCGTCTTTTTTCGGCAGGCTCAGGTCCAGCACAATCAGGTCCGGCTGATACTCCTCGGCCCGCACCAGCGCCGTCTCGCCATCGCCCACCCAATCCACCTCGTGCCCTTCCAGCGTCAAACCTTTTTGCAGAAATAGCGCCAGGGAAGCATCATCTTCAACCACTAGTACACGCATCCATCGTCTCCGGGCATGTTTCGTTCTGTCTCGATCCGCCGCTTTCGCGCAAGCGACTTCGGCTGTCGTGCTATTACCTTGGTTCATCACACGACACCTTACAATCCCCCATCGCAAGTTTCTGCACAGCGCATTTTCAAAATGGGAATCAACCATCGCCGCCCTCTGCCGATAGAGAACGCAGACCCGCTTCTCATACATCGCTCCATGCGCCAATGGAAGGACAGCCATGACCCCACATCTCCCTCACCCCACACGCATCTTTTTCTTAAGCGCACTGATCCTCTCAACGCTCATCCTCACCCACCCCGCCCCCGCGCAGACCACCTCCGCCAACACGCCCATTGCATCGCTCGACGCATTCGGCTCCAGCAGCGCAGCCACTCCCGCGCCGGCAGCCTTCGTCACGCTCCCTCCGTCTGCCATCCCGAGACAGCAGACCTTCCATCCCTTCTCGCAGATGGCCCTCTCCACGCAGATCGGCCTCGCAGGCCCCGGCTTCGATCTCGCCACGCCGCTCGCGCGCAAGCTTAACCTGCGCACCGGTCTCAACACCTTCTCCTTCGCCACCAGCTTTCAGGAGCAGGGAGCCAACGTCGGCATCAACCTGCACCTGCTCTCCGCTCACGCCGCACTCGACTGGTTCCCCTTCGGCGGACGCCTCCGCCTCAGCCCGCTCGTCGTCTTCAGCAACAACAACCGCATCCTCGCCACCGCCATCATCCCCTCGGGCAGCACCGTCACCCTCAACGGCCAGGACTACATCAGCAGCTACACCGACCCGCTCCACGGCGCCGGACGCATCGGCTTCCGCAAAGTCGCGCCCGGTTTCTCTTTCGGCTTCGGCAACATGCTCCCGCGCAAACGCAGCCGCTACAGCATCCCCGTCGAACTCGGCTTCTACTATGTCGGCCAGCCCAGCCTTCAGGTCAGCTTCTCCGGCAGCGCCTGCGACCCCAACGTTCCCGCCAGCATCGGCTGCCAGTCCGTCGATCAGGATCCCGGCTTCCAGAAAAATCTCGCCGCCTTCATCGCGCGCAACAACCACAACCTCAGCTACGCCAGCTTCTTCCCCATCTTTTCCGTCGGCTTCGCCTACCGCCTCTGGTAGCGAGACATCTCCATATTTCCATCCCGTAGCGAACGTTCATTTCCATTCCGCAACCTCGTTTGCATTTCCATTCCGTACCCTGAGCGAAGTCGAAGGGGAAGGGATCCGCTCTTTGTTTGAACCACCACAAACCTTCGGGCGCCTCATCCTTCGCGGCTTCATGCGAAGGGTGGGGTGTACACACTCGCCCAGCCGCAGCAGAAACCCATCACCACCCCATCTGCCCCATCCGCCTCAGAATGATTCCGCTATACCGATTCATCGCCTGCGGACGCCGCCTTCGCGGATCGGGTAACACCGCAGCCAGCCGCGCGGCCTGTTCCCGGTCGATACCCCGCGCCGAGGTCCCAAAATACGAACGGCACGCCGCCTCCACCCCATAAATCCCCGGCCCAAACTCCACCTCATTCAGGTACAACTCAAGAATCCTCTGCTTGCCCAGCACAAGCTCAGCCACCGGCACCAGCGAAGCCTCCGCGCCCTTACGCACAATCGAGCGCTCTGTCCCGAAGAACAAATTCTTCACCAACTGCTGCGTCAGCGTAGACCCGCCGCGCAGACGTTTCCCCTGCATATCGCCCTCGGCGGCAATCTCCATCGCCTGCCAATCGAACCCGTGGTGCTGATAGAACCGCGCATCCTCAGCCGCAATCACCGCGTGCTGAAGATTGGGCGAAATCTGGCCGAGCGGCACAAACGCATAGCGTTCACGATACGGTCTCCCCTGCATCCACGCCTGCACTCGCCGTTCGATATGCACTGCTGTCGTCGGAGGATCAATCCACCTGGCCTCCACCAGCATCAACGCAGCAAGCAGCCAAAGCAGCGCCACCCCCGCAGCGAACCACTTCACAAAAACCCGCAGCCATCTCTTCCAGCCCCAAAGCCTGAAGCGCATGCCCAACCGTTCCACCATCGTTCCAAATCATAGCCTGAACCTGTCGCATTCCACTTGCCGAGTGTCGGGTGCTCCATTCATGCCGCAGCTTTATCGCGGCATGAGTGGGAATGCACTCACCCTGACAATCCGCTTTGCATCTCCATCCCGCAGCCTTTTCGCATCTCCATCCCGCAGCCTTTTCGCATCTCCATCCCGCAGCCTTTTCGCATCTTCATTCCGCAGCCTTTTCGCATCTTCATTCCGCAGCCTTTTCGCATCTCCATTCCGCAGCCTTTTCGCATCTTCATCCCGCAGCCTTTTCGCATCTCCATTCCGCAGCCTTTTCGCATTTCCATCCCGCAGCCTTTTCGCATTTCCATTCCGCAGCGAAGCGGAGGAATCTGCTGTTTCTTCAACGACGACCAATGTCAGGGTGCCCCACCCTCAACTGCAACCCCTTTGACCCATCCAGCGCCCATTGTTACCCTTGCCGCATCATGGCTGAGCCCGCCACGCTGCCCCCAACCACCTGCTGCATCATCGGCGGAGGCCCCGCCGGCATCATGCTCGGCTATCTCCTCGCCCGCAGTGCCATCCACGTCACCGTCCTTGAAAAGCACACCGACTTCTTCCGCGACTTCCGCGGCGACACCATCCATCCCTCCACGCTCGAGCTCATGCACCAGCTTGGCCTCCTCGACAAACTCCTCGCCATCCGCCACTCCCGGATCGACCGTACCTCCGTCACCATCGGCGACCGCACCGCCCCCCTCGCCGACCTCACCCACCTGCCCACCCACGCCAAATTCATCGCGCTCATGCCGCAGTGGGACTTCCTCAACTTCCTCGCCGCCGAAGCCGCACACTTCCCCACCTTCACCCTGCGCATGGGCTGGGAGGCCACCGGCCTCATCCAGCAAAACGGCGTCACCACCGGCGTCCTCGCCAACACGCCTGAAGGCCCCGTCGAAATCCCCGCCACGCTCACCGTAGGCTGCGACGGCCGCCACGCCACCTCACGCGACGCCGCACACATGCAGGTCATCGACACGGGCGTGCCCATCGACGTCCTCTGGCTCCGCCTCTCGCGCAAACCATCCGATGCAGAAAGCGGCCTCGGCTACGTGAACTACGGCCGTCTCATCGTCCTCATCAACCGCATCGACTACTTCCAGGTCGCCTACATCATTGCCAAAGACAGCTTCGCGCAGATCCAGCAGCAGGGCCTCGAAGCCTTCCAGCAGAGCATCGCACGCATCGCCCCCTTCCTCGCCGACCGCGTCGCCGAGATCGACTCCTGGGACAAGGTCAAACTCCTCACCGTGCAGGTCAATCATCTCGAACGATGGTCCTCGCCGGGTCTGCTCTGCATCGGCGACGCCGCGCACGCCATGTCGCCCGTCGGCGGCATCGGCATCAACATCGCCTTGCAGGACGCGGTCGCCACCGCCAACATCCTCACCGAAGCCCTCCAGTCCAACGCGCTCACGCTGCATCATCTGCAACAAGTCCAGCACTACCGCGAAAAGGCCGTTCGCCGCACCCAGGCGTTCCAGGTCTTCGCCCACCGCATCCTCAACCGCGTCCTCAGCAACCCCGGCCCGGTCACGATGCCGCTCTCGCTGCGCATCCTCACCCACATCCCCGGCTTCCAGCGCCTCACCGCCCGTTTCATCGGACTCGGCCTGCAACCGCAGCACATCAAAACCCAACCGAGCTCGGTGGAAATCACTACGACTGGTGGTAAATCAGGATTGAATTAATTAAGCCTTGTCATCCTGAGCGAAGCCTCTCGTTAAGCCTTGTCATCCTGAGCGAAGCCTCTCGCAGTCTTATCGCGAGAGGCGTAGTCGAAGGACCTGCGGTTTGCTGCAACCTACTCAAACCCGCGATTCCAACCAACAATCGCCCGCGTCTCCCGCTCCCACCCGAGCACGCTCAAGCTGCCCGTCCCAAGCACCAGCAACCGCCCATCCACAGCAGGCAACCCCACCCACCGCGCCGCCAGAATCCGCAGCAGATGCGCATGAGCAAACAACGCCACCTTCCCCGAAGGCGCGGCAGCCAAAGCCCGGGCAATCACGCCATCCGCGCGCGCCCCCACCTGCTCCACCGTCTCGCCATCCACAATCGCATCCTTCCAAACCGACCACCCCGGCGCATCTTTGCGAATCTCCGCCGTAGTCCGCCCCTCATACACGCCGTAGTCCCACTCCTTCAACCCCTCATCGACAACAGCCGCATCGCCAAAGCCTGCAATCCGAGCCGTCTCCCGCGCCCGCCGCATCGGACTCACCAACACCGCATCAAACTTCACGCCCGCCAAAAAATCTCGCAACTCCTCCGCCCGCCGCCGCCCATGCGCCGTCAGAGCAATATCCGTCCGCGAAGTATGCGCCCCACCCGCACTCCACTCCGTCTCTCCATGCCGCACCAGCCACAACTCTGTCGTGCCACCCATTCAGAGAACTCCTCCCTTTGCGATCAATCTGCATTTAGTTGTCATCCTTCCGCAAAGCGGGAGGACCTGCCGTTGCTTTTACTTTTCTAATCCCTGGGCCCTAATCCCTAATCCCTGCCTTTATCCTACAAAGAATGGACTTCCAGCTCTCCACCCACTACAAGCCGCAGGGCGACCAGCCGCGCGCCATCGCCGAACTCATCTCCGGCATCCACGCAGGCGAAAAGGACCAGGTACTTCTCGGCGTCACCGGCTCCGGCAAGACCTTCACGATGGCCAAAATCATCGAGGAGCTGCAACGCCCCGCGCTCATCCTCGCGCACAACAAGACCCTCGCCGCCCAGCTCTACCACGAGTTCAAAGGCTTCTTCCCAAACAACGCCGTCGAGTACTTCGTCTCCTACTACGACTACTACCAGCCCGAAGCCTACATCCCCGCCGGCGACCTCTTCATCGAAAAAGAAGCCACCATCAATGAAGAATTAGACAAGCTCCGCCTCTCCGCCACGCGCTCGCTCTTCGAGCGCCGCGACGCCATCATCGTCAGCTCCGTCAGTTGCATCTACGGCCTCGGCAGCCCCGAAGCCTACTACGGCATGTTGCTTCTGCTCGAAAAAGGCCAGCGCATCAAACGCGAAGACATCACCCGCCGCCTCGTCGAAATCCTCTACGACCGCAACGACGTCGACTTCCGCCGCGGCACCTTCCGCGTCCGCGGCGACATCATCGAAATCTACCCCACCTACGACGAGAACGCCTACCGCATCGAACTCTTCGGCGACGAGATCGACTCGCTCTCCCAGATCGATCCACTCTTCGGCACGGTCCGCCAAAAATATTCGCGCCTGCCCATCTACCCCAAGTCCCACTACGTCGTCCAACCCGAACGCAAAACCACCGCCGTCGCCTCCATCCTCGAAGAGCTCGCCGAGTGGGAGACGCAGCTCGAGCGCGAAGGCCGCCTCGTCGAATCCCAACGCATCCACCAGCGCACCCGCTTCGACCTCGAAATGATCAAGTCCGTCGGCTACTGTCACGGCATCGAAAACTACTCCCGCCACATGTCCGGACGTCTCCCCGGCGAACCCCCACCCACACTCCTCGACTACTTCCCCAAGGACTACCTCCTCTTCATCGACGAGTCGCACGTCACCGTCCCCCAACTTCACGGCATGTGGCACGGCGACCGCAGCCGCAAACAAAACCTGGTCGATTACGGCTTCCGCCTGCCCTCAGCGATGGACAACCGCCCGCTCCGCTTCGAGGAGTTCGAGACGCGCACCGGCCAGATCGTCTACGTCTCCGCCACGCCCGGCCCCTACGAACTCACCAAATCCGCAGGAGTCGTAGTAGAACAAATCATCCGCCCCACCGGTCTCATCGACCCACAAGTAGAAATCCGCCCAGTCAAAGGTCAAATCGACGACTTACTAGCCGAAATCCGCGACCGCGCCGCAAAGAACCAGCGCGTCTTAGTAACTACACTGACTAAGCGCATGTCCGAGGACTTAGCCAGTTACTACACCGAAGTAGGCGTCCGCTGCCGCTACATGCACTCCGAGATCGAAACCCTCGAACGCATCAAGCTCCTCCGCGACCTCCGCAAAGGTGAGTACGACGTCCTCATCGGCATCAACCTCCTCCGCGAAGGCCTCGATCTTCCGGAGGTGTCGTTGGTAGCAATATTGGATGCCGACAAAGAAGGCTTCCTCCGCTCCCAGGGCTCCCTCATCCAGACCATAGGCCGAGCCGCCCGCCACATCGAAGGCCGCGCCATCCTCTACGCCGACAAGATGACCGACTCCATGCAGCGCGCCATCGACGAAACCAACCGCCGCCGCGAAATCCAGGAAGCCTACAACGAAGAAAACGGCATCACCCCGCAAAGCATCATCCGCCCCACCGAGATGACCCTGGCCGGCATCCTCAAAGCCGACTACGCCGACCTCACCGAAGAGACCGGCGACATGCCCGACTTCGCCACCCAGCAGGAACTCGACACCTACATCACCAAACTCGAATCCGACATGCGCGAAGCCGCCAAGAAATTCGAATTCGAAAAAGCCGCCAAACTCCGCGACACAGTAAAAGAACTCCGCACCAAAGAATTCCTGTTCAGCTAAGGCAGGAAACCACCGCACCTCGGGTGGCACATTCATGGGCAATCCCATTCCTCATGAAACGGGCAGACACATCGCAGGCGGATGGAGTTAATGCGATCCAGTTGCTATACAGCTCATTGCGTTTGATTCTCCCGTCGATCTAGTTTGTCGAGATAATCCATCGCGCGCTTACCTCGGGTATTGAGCACATCCCCTCCCGTCAGAAGCGTTTGAGTATCTATTCCAAGGCCCATTTTGTATTCGTCATGCCCGAGTTGCACGAGTTGATCCTCACTCAAATTATCTTGACCTGAATTCGCAACAACGTATGCGTCCACAAACGTCTTTTCGGAAACCGGATACCCCATGCTAGCCTTGGGCTTTACGGAAGATTCCGCTTCGCCTTGACATGGAGTTAGCCTTGCAGAGCTTCCAAGTCCATTGCTCCGTTCGTAACATCGTGCGATTACATATTGCCCATCGCGGTATTCATAAAGATATAGCCCCCACTTATCTTCAACAAGCAGATCGTAATAGCCATTCGTAATTTTCTCAGTCTTGTGTAACGCTCCCTGTTCGTCCGCAAGGAGATTGTGTTTAGTAGCGGCGTCCACTAAAGTCCAGACACAACCTCCACTCCCCATGCAATCTTCGTCCTTCACAGGTGGGACAAATTGTCTCTGGCCGGCAACTCCCAAGACCAACTCTCGTATACCTTCCGAAGGAGAGTTGGGAGCGAGGTCTGGTGCACTCAGGGCATCTGCGATGTACTCAGGTAGGCCCTCAGTAGGCCATCTGAACTCATCGGACCCTTGTGATGCCGATAGTGCTGGCTGTATAGCACCGCTGGGCTCTATTCCTGATTGTGACTGGCGAAGGAGACCAACGGCGAGAGAACCCACTAAAAGCAGGACGAAGAAGCCCAACGTCATCGCGCGCCTATTGCCCTGATCTGAGTGTAGGGCTGTTCCAACTTCGGAGCTTGGATACCCTGTATAAAACGTTCCGCATCGCTGGCACATTCTGGTGCTCTGATACGCGCTCATTGCGGCATCGTATATTCTTCGCCGTCTTTCGTAGACAGCGACGAGAGAAAACATCAAAATACCGGCAATCGAACCGTCAAGAATGCCAACCAAATACTGACCGGACCCTAAACTTCCGACGGCAGGCAATGCGAAGAATACGCAGGATATTGCCAGGAATATGGTCAATCCCCTTCTCATTTGTGGAGGGGCGGCTAACTTAGAAAGCATCGTCTGCTCAACACCAGAAGCGCGGCCTTGATATATTCCACCTCCTATGGCAGATCTTCCATTGCGAATTCCCACCCGTCCAATGCCGATAGCAGCCCCTCTCGTTCGACTGCTTATTGCAGATAAACCCTCGTGATAGACCATACGTGCAGACTTCCACTCGCTGCTGTGACAATTGGGACAGGAACCGCCTGAACTTACCGAGGAATGGCTCTCTTCTGAACTTTGAGGTGGGTTTATCCAACCACCTATAGGCGTAATCGACATTTGAGGTTGTTCCCTTCCGATCCGCAATGCAACAACAATCTACCTGCTTGCTCCTTGCAATCCTGTGCCTCTGGCACATAAACACGCCACAGAGGCAACTTTCATCTTGCTTCCGCCTCAATCTGACGGTCCGAATTCAGGAATTGCATTTGCCTCGTTTATCAACGATTCAATCTCCGATGAGGAACGTCCGTATTTCTCCGCCAAGCACGTCTTCAATTCTGGCTCGGTCATTTCACCATCGTTGGGAGACAGATGGGGAAATTCGGGATTCAAAGACATCACGATGTACTTGCGCGAACTGCGCAAGCACCGTACCACCAGCATTCCTTTGCTCTCACTCATGGAACCACGCATTCCTTTCCTGCGGCACTGTCGGCGGGCTGCCCACCCATAACAGACCTCACACTAAAGAATTACTCTTCAGCTAGCCCGCCGACAATCGATTTCTGTTGGCGGTGGCCCACCCTTCAGGGTTGCCGCATTCATGCGTAGCTTCATCGCACGGGTGGGGTTGTCACAGCGCAGGATTCCCAGCAGCCCGGCTTCAGCCACCAAAATACACCGAACTCTATTGTTTCTATGCCTACTTTTCCGTACTCTAGACCCATGGAAGTCCACCTCACCTCCGACCAGCAAGCCCTCGCACGCCGCGCCATCGAAAGCGGCCGGTTGCACCGCGAGGAAGACGCCGTGCAGGAGGCTCTCGGCCTATGGGAAGAGCGCGAGCGTCAGCGTATCGCATTCCTGGCAACCCTCGACGAAGCACGAATTTCACTTGCCGATGGCACGGGCCATCCCATCACGCAGGAATCCATGCGAGAACTGGCGGAAGCCGTGAAGCAGCGTGGCCGCGCTCGCCTCGCAAACGAACTGGCCTCGTCCCGCTAATGGCGCATCGCGTTGCCATTCGTGCAGAGATTGATCTCGACGACATCTGGTATTACATCGCCAAAGAAAGCTCAAGCATCGAGATCGCCGACCACCTCGTAGACTCCATCACAAACAGATTCTTCCTCCTTGCCAAATACCCCTACCTTGGCCGCAGCCGCGATCACGAATTCGGCTCGGGCATCCGCAGTTTTCCCATCGGGGAGTACGTCGTCCTCTACGCCGTCGAAGGCACAGATGTCCTCATCCTTCGCGTCGTCCACGGCCATCGAGACATTGAGGCCCTATTCGGAAATGAACCTACCTGACGCTCTCAGTTACAAAAGCGGGCGGGTCGCCACCCGCCCATCAGTCGTAGAACATTGAGATTTCGATGCGATTCGCCCAACTGCGAATCGCTTCGCGCTCACTCTCAGGCAACTTCTCCCAATCATCTTTCGGAATCACATCCTTCCGTCCCTCGGTGGCGTAAGGACCAGATACAACGCCCCATCCCTCCACGGTAACGTCTGGAGCCTTTCGCCCAACGGCGAACCACCACTCCAAAAAGCTTCTGTATTTGATGTCGGAGTCGGGAACCCTGCAAATCGGCTGACCTGCTATCAAGCTGCCTTCGAGTGGTGGATCGAACATCCGCTTGCTAGCAAAATATTTCCGGACCTGCTCCGTAGTCATCCCAGCCGTTTCACGCAGAAGACTGTCGAGTTCAGCATCATCCTCATCCATTCAGACAGTGTATGGCGGGGTGCCAGGTACCCCATCCTTCACGCAGTGAAAGGTGGGAAAGTAAACTGCCCAACCGCCCGCAGGTCTCGTCCATCCCCGACGCGCTACTCCGCCTTCACCGGCACCAACCCATGCTTCAACATTACCGCCACCATCGCCTTCACATCCGGAGGCCCGCCACCCGCCAGCAGCCCCCGAATCTCCCGAAAGTACTCCGCCCCCAGCACCCCCGGAGTAATCGTGCAAAGCACCCTGGCCGGCTCGTCGAACGGGTTCGTAAACGCATGTACCTTGCCGCGCTCAATCCACACCAGGTCCCCCGGCCCCGTATCCATGCTCTGCCCGTCCAGCATGAACCTCAGCCTCCCGCTCACCCCGTATCCCGACTCATCGAACCCCACATGATGATGCGGAATCGGCATCCCCGCTCCCGGCGCCACCGTCATCTCAAACATCGTCACTCCCCCGCCGCTCGTCGGTCCATCAATCAAAAACCGCAGCACAATCCCACCCAGCCGAATCTCCTCCGCCTCCACCACACCGCCCGTCACACTCATCGCGCACTCTCTTTCTCTGAACTCACTTCCCGAGAAAGATACCACCCCCGCTCCAAACCGACAGGAAATTCCTTCTCACGATAAAATCCCCACATGAGCGACTTCATCCCCAAAGCCCCCACGCAAAAGATCGGCGGACTCGGCCCCAAGGCGGCCCGGCTCCAGGCCCTCCGCGAAAAGGCCGCCAAACTCAACGACTCCGCCAAGACCACCCACGCCGGCGCAAGCCCCTCCGCAAAAGCCTCCAACGCCCCGGCCCGCAAAACCGCCTTCCAGCGCAAAGCCACCTAACTAACGCGTTTTGCATTTCCATTCCGCAGCGGAGCGGAGGAATCTGCTTTTCGCCTCTGCGCTAATCCATTCTCAATCAGCCACTTAAACAGGTTTCCACAACCAAAACCTTGACCGCCAATTTATAATGGACTTATAAGAGTCAGTCGAAGCCCGGCCACCAGCCGGGCTTTTCCATTTCACCGGACCCATCAACGATTCCAAGCCGTAAGTCCTTACCTAACTCCTTTGTTCGAAGGACTTTGCACAAAAAACAGGGGGTACCCCTGCTCGCCTGACAGAAAAGCCTCCGCGCCAGCGGAGGCTTTTCCATGAAGCAAACTCCCAAAGACAGCTTAGATAGGCTTTGCCTTCAGGAAGATGATGACGAACGTGAACAGCGCCAGCGACTCGATAAACGCGAGGCCGAGAATCAGGAAGATGAAGATTCCAGGACGCGCCCCAGGGTTGCGAGCCAGCGCCTCGGTCGCCGAAGCGGTTGCCTTGCCCTGACCCAGGCCGCAAAGCCCGGCAGCCAGCGCCATGCCCAGACCGGCAGCCAGCGGAATCCACTGGTTCTCCGGATGGGCCACCGCGGTGGCCTGCGCAAAGGCCGGCGTTGCAAGCAGCAGCGCGGCCAACGACATAAACAGATATTGCAGTTTCTGCATCGTCTTACTCCAACCTCCATCAGATACGCCGCCAGTGGGTGGTTGACGCTCACCGTGCTGGCGCCCTCACACTATGCGGCGTTGTTACATACCGCGAAGAGGAGGCCCCAGCGCGGCAAACTTGAATCGAAGTCTAATGTTCGTGCGCAACCGCCATCGACAGATACACCGCGCCGAGCAGGAAGAAGACATACGCCTGCACCACGGCCACAAACATGTGCAGTCCCATGAAGACCAGCGGCACCCCAAGCGGTATCAGCGAGAAGAACGCCAGCGTCACCAGGTCGCCCGCGAAGATGTTCGCATACAACCGGACCGTCAGCGAGAGCACGCGCGCCAGGTGCGAGATGATCTCGATCAGAAACATCAGCGGATACAGCCACCACACCGGCCCCAGAAACTGCTTGATGTAGCTGAAGCCGTTCTCCCTCACGCCGTGGTAGTGGTAGTAGACAAACGTGACCACCGCAAACCCCAGCGGCACCACGACGTTGGCCGTCGGCGACTCCAGCCCCGGAATCAGCCCCATCAGGTTGCACAGCAGAATGAACAACCCCAGCACCGTCAGGTAGGCTGTGAACCGCTCGTGCCCATGCCCGATGATCGACTCACCCTGCTCGATCACAAACTCATGCGTAATCTCCGCCAGATGCTGCACCGGCGCGGGCTTCTCCACATTCAGCGTCAGCCGAACCACAATGAAGAAAGCGAGCAGCGCGAAGAACGCAAGCAACTCCATCGCAAACGCATCGGTAATCGGAGCCGTCGGATGCGTCGGCTGCACGTGCAGCGCGTGCAGGAACACGGTCGTGACCGCGCCGAAGTGAAGATTCAGAAACTGAGCAAACAGCGTCGTTGGCATATAGAAAACTAAGCAGAATTCTCTTTTGCAGTTCTGGATTTCCAGCTAAACCGTCCACGCCTTCATCAGCCGCAGCCCCTCAATCGTGAGCGAAAACACGCCCAACGCAAGGCCACCGGCCAGCGCATACACCGAGCCATCCAGTAACTTAAGGCTAACATAAAGCAGCACGACGGCCAGCGCCAGCCGCAGAAAAAACCCTACCAGCACCATCCCCATAGGACGCGCCGTGCCACCTGCGTCCATGCGCTCCATCACCGCCGTCATCAACCGTAGCCACTCCCAAAGCCCCGACCCGGAGATGACCGCCCCAACCACCAGCAACGCCGCCGACGCCCACCCCATCTTCCACCACACCAGCGGCACGGCCACCACCGTCACCACCGTCAGCAGACGCAGCGCGCTCAGCATCGTGCGCCGAAAGTCCGCATCAGTGAAACTGCTGAAATCTTCCATCGCCCTCAAAATACCTACTCCCTATCGCTCTTCAGATACTTCGCCGCCGTCGTAAAAATCTTCACAAAGCCCGCCACCGCACCCAAAATGATGCCTGCAATCCCGATCCAACCAGTATGGAACCGCTCATCGAGCCACGCGCCCGCGAGCCAGCCAATCAGGCAACCGGCAGGCAGCGCAATCGCAAGCTGAATCATCGACTCAGCCTTCACCAACTCACCCAGCGCCCCGGATTTCTTCTCCTCATCCGCCATAGCAGATTTATTACACCACGCGAGAGGCCCCGAACAGCCCCGCTATACTGAAACTTCAACCATATTCAGACGCAAAGGACCGCCCGTGTACGAGTCAGCATTCGAGAAGAAGGTCTACGAAGAGCGCCGCGAGACGCTGAACAAGATCGCCGCCCTCGCCGAGCAGAACGGCCTCAACTACGCCCAGGCCACCTATCCCAACAGCTTCGAGCAGCAGGCCCCCGGCTGGGACGAGACCAAAGGCGCGCCGATTCCCTTCCTCAAAAAGACCTACGACTCGCCCGCCGCGCCCACCTCCGCCGAAGAACTCGCCGCCGCTCCCATTGAAGTCGCCATCGCCGGACGCATCATGGCCATCCGCGTCCAGGGCAAGGCAGGCTTCGCCCAGCTTCAGCAGGCGGGACAGCGGTTCCAGATCTACGTCCGCAAAGATGACGTAGGCGAAAACGCCTTCGCTCTCTACAAACTCCTCGACCTCGGCGACCACATCGGCGTCCGCGGCTATCTCATGCGCACGCGCACCGGCGAACTCACCGTCCACGCCACCTCGCTCACGTTCCTTGCGAAAGCCATGCTCGCGCTGCCCGATAAGTACCACGGCCTCGAAGACACCGAACTCCGCTACCGCCAACGCTACGTCGATCTCTTCATGAACACCGGCAACACAGCCAAGCCAGCCACGGAACCGGGTGCCCCACGTCCGGCACTTGCGGACGTGGGCGAAGCGCCACAAACTTCATTGGAGACCGAAGACGAAGGCCCCGGCAACGTCCGCGAAGTCTTCGTCAAACGCGCCGCCATCCTCCGCGCCATCCGCGCCTTCTTCGACCAGCGCGGCTACCTCGAAGTCGAGACACCGATGATGCAGCCCATCGCTGGCGGAGCCGCCGCGCGCCCATTCACCACGCACCACAACGAACTCAACCTCGACCTCTACCTCCGCATCGCTCCGGAGCTTTACCTGAAGCGCCTCGTCGTCGGCGGCCTCGACCGCGTGTATGAGATCAACCGCAACTTCCGCAACGAAGGCGTCAGCACTCGCCACAACCCTGAGTTCACGATGCTCGAGTTCTACCAGGCCTACGCCAACTACCACGACCTCATGCGCCTGACCGAAGAACTCATCCCCTTCGTCGCGCATCAGGTCAACGGCACCACCATCACAAACTTCAACGGCCACGAGATCGACCTAAGCAAGTGGACAAAACTCTCCATGCGCGAAGCCATCATTAAGTTCTGGCCCGAGAAGATGCAGTTGAAGCCACAAATGAGGCGATTTGACGATGAGACGAGTTTCAACTCGCTCTTAACGGAGCTCTTCGATTTCCTAACTACAGAACTAGATGCAGTTTTGGCGAAGTATCACGATGGCGGAGAATGGACAAGAGAGGATCGCGAAATCCTACATCGTCAGAGGGCAATCCAACCGCTGATCTTTCAGATGACCAGCCAAGGTAAATCGTTGGGCAACGGTATAGCTGAACTGTTCGAGTTCCTCGCCGAACCCCACCTCATCCAACCCACAATCATCTACGACTTCCCCCTAGCCGTCTCGCCGCTCTCCAAGAAAAAGCCAAACGAACCCGACTGGGTCGAGCGTTTCGAGTTCTACATCGGAGGCTTCGAGCTGGGCAACGCCTTCAGCGAGCTGAACGACCCCGTCGATCAGCGTGAGCGATTCGTGGAGCAGGTAGAACAAAAAGAGCGTGGCGACGCCGAAGCGATGGCCGCCATCGACGAGGACTACGTCCGCGCCCTCGGCTACGGCCTGCCGCCCACCGCAGGCGAAGGCATCGGTATCGACCGCCTGACCATGGTCCTCACCGGAGCCAAGTCCATCCGCGACGTCATTCTCTTCCCGCTGATGCGCCCGCAGCAGAAGTCGAACGAGCAACTGGCCGAAAAGCAAAACCAACCCCACGGAGAATCCGCCGAGTAGCTCCCCCTTCGCCCTTGATACTTGTAGCGATACACGATACACTCTTTTCGTGATCAGGAACTTCCGGCATTCAGGGCTTGAGAACTTTTTCAAGACCGGCTCCAAAGCAGGGATTCAACCGGCGCACGCCAACAAGCTGGCAGATCAGCTTGCAGTCCTTGATCATGCTGAAGAAGTCAGCGAAATGAATATCCCCGGCTGGAAGCTGCATCCGCTCAAGGGTGAGCTTGCCGGTCACTGGTCCGTCAAGGTCAACGGCAACTGGCGAATGACATTTCGTTTTGAAGACGGTGATGCCTACATCGTCGATTATCGGGATTACCACTAGCGATATGGAGGTATCCAACATGCGTATGCACAATCCACCCCACCCCGGACGCGCGCTCCGCGAAGCGCTCGATGCCATCCCCATCTCCGTCACCGACTTTGCCGCGCACATCGGCGTCTCGCGCGTAGCGTTGTCGCGCGTTCTCAACGAGCGCGCAGGCTTCACTCCGGAGATGTCCATCCGCGTCAGCCAGGCATTCGGTCAGGGCGGCGACGGCGACATCTGGTTCAAGATGCAAAACGCCCACGACTTCTGGAACGCCTCGCAGAAGAAACGCAAGCGCGTCCGCGAACTCCAGCGGGAAGGCAAACACCACGTCAAGCGTGCCGCCTCGACACGGCACGCGACCTGACCCGCCGCACCATGTAAACTCATCAGGTGAACATCCTTTTTGTCGGCGACGTCTTCGGCTCCGCAGGCCGCCACATCGTCCGCGAGCATCTCCCGCACGTGCTTGAGACCAACTCGGTCGATCTGCTCATCCTGAACGGGGAAAATTCCGCCGGAGGCTTCGGCATCACGCCCACCATCGCCGAAGACCTCTTCGACCTCGGTGTCCACGTCATCACCACCGGCAACCACGTCTGGGACAAAAAAGAGATCTTCGAGTACATGACCGTCCCGGTTGATTCGCACGAGCGCGGCCGCCGCGTCCTGCGCCCCGCCAACTATTCAGCCAACACGCCCGGCTACGGCCTCTACCAGGGCACGCTGCCCACGGGCCAGCAGTACGCCGTCATCAACCTGCAGGGCCGCGTCTTCATGTCGTCGTGCGACGACCCCTTCCGCAAGGCCGACGAGTTGCTCGACCAGATCGCCCGCGAGTCCGGCGCGAAGGTCATCTTCATCGACCTGCACGGCGAGGCCACCAGCGAGAAGGCCGCGCTCGGCTGGTATCTCGACGGACGCATCACCGCCCTCATCGGCACCCACACCCACGTCCCCACCGCCGACGAGCGCATCCTGCCCGGCGGCACCGCCTTCCAGACCGACGCAGGCATGTCCGGCCCCTACAACTCCGTCATTGGCGTCGAGGTCGAGCAGGTGCTCCAGCGATTCCTCACCGGACTTCCCGGCAAATTCGACGCCGCCAAAGGCAACCCGAAGATGTGCGCCACGCTCATCGGCTGCGACGGAGCCACGGGCCGCGCCCACAGCATCCAGCGCATCATGCTCGGCGAATAAGTTTTCGTCTCATCAAATCAGCCGCTTTTCCATCTCCGCCTGAACAGACCGTGGGAAAGTGCTCACTCTGTGCTTTTGGGTGGGAGCGCGGAGCTTCAGAGACTGGGTGAGAACTCCGAAATTCGGTCGTTTTGATTAAGGGCACGGGTTTACCCGGGTGCCCCACCCATCGCATCAAGCTACACAGCGATGGGTGGGAATGTATACCCTCGCCCAGTCACTTTGCATTTCCATTCCGTAGCGCAGCGGAGGAATCCGCTGTTCTCCAACCCGCCACCAACATTCGGGTGTCCCTTTTTGCATTTCCATTCCGCAGCGCAGCGGAGGAATCCGCTGTCCCCCAACCCGCCACCAACATTCGGGTGTCCTTTTTCGCATTTCCATTCCGTAGCGCAGCGGAGGAATCCGCTGTTCCCCAACCCGCCACCAACATTCGGGTGTCCTTTTTCGCATTTCCATTCCGTAGCGCAGCGGAGGAATCCGCTGTCCCCCAACCCGCCACCAACATTCGGGTGTCCTTTTTCGCATTTCCATTCCGCAGCGGAGCGGAGGAATCCGCTGTTCCCCAACCCGCCACCAACATTCGGGTGCTCCATCCTTCGCAGCTTCACGCGAAGGGTGGGAATGAATCATCTCCAACAGCCTGCTCTTGCGCATTTCCATTCCGTAGCGCAGCGGAGGAATCCGCTGTTCTCCGGACACACCCACCCAAAGGTCGCCCCCACTCTTGTCAACCCCACCTCCGTAAAAATTCCACGCATCCCACCGGAAACAAAGACGTTCTTTCCCTCCCCAAATTGGCGGTTTAGTTCCACCCACTCAGCTACCATAGAAGTAGGCAGAAAAACTCGCTCCATACCTTTCGGCGCGGCCGCAGAGTTTTAGAGTTCGACGACGAATACGTTGGCCATCAACACCAAAGCGCCAAGGGCGCGTTCTATACCAGCCTGGGGCAGAGCCAGGTATGGATGCAACCCAAAACCCAAAGGGCTGAAGGCCCGCCCCTGGGTTGATTGCACCCATATAAACCCTGAAAGCCCGACACTGAACCAGAAGCACGGAATTAACCCTATTACAATGAATACTTTGCAAAAACGCTCTTGAAAACAAAGGACCTTACAGGACACCCGCCCGGAAGTCCAAACCTAAACCCTTTAGAAGATGGACTTTAGCACATAAGTAGGGGGTACCCGAGAAACCAATGAACCAGACACCGCGCAGCCAGCACTACCGTATGCCCGCCGAATGGGCCGCCCACGCCGCCACCTGGATCGCCTGGCCCCACAACGCCGAAGACTGGCCCGGCAAATTCCAGCCCATTCCCTGGGTCTACGCCGAGATCGCCCGCCACCTCGCCCGCGCCGAACAGGTCCACATCCTCGTCAACGACATCCCGGCCCAGAGGCGCGCCTACCGCATCCTCCACCGAGCCGGAGCCAACCTCGACCGCATCCACTTCCATCGCTGGCCCACCGATCGCGTCTGGCTCCGCGACTCCGGCCCTATCTTCCTCAAAAACCCGGCAGGCGACCGAGCCATCACCAACTGGAAGTTCAACGCCTGGGCCAAGTATCCAAACTACCACCACGACGACCAGGTCCCGCACCGCGTAGCGAAGCTCCACAACCTGCCCGAGTTCCAGCCCAAAGCCGGAGACCACCGCATCGTCCTCGAAGGCGGCTCCATCGACACCAACGGAGCAGGCGTTCTGCTCACCACCGAAGAATGCCTCCTCTCCGAGGTCCAGCAGCGCAACCCCGGCATCAGCCGCCAGCAGCTCGAACAGGCCTTCCACGACTACCTCGGCATCGACCAGACCCTCTGGCTCAACCGAGGCTGCGCCGGCGACGACACGCACGGCCACATCGACGACATCGCCCGCTTCGTCGCCCCCATCAATGGTCAAGACACCATCCTGGCCGCCGTCGAACCCAACGCCGCAGACGAAAACCACCTGCCGCTCGCCGAAAACCTCGATCGCCTCCGCGCCGCCCGCAACCTGAGGGGCGACCCGTTCCATATCATCGAACTCCCCATGCCCGCCCCGGTCGTCTTCGAGGGCCAGCGCCTGCCAGCCAGCTACGCCAACTTCTACATCGCCAACCAGAGCGTCCTCGTCCCCACCTTCAACGACCCAAACGACCGCCACGCCCTCAACACCCTCGCCGCCTGCTTCCCCACCCGCGACATCATCGGCATCCACGCCGTCGATCTCGTCTGGGGCCTCGGCACCCTCCACTGCCTCACCCAGCAGGAGCCGACGTAAAGGAAAAAGTAGAGGCAAACATGTCATAATTTGGTAGAGGAATTGAAGATGCTTCAAATCAGAGATGCCGTACAAAAATCGCAGCAATATCTGGTAGATCTCTTTCCAGATGCGTCGACGGCTGAACTACAGTTAGAAAGTGCCGAACTCTCTGACGATACAAAATTCTGGTACATCACTTTCTCGTTTAAAACGTCCAAGCCACACCCCCACCTGATGAGCGGAATTAGAGAGTACAAAACCATCAAAGTTCGTGCTCAGGACGGGGAGCTTTTCGGCGCTCGAAATGGACTTTCCTCCCAGGGCCTCATGTGAATGCCGCAAAGCGCCTGCCAAAGACAGCGGTCTTGGACACGAATCTCGTTCTGCTCTTGCTCGTAGCTCAAGTCGATGCCACTCTTCTTTTAACTTATAAGAGAGTTACGATGTTTACCCAGAACGACATCGGCCTTTTGTCACAATTGCTGAATAGTTTCGAAATGTTCTGTACAACAACTTCCGTTTTGACTGAGGCCAGTAACCTTCTTCAGCACGCCCCTGCACACAGGCGCTTACAACTCATGGAGAAGCTGGCTGAATATGTTACGGGAATGTCCGAACAAAATATTCCGAGTGCCGACTTGGTGAAGCTTGATCTATTTCTCCAGCTTGGCTTGACCGACACAACTCTCAGCCAGCTTGCTGAAACGTACACAGTTATAACAACTGATTTTCATCTAGCTGGACGCATTCTCGCCGCAGGATGTCATTCAATCAACTTTAATCATCTTCGCAGCAACCAGTTATTGGACCGGTAGCTTCTGCAATGACCGCCGACCTCGACTACCTCCGCGCCGCCATCGCCGAAGCCCAGACCGCCGAAGCGAGCGGCGAGGTCCCGGTCGGTGCAGTCGTGGTTCACAACGGCGAGATCATCGGACGCGGACAGAACCGAGTCCTCCGCGACTCCGACCCCACCGCCCACGCGGAGATCGTCGCCCTCCGCGAAGCCGGTCTCGCGCAGCAGAACTACCGCCTCGAAGACTGCGACCTCTACGTCACACTCGAACCCTGCGCCATGTGCGCGGGAGCCATCCTGCACGCGCGCGTCCGCCGCCTCATCTACGCAGCCGCCGACCCCAAGGCGGGAGCCTGCGGCAGCGTCCTCGACGTGATGAACCACCCACGCTTGAACCACAAGCTCGAAGTCGTCTCCGGCCTGCTCGCCGAAGAGTGCGGGCAGATGCTCACCGACTTTTTTCTCGAACGGCGAGGAAAGAAGCCTCCCGAACCGGCGAAAAGCGCATCTGACATAGAGTTATAGACCAATCTTCAAGGAGCAATTACATGTCAGGCCGTCTCTCAGGTAAAGTCGCCCTCGTCACCGGTTCCAGCTCAGGCATCGGACAAGCCATCGCAATCCGCTTTGCCAGCGAAGGCGCGTCCGTGGTCGTCAATTACCTCACACACCCCGAACAAGCCGCCGAGACCAAGGCCGAATGCGAGGCAGCCGGAGGCAAAGCTATCGTCGTACAGGGCGATGTCTCCAGCATCGCCGACACACAGCACCTCATCGACGAGGCCTATGGCCAACTGGGCCGCTGCGACATCCTCGTCAACAACGCAGGCGTCGAGATCGGTGCAGACTTCTGGGACGTGACGGAAGCCGACTACGACAAGGTCCTGAACGTCAACCTGAAAGGCGCCTTCTTCCTCACCCAGGCGTTCGTCCGCCGCCTGCGCGACGCCAGGCAACCGGGCCGCATCGTCAACATCAGCTCTGTTCACGAGGACATGGTCTTTCCTCACTTCGACACCTACTGCGCGGCAAAAGGCGGTATACGAATGTTGATGCGCAATCTCTCTGTCGAACTTGGCCCGCTCGGCATTACCGTCAACAACATCGCTCCGGGCGCCATCGCCACGCCCATTAACGCCAAAATGATGGCAAACAAGCAGCAGCTCGACGCACTGCTCGTCAACATCCCTCTGGGCCGCATGGGCACCTCGGAAGAAGTCGCAGGGGTTGCCCTCTTCCTCGCCTCCGACGACGCCGCCTACGTTACCGGATCGACTTACTATATCGACGGCGGCCTCATCCGCAACTACCACGAACAATAGAGCCTGACGGCAATCGACCGCTGAACACACGGTAAAATAGAAGCATGGAATTGACCGTGTACTCGGCGGCCTGGTGCCGCGACTGCCGCGAGGCTAAACGCTTCCTCAGCAAACACAACATCGCCTTCAACGAGATCGACATCGAAACCGCGCCCGGCGCAGCCGACGAGCTGCTCGCCAACGTCGGCAAGCGCGCCATCCCGCAGTTCGTCCTCGACGGCAAATGGATTCAGCCCTACAAGCCGGGCCGCGGCTTCCTCTACGAAGAGATGGCCGCACTCTTCGGCGTCAGCAATTCGTAACGCTCTGCAAAATTCAAAGTAAGGAAACGCGATGATCGCTCGCTATACCCGCCCAGCGATGGGCAAAATCTGGTCTGACGAGAACAAGTACCGCTCCTGGCTCACCGTCGAAGCCGCAGCCTCGCAGGCGCTCGCCAAATTCGGCCTCGTCCCGCAGGCCGCCGCCGATGCCATCCGCGACCGCGGCAACTTCACCGTCCAGCGCATCGACGAGATCGAAGCCGAAGTCCGTCACGACGTCATCGCCTTCACCACCACCGTGGCCGAGCACATCGGCAACTCCGAGCACTCGCGCTGGCTCCACTACGGCCTCACCTCCACCGACGTGGTGGACACCGCGCAGGCGCTCCAGATCAAGGAAGCCTCCGCGCTCATCCACAAAGGCATCGCCGCGCTGGCCAAGACGCTCAAAAAGCGCGCCATCGAGTTCAAGCACACGCCCATCATCGGCCGCACCCACGGCGTCCATGCCGAACCCTCCACCTTCGGCCTCAAACTCCTGCTCTGGTACGCCGAAGTCCAGCGCAACCTCACCCGCTTCGACGCCGCCGCCGAAGACCTTCTCGTCGGCAAGCTCTCCGGCGCCGTCGGAACCTTCGGCCACCTCAAGCCCGAGCACGAAGAGGCCATCTGCTCCGGCCTCGGCCTCAAGCCGGTGCCCATTGCCACGCAGGTCATCCAGCGCGACCTGCACGCGGCCTATATCTGCGCGCTCGCCGTGCTGGCCAGCACGCTCGACAAGATCGCCACCGAGATCCGCCACCTGCAACGCACCGAGGTCCGCGAAGCCGAAGAGTTCTTCTCCGAAAAGCAAAAAGGCTCCAGCGCCATGCCGCACAAGCGCAACCCCATCACCAGCGAACAGATCAGCGGCCTCGCCCGTGTCATGCGCGCCAACGCGCAGGTCGCGCTCGAAAACGTCGCCCTCTGGCACGAGCGCGACATCTCGCACTCCTCCGCCGAGCGCGTCATCCTGCCCGACTCGACCATCCTCGCCGACTACCTGCTGGCCAAGACCGAAAACCTCATCGCCAAGCTGCTCGTCTACCCCGAGCGCATGTTGAAGAACCTCGAATCCACCGGCGGCCTCATCTTCAGCGGCCAACTCCTGCTCGACCTCGCCGAATCCGGCATGAGCCGCGAAGACGCCTACCGCCTCGTCCAATCGCACGCGATGCGAAGCTGGAAGGAGGGCCTCAACTTCCGCGAAGAGGTCGCCAAAGACCCAGCCATCACGGCTCGTCTGACGCCGGAAAAGCTGTCCCACGCCTTCGACTACAACCGCCAGTTGGCCAACGTGGACGCCATCTTTAGCCGTGTTCTCAACCAGCACAAGAGTTAGGCTGCCACCGTTATAACTGTTTTTTGTATTTCCATTCCGCAGCGAAGCGAAGGGACCTGCTTCTGCTCTTGCTCTCGTCGTTGCTCTTGTCGTTGTCTTTTGCCGTTGCCTTTTTGAATTTCCATTCCGTAGCGAAGCGAAGGAATCTGCTGTTGCTGTTGTCTCTGCTGTTGCTGTTGTCTTTGCTGTTGCTTTTTGCATTTCCATTCCGCAGCGAAGCGGAGGAATCTGCTGTCCCCATCCCAGCCAATAAAAGATCATGCGCCGCGATTACAACTTCTACGTCTACATCCTGGCAAGCCGCTCACGGACCCTCTACATCGGCCTCACCAGCAACCTGGCAGCACGCATAGCACAACACCGTGAAAACCGACCGGGCACTTACACTGCTCGCTACAACATCCACCGCCTCGTCCATTACGAACAATTCGCCTACATCAATAACGCCATCGCCCGCGAAAACGAGTTGAAAGACTGGAACCGCGAGAAGAAAATCGCCCTGATCGAGCAAAACAATCCAACATGGGAAGATCTCGCAGCGAACCTGTAATGCGGTGCCGCAGCCAAAAAGCAGATTCCTCCGCTACGCTGCGGAATGGAAATACAAAAGAACAGCAATGCCGCGAACTCTCGTCCAAATCGTAGACGCCGCTCTGCTCTCAGCCACCGAACGCAGCGGCGCGCATCTCGCCTGCCGCCCCGGATGCGCCCAATGCTGCCACGGAGTCTTCCCCATCTCGCACGAAGACGCCCACCGCCTCCGCGATGGCCTCGAAGCTCTCACTCAATCCGATCCCGCAAAAGCTCGCCGCATTCAACTCCGCACATCAGAATCGCTCGCCCGCCTCACCCCACTCTTCCCCGGCGATGACGCAACAGGCATCCTTAACCAAGACTATGAAGACGCTCTGCTATTCGCTGACGAAGACAGCATCGGCGACACCGAACCTTGCCCCGCGCTCGACCCCACCACCGGCACCTGCGACCTCTACGAACATCGCCCTATCGTCTGCCGCACCTTCGGCCCACCGATGCGCACCGCCGAAGGCAATCTCGCCACCTGTGAACTCTGCTACGTTCATGCATCTACGCAGGAGATAGAAGCCTGTGAACTCTATCCCACGCTGCCCGCGCAGGAAGCCGCCAGCATTCTGGCCTTCAACGCCGCGCACAACACGCACGGCGAAACCATCGTTGCCTATGCTCTCCGCGGCGTGTAGGCGATAATCAACTCTGTGCCCGAACCCCGCACCATCACGCTAGCCGTCACCGGAGCCAGCGGCTCCATCTACACCGCCGAGATGCTCCGCGCACTCGCCGCCGATGACCGCGTGCGGAAGATCAACCTCGTCGTCTCGGACAACGCCCTCCGCGTGCTCGCAGAAGAACTGCAACTCAGCGGGCGCAACAGCCTTGTAGAAAAGCTCCTCGGCGCGTCCTGCGCAAAGATCCATCAGCACGCCGACTCCGACATCGGCGCGAACATCGCCAGCGGCAGCTACCCCACCGATGCGATGATCGTGCTTCCCTGCTCGATGGGCACGCTCGCGGCCATCGCAAATGGCCTCGCCTCAAACCTCATCCAGCGCGCAGCCGATGTCACGCTCAAAGAGCGCCGCCCGCTCATCCTCTGCGTGCGCGAGACGCCATTCAACCGCATCCACCTGCGCAACATGCAGCTTGCGTCGGATGCAGGCGCGGTCATCTTCCCCGCCATGCCCACGCTCTACAACCACCCGCAGAGCACTACTGAGATGGCTCGCAACTTCGTCCATCGCGTGCTCGCGCACATCGGCCTGTCCCAACCGGGGGCATACCAGTGGCAGGCTGATTAGTCAGGCAAGTGTCTACTTCGCGGCAGACATCGGGAACGTCCGCTCGACGCCTTCCATAGGAGGATCAGCGCGGAGAAACTGGATCGTTCCCTCGATGACCGGCTTCGCGCACTCAGCCGGCGCAAGATGGCCGCAGCCCTCCATCACGTCCATCGAAGAATGCGGAATGCTGTCATGCATCTTCCGCCCGGCTGAAAGTGGAATGAGGTCGTCGTGCGCTCCCCAGACGACCAGCGTCGGCTCGGTGATGTTGTGCAGGCGGAAGTCCAGCAGGTCGCGTCCATCGATCATCGACATCAGGCTGCGCTGGATGACCCACTTGTTCGCCTGGAGTTTGCGCACGACTGCGCGGGCAGCAAAATCCGGCATCGAGATGGACTTTGGAGAAAGTGCGGCCAGCAGCCTGTGGACCCCGGCCACGTCCATAGGCGAGAACAGGTCCGGCTCCCATGTCGCGGGAAAATAGGTGCCCGCGCTGTCGTAGACCACCACGCGGTTCACCAACTCCGGATGATCGAGCGCGAGTTTCAGCGTAATCCATCCGCCCATCGACCAGCCGCCGACATCGGCCCGCGCAAGATGAACCGTCTGCATAAAGCTGACGACCGCAGCCTCCTCCATCGCAATCGAGTAGCTCGCATCCGGCTTCGACGAGCGCCCGTAGCCGGGCAGGTCCGGCGCATAGACGTGAAATCCCGCGGCCGCAAGCGGAGGAATCAGCGGCGCCCAGTCCTCCCCGCGCGCGCCCAGGCCGTGAATCAGCAGCAGCGGTGTATTAGCCGTTCCAGCCACGGCAGGCGCTTCAAAGTAGTGCAGCCGATAGCCACCCGCCTCGATGTACTCGCTGCGAACACCGTGCCGCCAGAGCCGAAAGCGCGTCATCGCATCCTGAACGCGAAGCGGCTGGCAGTAAAAGACGGCGCCCGCAACGGCAGCAATCAATACCAGCACAAGCAGTACTCGCCCGATCACCTTCATCGCCTGCTGCCCCCTCCTCTGCGCTCGAACGGTCACTTCAGCGGCTTGCCGAACTCTTCTCCAAAGACGGTGTGGGCCATGTCGAACCTGCCCCCGAAATATTTATCGTCGCCCTTCAGATGCCCGACCCCGAGCAGCGCCACCACCCAGTAACTGAGCGGCAGCTTGAGCACCTCATGCACCTTGTCCTGCTCGAAGCCTTCCATCGGCGCGGTGTCGTAGCCCATCGACTCGGCCATCAGCATCATGTGGGTGAAGGCGATCATCACCATCTTGTTCAGCCAGCCGCGCATCTGGTCGGCGTTGAAGCTGAGCATGTAGTTCGAGACGCTGTTGCGCGCCTGCGCGGCGTAACTCTCGGGCATCCCGCCGGAGCGGCCCAGTTGCAGCATCAGGTCAATATCCCTGCGCCAGCCGTCGGCGTCGCCGCAGGCCACAATCACCGCGGAGGCCTCCTCCACCTTGCCCTGATTGAAGCTGGCGCCGCGCAGGCGTTTCTTCTGCTCGGGCGTCTGCACCACGACAAAGCGCCAGGGCTGCATGTTGTAGCCACTGGGTGCGGCGAGACCCGCCTCCAGAATCTGGTGCAGGTCTTCTGCCGGAATCGGCGTACCGTCGAAGCTCGGCGTCGCGCGACGCTCCTCGATCGCCTGAGTGAGGGTCTTCCTGAGCTTTGCCATCATCCTCTTTCTTCAAGTGAAGTCATCGCCCAGCCGCTCCAATCAGCAACGCGCGATTCCAGAGAGTATTCCGGCATCCTACACTCATTCCTGATTCGAAAAAAGTCTCCCACGGCTGCCAATGAACTTCGCCGCATCGCAACAGCATTAATGAATCTCGCTCATGGGTTGTTCGGTTGCGAATGGATTCTGCCCCGGCGCCTGCGCGAAGATCCACACGCCGTGAAATGCGTTGCGCAACTCCGGATAGGCAGCCACCAGCGCGCTCATGGCCGCCGCGTTCCGCTTGTTTGCAGCAGCCACATCGCCAATCTGGTCCACCTTCAGATGCGCGGTGACGTCAATCTTTTCCTTGCCGAGCGAGTCGTCTACGCCAAGACCCGTGAAGTGGTACTCCGAACCATCCGCAGCCTTGACCACCAGCGGCGCCTGTACGCTGACACCTTCAGACAACGCAGGCGGCGCAACCGTCGCGCGCTCCGAGCGCAGCTTCTCCAGATGCGTGCTCTGGATGAAGCGCGCGGGAAGCAGCAGGTCTTCGGCCTGTAGATAGTAGAGCCAGGCATTCCAGTGCTGGTTGTTGGCGGCCATGGTGCGTGCCTGCCTCCAGTACCAGAGCCCATCGTGCCCGGCAGCCCACATCGTCGTGGGGTAGAAGCCCGCGAGGTCCCATTGATTCTGGTCCTGACGCATCAGGAACGAGAGTCTCCACGGCGAGGTTGCGTTTTCGGATTCAACAATGGCCAAGGCGTATTTGCCGGGGCCCATGCCGGGGATAAGGAAGTCGGCCTCGGCAGGCGACTGATTGAGCGAACAGTAGAACTGCGCCGCAGGAAGAGAGCCATCAGCGCCATGCTTCAGATCCGAGGCGTCCAGCAGGTAAACCTGCTCGACCACCAGCGTGCCATCCTTCAACTTGGGAGCGACGCCCGCGACGACATCGCCCAGGCCGCCAAAGTCCTTTGCATATTCAGCCGCTGTCGCCGCATGCAGACCGCTGACATCGTTCGCCTGCACCATCGCCGCCAACTGACGCGCACGCGACGCAAGCGCGTCCCGGTCGGCTGCGGCCATCTTCGACTGCGTCGTGCAGACCTCGGCAGAGACTGCGCCTGAAATCAGCAGCACCGAAGCCAGTATTGCAACCTTTGCTCTCATCGTCATCACTGTTAGACGGTCCCGAAGACCTCCCTGTTCCGATGGGAGAGCATTTACGAGAGCCAGGAGACAGTCTACAGCCTGAACTCCCCAAATCCGTACCTCGCAAGGAACCCAGCGGGCCCACGCCGCGCGATCGACTTGCCGCACGATAGACTTACAGACAAGCCGCAGCGGCCGGATGACCTTCCTCCGCCACGCTGCGTCCTATCTGAGCAAGATGCGCCACATTGCGCCAATTCGTGTTGCCGCCGTCATGTGTCTCGCCTGCTGCGTCGTGGCCGGCGCGCAGACAAGACACCGAAGGCATGCAAAGCCCGCGGCGGCCATCACCCCTGCTCCTGTGGCGCTACCCCCGCAACCCGTCATCCCGCCGCCTCCGCCCACTCCAGCGGAGTTGCCCGCGCACCCCGCAGGCGTCACCTATGCCGACGGCCTGCTGTCCGTCCAGGCCAGCAACTCCAGCCTGGACCAGATTCTGCGCGACGTCTCACGCGCGACCGGCATGAAGATTACCGGCGGCGTCCAGGATGAGCGCGTCTTTGGCAACTATGGCCCAGCCTCCACTGCGCAGGTACTGAACGCACTGCTCGAAGGCACCACCAGCAACATGATGCTGGTGGGCAGCAACGGCCCGGCCCCGGCCGAGCTGGTGCTGACGCCGCGCGGCGGTGGCCCGACGCCCCCCAACCCCAATGCGGCAGTCCCCGAACAAGAGGAAAATCCGCCAGTCGAGAGCGGCCCTTCGTCGGAGATGTATCGCCAGGGGCCTCCCCTCCCACCTAACAGGCCAAACAACAGTCCGCGGCCTGGGCCAGCGGCCGGCGAAGCGCAGCCGAAGTCGCCCAACGGCGTAAAAACACCGCAGGACATCTTCAACGAGCTGCAAAAGATGCGCCAGAAACAGGCGCAGCAACAACACACGAATCAGTAGAGCTATTCGCTATACCTAATTGACAAATCATGTATTTATCGAAATGGGCCGGACGCAGACTTCAGCTCTTTGCCGCTCCGGCCTGCGCCACCACGCGGGACGACTGCTCCGCCGCCACCTGGCGGGCGTGAATACGGAAGACGTTGAACATCGAGATGCAGATCCCATACGCAACCAGCACACCGAACGCCAACGAAGCACATACAGCAGAGATCAGGACAATCGAGTTCACACCCACTCCCTCAGGTCTGGCCCAGCGCGGCTATCACGCTCGGGCCCACAGTTCTACTTTGCCATTAATGCCCTAAAGCTGCATCCGAGGCAATGCCCCCAAAGTAAAACCCTGTTGCGACTTCGGATACATCTTTCGGGTCAGAGGTTGTTCCGGTTGCCGAGGCTGCCCTCGCGCCGCGCACTTCTTCCCTCCGGCGCGAATGCCGTATCCTAGAGACTTATCCGAGAGAGGGCCGGGCACCGCGCCGTATCTGCATCTGCATGAGCATGACACACATCACCGTTCGCGGAGCGCGCCAGCACAACCTGCGCAACGTCAACGTCAGCATTCCGCGCAACACCCTGACCGTGGTGACGGGACTCTCCGGTTCGGGCAAATCGTCGCTTGCCTTCGACACCATCTACGCCGAAGGCCAGCGCCGCTACGTCGAAACGCTCTCCGCCTACGCCCGCCAGTTTCTCGACCAGATGGAGCGGCCCGACGTGGACGCCATCGACGGCCTCTCGCCCGCCATCTCCATCGAGCAGAAGACCACCAGCCGCAGCCCGCGCTCAACCGTCGGCACCATCACCGAAATCTACGACTACCTTCGCCTGCTCTACGCTTCCGTCGGCCAGCCGCACTGCCCCAACTGCGGCCGCCCCATCACGCGGCAGTCCGCCGAGCAGATCGTCGAGCGCGTAGCGGCGCTTTCCCCCGGCGAGCGCATCACCGTTTACGCGCCCATCGTGCGCGGGCGCAAGGGCGAGTTCCGCGAAGAACTGGAATCGCTCGACCAGCAGGGCTTCCGCGTCCGCATCGACGGCGAAGTCACCGAGATCACCGAGGGCATGCGCCTCGAAAAGCGCAAGAACCACACCATCGAGGCGGTGGTCGATCGCATCATCCTCAGGCCTCTCGATGGAGCCACCAAGCCGGGTGCCCCAGGTCCGGATTCTCGGACCTGGGCTTCCACGAACCCCAAGTACGACACCCGCCGCCTCGAAACCAGCGTCCAGAAGGCGCTCCAGATGGCCAACGGCCTGGTGCTCATCGGCATTCAAGGCCCCAACCGCGAGCAGGACGAGACGCTCTACAGCTCGTCGATGGCCTGTCCGGACTGCGGCATCAACGTGCCGCGACTCGAGCCGCGCAGCTTCAGCTTCAACTCCAACTACGGCGCCTGCCCCAACTGCCACGGCCTGGGCAGCATCTACGACTTCGACCCCGCCAAGACCATCGTCGATTGGTCGAAGCCTCTGCTCGACGGCGCGATGGGACCCGGCTCCGCCTCGGCGTATCTGCTGCGGCTCATCAAACTCGCCGCCGAAAAATACAAGATCGACATCCGCAAGCCCTTCGACCAGCTCACGACCGAGCAGCAGAACCTCTTCCTCTACGGCCCGCCGCGCAACGAGGCCGGACGCACCGGCTTCCACGGCATCTTCAACTATCTCCGCGCCAACCTCGAAGACACCAAATCCGAGGGCTACCGCGAATACATGATGCAGTACATGTCGGCGTCCACCTGCCCCGTCTGCAAAGGCCGCCGTCTGCGCCCCGAGTCCCTCGCCGTCACGATTCCTATTCCAATCACCCAAAGCCGGGTGCCCCAGGTCTCGATTCTGAGACCTGGGATAAAGCCGGGTGCCCCAGGTCTCGATTCTGAGACCTGGGATAAAGCGCCGGGTGCCCCACATCTCGATTCTGAGATGTGGGATGGAGCGCCACAAAGCACAAACGGAACCCACGGCCTCTCCATCGCCGACTTCACCGCGCTCTCGCTCGAACGCTCCCTCAACGCCGCGCGCGCCATGCACTTCACCGGGCGCGACCGCATCATCGCCGACCGCCTCCAGCGCGAGATCATCGAGCGGCTCGAATTCCTCAACGCCGTCGGCCTCAGCTACCTCTCGCTCGACCGCAGCGCCGCGACGCTCTCCGGCGGCGAGGGCCAGCGCATCCGCCTCGCCACGCAGATCGGCTCCAAGCTGCGCGGCGTCCTCTACGTGCTCGACGAGCCCTCCATCGGCCTGCACCAGCGCGACAACCATCGCCTGCTCAACGCACTCGAAAACCTCCGCGACCTCGGCAACACGGTCCTCGTTGTCGAGCACGACGAAGACACCATCCGCAAGGCCGACTACGTGCTCGACCTCGGCCCCGGCGCAGGCAAAAACGGCGGCCACCTCATCGCCGACGGGACGCCGCAGCAGATCATGGATAACGCGGCCTCGATCACCGGCCAGTACCTCGCCGGCAAAATCGAGATCCTCGCCCGCACCCAGCCGCGCGCGCTCACCGGCAACTGGATCACCGTCGAGAACGCGCACGCGCACAACCTCAAAAACGTCACGGTGCATTTCCCTCTCGGCGTGATGACGGTTGTCACCGGCGTCAGCGGCAGCGGCAAGAGCACGCTGGTCAACGACATCCTCTACCGCGCCCTCGCCCGCGAACTCTACGGTTCGCGCGAAGAGCCGGGCCGGCATGGCCGCATCATCGGCATCGACCAGCTCGACAAGGTCATCGAGATCGACCAGTCGCCCATCGGCCGCACGCCGCGCTCGAACCCCGCGACCTATACCGGCGTCTTCTCCGCCATCCGCGACCTCTTCAGTATGTTGCCCGAGTCGCGCGAGCGCGGCTACAAGCCCGGCCGCTTCAGCTTCAACGTCCAGGGAGGACGCTGCGAGGCATGCCAGGGCGACGGCCAGCGCCGCATCGAGATGAACTTCCTGCCCGACGTCTACGTCCAGTGCGAAGTCTGCAACGGACGCCGCTACAACCAGGAGACGCTCTCGGTCAAATTCAACGGCTACTCCATCGCCGACATCCTCGACCTCTCCATCGCCGACGCACTGCCCCTGCTCAAGGACATTCCCGCCGTCAACCAGCGCCTGCAAACGCTCGTCGATGTCGGCCTCGGCTACATCCACCTCGGCCAATCGGCCACCACGCTCTCCGGCGGCGAGGCGCAGCGTATGAAACTCGCCCGCGAACTCTCGAAGCGCCAGACGGGCCGCACCCTCTACCTGCTCGACGAACCCACTACCGGCCTCCACTTCGACGACGTGCGCCGCCTGCTCGAAGTGCTCCACCGGCTCACCGACCTCGGCAACACCGTCATCATCATCGAGCACAACCTCGACATCATCCGCAACGCCGACTACCTCCTCGACATGGGTCCCGAAGGAGGCGAGGGCGGCGGCCGCATCGTCGCCCACGGCACGCCCGAGCAGGTCGCCACCGTCCGCGACTCGCACACCGGCCAGTTCCTCGCCCGCTACTACTCCTCCCATCTCCAGCATCCCGAGTCGCATAATGGCTCAGGCCCCGTCAGCTACGCCGGCCCACAACCGGCAGAGATCGCCGCCGCCCCGGACAAAAAGAAAACGCCCCGAGACAAATTCGTCGCGCCCGAAAAGAAGACTGGCGTCGCCAAAGCCGGGGCCGCCAAACCCGCCGAACGCACTACGAAGGCAACCGCTGCGAAATCAACCAGATCCGCATCCCGCAAAAAAGCCACACCTGCGGCAGAAATTAAGCAAAAATCAGATGCCGCACCCCGCAGCAAAAAAGCATGAGCGACCACACCTCCAACCCGCCCGCAGCCTGCATCTCCGTTCCGTCCCATTCTGTTTGTCATTCCCGAAGGGAATCTGCGCTTCCATTCCGCAGCCCTTTTGCATTTCCATTCCGCAGCCCCTTTGCATTTCCATTCCGTCGCGACCTCGCATTTCCATTCCGTAGCAACCTTGCATTTCCATTCCGTAGCCCTTTTGTATTTCCATTCCGCAGCGAAGCGGAGGAATCTGCTTCTCGCTCGTGCTCCCGCAAATCCTCCCATTCCACCGAGGGCCAAAGGCCCGATTTATACCAGCCTGGGGTGAAGCCCCAGGTTTGCGGCCCAATCGAGCGCCAGAGGGCTGAAGGCCCGATTGATCACTCTAGGGAAAGCCTCATCACCGCCTACGCAGCCGATGAACCCGGCGCTGCCACCCACCCCTTCCCGCCCGTCACCGGCGCGGAAGACCAGACCGCGCTGCTCATTCCGCAAGGACCCATGCCAACGCCCGACGACTACACCCCGCGCCGCATCCCGCACATGGGCCATGCGCTCGCGTTCGTCGTCAACACCGGCGTCATTCTTGTGCTGACGCAGGCCGTCTTCCTCGCGCTCGCCCCGCCTGTGCGCAATCCGCACACCGGCGCGCACATGATTCCCACCACGCTCGACCCGAAGCTGCTGCTGGCCTCGATGGCCATCGCCTACCTCGTTACGCTGATCGAAGCATGGACCTTCTTCCCATTGCTCTGGCACAAAACCTTCGCCGAAGGCATCCGCTGGGACTTTGCCACGGCGCGCCGCAACGCCTACCGGCTCATCCCGCTGGGCCTCGTGCTCGGCTGGACGGTCCAGGCCATCTCCTCACTCATCCCCATGCCCAAGACCATCCCGATGGACCGCTTCTTCCACACCGCGTCCGATGTCTGGCTCGTGACGGCCTTCGGCACACTGCTCGCTCCACTGTTCGAGGAGATATGCTTCCGCGGCTTCCTTCTGCCTGCCTTCGCCATCGCCTACGACTGGCTCGCGCTGCCCAAAAAACCCTACGCGCATGAGATCTGGCGAACCACCGTCACCTTCAGCCGCGCAGGATTCATCTTCTCCGGCATCCTCACGAGCATCTTCTTCGCCATGGTTCACGCAGAACAGCTCGACCGCGCCTGGGTCGCGCTCTTCGTACTCTTCTGCGTCTCGCTGGTGCTGACGTGGGTGCGCATCCGCACCCGCTCCGTCGCCTGCTCGACCCTGGTCCACGCCTGCTACAACCTCTCGGTTTTCATCTCTCTCTTCATCGCCACCGGCGGCTACCGCCACCTGGAACGCATGACGCGCTAAGCCGATCACCGCTCCACTCCATTCCCCAGCATTTTTTGTATTTCCATTCCGTAGCCCTTTTGTATTTCCATTCCGCAGCCCTTTGTATTTCCATTCCGCAGCCCTTTTGTATTTCCATTCCGCGGCCCTTTTGTATTTCCATTCCGCGGCCCTTTTGTATTTCCATTCCGTAGCCCTTTTGTATTTCCATTCCGTAGCGCAGCGGAGGAATCTGCTTTTGGCCTTATTTACAAGCACGGCTTCAGCCCTGCCGTAAACACGACAAAATCAAAAGGGCTTTAGTCCCTGAGGTACGGTTTCTACTGGTGTAGCCACCTTTAGAGCAAATTGCGTATCGCTGTGCAGTACCCTTCCAAGGGCCAAAGGCCCGACAACATACCAGCCTGGGCCAGAGGCCCAGGTTCATGATGGCAGAACATGAAAGGGCTGAAAGCCCGACACATCATTCTCGCCGCATACCATCGAGAAATCTGCTTCAGGCATCCTCTTAAAAAGAACATCTTCTGCATATCTCCGCTCGGGTCGCTTTCCGCAAGCCCATATATCGCTCCTCCATGTGTGCGTTGGCGATTTTGCACTCGTCAAGAAAACAAAATTGAGCGTATCTCGTTGCAAATTAACTCGGTACTCATCGGAAGATGATGCCAGCGAAAGGGACAGGTAGGAGTTCAAGTAGTCTAATGATGGAAGGTTATGAACTATCATGGCGGTTTCACGGATATTGCGAGAGGAACTCCAGTGGGGTCACGAAATGCTAGTGATGCTGTGGCATTTCACACCTCGCAGACTGCTTCGGACTGATCGCGACGAGATCGCAATCGGCCTCGCATCCCTTACCTTAGAACATATCAGTTCGGTGCTATTGCTCCTTGGTACGGGCGACAATATCGGAAGTGCCTTGGCGCTCGCACGGCCAACGGTTGAGGCTGCGCTACGAGCTGTGTGGCTTTATGTGGGTGCAACAGATCATGAAGTTCTGAAGGCACGCAAGGGCCACAAGAAGGCCTATAAGGCGTTATCTGAGATGGCGCGAGATATTGACCGTTTACAACTAACCGACGGGATTTTCGAACACCTCGTTTCGGAGGCAGACGGCCTTCATGGGTTGACTCACGGAGGTCTTGAGCAGGTAGGAAGACGATTCAATGCCGAGGGAGACGTGATTCCGAGCTACGATGAAGCGTCGGTGCGGACCTGTATCCGGGCAGTCGTGAACACTGGCACAACAATGCTTCTTATCCTGTGCCGAATGGGAATCACAGAGCAAACGGCAGCTCAAGCAAGAGTCGACGAGTATCAGGCGGCATTCGTGCCCATGCTCAAACGACTTGGACCGATTCCCGACTAGTCTTCCCTCGATTCGTATCTGTGTACGCTGGTGAATTTCATTTTCCGACTACCCAAATAGAAATCGCTTTGCACATCAATATCGTTATATAACCCAGCTTACAGATTCCTCCTGACAAGTCGGCTTATGTTTACTGACCGGCGCGACGTCAGACTTCCACTGTTGACTTCAGGCCAATGCGCTCATCATAAGCAAGGAGCATTCGAGCTCAGCACGAACCAAAGTCCCGGCCTAAAATTTCGACCGAAGACGATTTTTGCCGCCGTAGCGGAGAAACCCGATTCTCCACCACCAAACCATCTACAAGAGCACGGCTTCAGCCTGCGAAGGACGCCACAAAAATCTGTCAAGCCTCCAAATCAGCTAACCCGCCATGCATCAGCTACTTCCACTTGGCGGTTGAGTTTCCCCGACCTGCTATCATAGAAATAGAGCCAAAACTTCAAGCTCCGGCACAGCCGGAGCTTTGTACTTAACCCATTATTTATCAATACTATATGTTTAAGTGCAACAGAATGAATACTTTGCAAATCAAGTCCGAACCTAAGTCCTTTGTTAAAAGGACTTTGCACAAAAAGTATGGGGGAGGGGTACTCCACAGGCAGACCATCTACAATCGAACTCGACCCATGACATCCCAGCGAGAAACCCTGCTCAACCTCATCGCCACCCACTCCTTCAAGCTCGGCGACTTCACCCTCGCCAGCGGGCAGAAGTCCGACTACTACATCGACTGCCGCACCACCACGCTCCACGCTGAGGGAGGACGCCTCTCGGGCCTCGTCTTCTACGAGCTCATCCGCGAGCGCTTTCCCCAGGCCGAGGCCGTCGGCGGTCTGACGATGGGGGCCGACCCGCTCGTCTCGAACACCGCCAGCGCCAGCGCGTGGTATGCACTTCAGCAAGGACAAGACCCGGCCAATCCGGCGACAAAGCTCCTGCAAGGCTTCCTCGTCCGCAAATCCGAGAAGACCCACGGCACCGGCCGCCGCATCGAAGGCTTCCTCAAGCCCGGCGCCGCAGTCGTCATCGTCGATGATGTCTGCACCACCGGCGGCTCGACCATCACGGCCATTGAAGCCGCGCGCGAGTCAGGCATGAACGTCATTGGCATCCTCTGCCTCGTGGACCGCGAACAGGGCGGCCGCGCCAACATCGAAGCCGCTGCCAAAGGAGCGCCGTTCATCAGCGTCTTCACCGCCAGCGACGTTCGCGCCGCGCACCTCGCTCTCAAGGACATCCGCTGACGAAGCTCCGTTCCACTTTGGGAATCGCACCGCGCAAAAATCGTCGCAGACACTTTCACCCAACGCTGAGCCGCCGATAGCGTGGACTGAGAGGTCGCGCATGTTCGGAGGAAGACTCAGCAAGTTCAGCACGAAAAATTGCCCCCTTTGCAACTCTTCGCAGCTCCGCCGTTCGCACCGCCGCACCTTCGAGCGTCTCCTGCTTCCCTTCACCATTGCCTGTCGTTGCAACGAGTGCGGACATCGCTTCTACACAACCGCCCGCAGCACCCAGCAGTCCAGTTCATCGCCGTTCGCCATGCATAGTGAACGCCAGTCGCTGAATCTTCGATAAACTAAAAGGGACATGATCCCCACCCTCGAATGGCTCCCTGCCGGCGTTAATTTCCTCGACCAGACCAGGCTCCCGCTGGAGGAGACCTACGTCCTCGCCACCGACTACCAGCAGGTAGCCACCGTCATCCGCGACATGATCGTGCGCGGCGCGCCGGCCATTGGAGTCTCCGCCGCGATGGGTGTCGCTCTCGGCGTCAGCCAGAGCAAGGCCGCCGACCTCGCCGCTCTCAACGCCGAAGTCGCCACCATCTCGGACACGCTCGCCGCCACGCGCCCCACCGCCGTCAACCTCTTCTGGGCCATCGAGCGCATGAGGCAGCGTTACAACGCGCTCGCCGCCGCCAACACGCCCATCCCCAAGATCAAGGCCGCCCTCATCGCCGAAGCCCGTCAGATGTACGACGAAGACATCGCCGCCTGCAAGGCCATGGGCGCACACGGCGCCGAGCTTCTTCCGCAGACCGGCACCGTCCTGACCCACTGCAACGCGGGCGCGCTCGCCACCTGCGGCTACGGCACGGCACTCGGAGTCATCCGCGCCGCCGTCGAACGCGGCCACACCATCGACGTCTTCGCCGACGAGACCCGCCCCTACCTGCAGGGCGCGCGCCTCACCGCGTGGGAGCTGCTGCACGACAACATCCCCACCACCGTACTCTGCGACAACATGGCCGGCTCGCTCATGCGTCAGGGCAAAATTCAGGCCGTCATCGTCGGGGCCGACCGCATCGCCGCCAACGGCGACACCGCCAACAAGATCGGCACCTACTCGGTCGCGGTGCTGGCCAAAGAACACAGCATCCCGTTCTACGTCGCCGCGCCGCTCTCGACTATCGACCCCGCCACCGCGCACGGCGACCAGATTCCCATCGAACAGCGCGCCGCCACCGAGGTCACGCACTCGAACGGCCGCCAGATGACGCCCAACGGCGCGGCCATCCAGAACCCGGCCTTCGACGTCACCCCGGCAAAGTACATCACGGCCATTATCACCGAGCGCGGCGTCCTGCGCGCGCCTTATGGCGAGTCCATCGCAGCGATGGTCAAGCAAGCCACCGGCGAGCCTGAACTCGCGGCCATCTAAACGCCCAGTATCCCGTGAGTCATCCTCAGCCATTCCGTCGGCGCTGCACGGAAGAGATGCAGCGCAGTGATCTGCGAAACGATCAATAGCGGCAGGACATAAAGATAGACCTGATGGATGCGCCTGTTCACGATCAGGTCGCGCGCCACGCCGAGGACAATCAGGAAATCGACGCACACATAGGCCCACCCCAACATCGGCAGGCCTATACCCGGAAATCTTGCGAAGGCCGCCGAAGTCAATACACAGGTGGCGATCAGGATCAGGCGCCGGTGGAACTCCGGCTTCCTGCGCCAAAGAATCGCCAATGCAAAACAAACGACGAAGCAGGCCATATCGTTAAACTGAATAGCGAGAAACGGCGCTGCAGCTTGCTCATGAAAGTGAGCAATAATAAACCGGTCCATCACGATGGCCGTTGAGATGCCAAGTACTGGGATAACAACACCAAGTGCCACGCCGAACCAGCCCAGCGTGCGATGCACACTGACCTGATGCACCCGCACCAGCGCGGACTGCCCGATGAAGAACACCACCCAACCGGAAAACACGATCCCGTGCAGATACAGGATCCACGGACGAACCGGCACGGCATGGATGAGGTCCTGATCGATCGTATGGCTGAAGCCATAGACCACAACCGCTGCGATCAGCAGCGACATGAAAAAGTAGAAATACATGCCCAACAGGCCGCGAAGCCTGTTCATCGCGGAAACTTCAATGGTGCGTGTCGTGCTGCCCATAATGGCAGGAATAGTAGCATTCCGCTCGCAAATTTCCACCACGCATAATTTTGCACGTGAGCAGCCTGCCGCAACCGGCCCTGCTGGCAGGATTGCACCACAACACTTTGTAGTTCCCGGTGTTCGACTACACTAGTTCATCCGAGAGATCCCGGGGAGAGATCATGCCGCGTTCGTTGCAACCCTGGCACACCCTTGCCGTCTTCGCCTGCATCGCCGCTACAGCCGCGCAGGCCCAGCCTCCGGCCCAGAGCAAATCGTCCCAGCAGCCCGCGCAGTCCGGCATTACACTCCACGCTCAGGCGCGGCTTGTCGTACTCGATGTCGTCGTCACCGACGCACGCCAGAACCCTGTCCACAACCTGACCGCCGCCAACTTCACGGTACTCGAAAAGAACGCCCCACAACGCATCATCAGCTTCGAGGAACACAGCGCCATCTCTCCAGCCGAAGCGGCCAAGGCAGCTCCCACGCCCACGCTGCCTCCGGGCATCTTCACCAACTACTCGCCTGTTCCGCCCGGCAGCGCAGTCAACGTCCTGCTGCTCGACGCGCTCAACACGCCCATGCGCGACCAGGCTTACGTGCGCGACCAGCTCAAGCAATATCTTAACCATGCACGACCCGACGTGCGTATTGCCATCTTCGGCCTCACCACACGGCTCGACCTGCTACAGGGGTTCACTTCAGACCCTGAGTTGCTCAAGTCCTTCGTCAACAAAAAGCTCCCCAAGGCCTCCCCGCTGCTCGACGACCAGGCCGGAGGCGGCGGTCAGCCTGAGTCGCTCTCCGACACGCTCAGCAATTTCGGCGATCCCAACATGGAGACCCTGATCTCCAACATGCAGCAGTTCGAGGCCGAGCAGCAGACCTTCAAAATCCAGCTACGCACCCGCTACACGCTCGACGCCATGAACCAGCTCGCGCGCTATCTCTCCGGCATTCCCGGACGCAAAAACCTCATCTGGTTCTCCGGCTCCTTCCCGCTCAACATCATGCCCGATGGCGACCTCGCCGATCCCTTCGCCGCCGCTGCAAGCTCCGAGGATGAGTTCCGCGAGACGGCAAACCTGCTCACGCTCAGTCAGGTGGCCGTCTATCCCGTGGACGCGCGCGGCCTGATGGTTTCGCCCGTCTTCAGCGCAGCAAACTCGGGAAGCAAATATGCGCGCAATCCCGCAGCCTTCAGCAAAGACCAGTCGAAATTTCTCCAGCAGACCGCCGAAGAGCACATGACCATGGACCAGATGGCCGAGGCCACCGGAGGCCACGCCTTCTACAACACCAACGGCCTCAGCCAGGCCGTAGCCAAGGCAATCGACTCCGGCTCAAACTACTACACCATCACCTACTCGCCCACCAACACCAAATGGGACGGACGATTTCGCAAGATCGACATCCGTTTGAACCAGCCAGGCTACACGCTCGCCTATCGCCGCGGCTACTATGCCGTGGCGCCCGGCGACGGGCCGCAAAAAGAAGACGTCGCCGCCACGCTCGCATCCAACGCCCCTTTCACCTACGATCCCATGCGGGCAGCCATGATGCACGGCGGCCCCGATCCCACCGAAATTATCTTCAAGGCGCGCGTGCTGCCCTTGAGCGGTCAGACCGAGACTCAGCCCGCGCCCGGCAACGCGCTGAACCCGCACATCCAGACCAAGGGCCCCTACCGACGCTACGCCGTCGACATCGCCGCTGACCCGCGCGCGCTTCTTGCGCCCTCCGCAGGCAGTTACAGCGGAACAATCCAGTTCCTCACCTACGTCTACGACCGCGATGGAAACATCGTCAATATGGTGGACAACAAAATACGCGCCGACCTGACTCCTGCTGCCTTTGAAGCGTCGCTGCACACGGGCCTGCACTGGCGGCAGGAGATCAGCGTCCCGACAAAAGGCAGCTACTTTCTCCGCATCGGCATCCACGACCTTACAGGGAACCGCGTGGGCGCCATCGAGGTGCCTGTTGTCGCGGTCAGAAATCTGCCCCCTCTCTCGGCGTCCACCGACCCGGCGCCAGCAGGACACTAGCACTTGCCTCTATTCTTATACAGAGGCCGCCTGCAACGCCGGCCCGGCAAGACGCTATCGTGAGACCTGATCTCTTCAATCCGCGTGCGCACTCGCTTGTGCGCGGCAATCTGCTCGTTCTCGCCAGCCTGGCAGCGGCGTTCTGGCTCTCGCACTTTCCCAGCGACCGGCCCAGTGCGCTCCTCGTGCTGCCGCTGCTCATCGCAATGGTAGGCACGGCCGATACCATGCGCTGCATGAAGAAGACCTGGAGCCTCTACCACGGCGGCGTATTGCTGCTCATCTATATGGATCTCATGTCCACGTTCATCATTCTCTTCTTCTTTCTCTATCCCTACCTGCCCTGGTTCGCCCCCACCCGTTAGCAGCCCACGTGGCGCTGAAACCGCCAGGGAATCTCTGAGTAAGTCATGGCTTTGAAGGGGCGTGGCTTCAGCCACGCCGCAACGTCCCCGATTCAATGAGGCTTTAGCCTCTGAGGGAATCTTCCGGGACCTGATCAACCCCTCCTTAGGTGTTTCACACAAATCCCATTCATCTTTCCCGCTGTTTGCGTACAGTCACCCCTCCGTAGGGTATACTCGCGCACGATGGAACGGCAGGGCATCTGGTTCCTTCGTCTTTCAAAACTACTTCAGGGAGATGTGCTCCATGCTTAAAGGATTCCGTGATTTCGTACTGCGCGGCAATGTGATGGACCTGGCTGTCGCCGTCATCATCGGCGCGGCGTTTTCTGACATAACCAAGTCCCTCGTCGGGGACATCATCAGTCCGCTGATTGCCGCCATCGTTGGCAAGCCGGACTTCTCCAACTTCGTCTTCCACGTCAATGGCGGAGTCGTCAAATACGGCAGCTTCATCAACGCCTGCATCAGCTTCCTCATCCTTGCCGCAGTCATCTACTTCTTCCTCGTACTGCCCACGCAGAAGCTGCTTCAGCGCATCAACGGCCCGGAGGCAACCACCACCAAAGCCTGCCCGCAATGCCTCACCGACATCCCCCTGGCCGCCACCCGCTGCAAGGCCTGCGGCGAGCCTGCCTGATCTTCCATCGCACGCGAGAAACCCCGGCGGGCCGCATCTCGCCGGGGTTCAGTTCGACTCTGCCCAACCCCACGCGCCTGTGCCGCTGTTCAGCTTTACGATACCCTTGTGTCTTCCATCACTACCGCACCACAACGAGGCCGCCCGTTGCGCTATCTCCACACGCTTGCCTGCCTGCTCGCCTTCTCTGCACCCGCACTCGCTCAAGCGCCCGCACAGCAGGTCTTCGGCTACCGCAACTTCACCCAGCAGGCCAAATGGGACACGACTTTTCTCGCCGTTCCCGACGCCGCGCTCGCAGGCGAACATCTGAAGATACTCACCGCCGAGCCGCACTGGGCCTCTTCGCCCGAGGACTACAAGACAGCTCTCTACGTCGCGGACAAATTCAAAGCAGCCGGGCTCGACACGCAGATCGTCCCCTACGACGTGCTGCTCAACAAGCCCATCAAAATCTCCATCGAAGCCTTCGACGCCAATGGCGACAAGCTCATGTCCGGCCCCACACCCGAGCACGTCGATCCCAAAAAGTACGGCGGCGACCCCTATCAGGACGACCCTCGCGTCCTGCCCGCCTTCAACGGCTCGTCTCCCTCCGGCGACGTGACCGCCCCGGTCGTCTACGCCAACTACGGCGAACTCGCCGACTTCAAGCAGCTTGAAAAACTCGGCGTCAGCGTCAAAGGCAAGATCGTCCTCGTCCGCTACGGCGCAAACTTTCGCGGCGTCAAGGTCTACATCGCGCAGCAATACGGAGCCGTCGGTGTCCTCATCTACTCCGACCCCGCCGACGACGGCTACTTCCGCGGCGACATCTACCCCAAAGGCCCCTGGCGGCCAGCCACCGGCGTGCAGCGCGGCTCCGTGCAGTTTCTTCCCATCTATCCGGGCGACCCCGAAACTCCCGGCATTGCCTCCACGCCCGACCTGCCCGACTCCAAACGCATCCCCGCCGACAAGCTCCAGAAGGACTGGCCCTCCATCCCCTCCAACCCGCTCTCCTATCACGATGCCGCGCCTATCCTCAAAGCCCTCGGCGGGCCCGAGTCTCCGCGCGCATGGCAGGGTGCGCTTCCCTTCACCTATCACCTCGGCGTAGCCAGCGGCCCGGGCGTCGTCACCGTCCACATGCATCTCGAACAGGACACCCGCCTGCGCACCATCTGGGACGTCATCGGCACCATCGACGGCACCGACCCCGCGCAGAAAGAGGACTGGGTCATCGCCGGCAACCACCGCGACGCCTGGGTCTACGGCGCGGTCGATCCCAACTCCGGCACCGCCGCCATGCTCGAGACCGTCCACGGCCTCGGCGCGCTGCTCAAGCAAGGCTGGCGACCCAGGCGTCGCATCGTCATCGCCTCGTGGGACGCCGAGGAAGAAGGCCTCATCGGCTCAACCGAGTGGTGCGAGCAGCACGCCAATCATCTCGCCCACGCCGTCGCCTACTTCAACACGGACGTCGGCGTCGCCGGCCCCAACTTCAACGCCGACGCCGTTCCCTCGCTCAAGCCCTTCCTCCGCGAGATCACCCAGCGCGTCCCCAGCCCCAAAGGGGGCACCGTCTACAGCGAGTGGAAAGCCGCCCAGCAGGCCGAGCGCACCGCAGGCACGCACGTGCAGATGCATCCTGTCGGCGGGGCTGACGTTCACATCGGCAACCTCGGCTCCGGCTCCGATTACACGCCGTTCCTCCAGCATCTCGGCGTGCCTTCCACCGACATCGGCTCCAGCGGCCCCTACGGTGTCTATCACTCCGTCTTCGACAACTACAACTGGTTCACCAAATTCGCCGACCCCACCTTCGTCTACGAGCAGCAGCAGGCCCGCGTCTTCGGCCTCGAAGTCCTGCACATGGCCGACGCCGACGTGCTGCCCTACGACTACCAAAGCTACGGCTCCGACATCGTCGGCTACGTCAAGGCCGCGCAAAAACGTGCCACCGCACTCAACCTCTCACTCGACTTCACCGCCGCCAGCGCCGCCGCCGAGCGGTTCGCCAACGCAGGTGAAGACATCCACCACCTTCAGGAAAATCCACCCGCCAACACCGCCGCGCTCAACCATGCCCTACGCGCCGCCGAAGAAGCCCTGCTCAATCCCGCAGGCCTGCCCAAACGTCCCTGGTACAAACACACCATCTACGCGCCCGGCGAATATACCGGCTACGCCGCCGTCGTCATTCCCGGCGTCAACGAAGCCATCGAAGCCAAGGATCCCGCTACCGCACAGGCCCAACTCACCGCCCTCGCCGCTGCGCTCAACCGCTCCGCCGCCATCCTCGAAGCGGCCGCAAAATAATCCCCACACACCCTCACCAGCCATACAACTTTAGCCACATTTTTACCGGCTGAAGTGGGATACTCACCCCCTCAAAACAGCATCATCATTCTCCATGAGACGGCGAAGCCGCCCCAAGGAGCCTTTCCCCATGATCCACGACCTGGTTCTTGCTCTTGTCTTTCTCATTATGATCATTGCCCCTGCACTACTTGCCATGCGCGCGGACCGGGAGGAAAACGATATTCTCTAAAAAACCGACAGCCACCCTTGGGCCCTACAGGGTGCGTTGCAGCCAGCCCACCCCTACCTTCGTTCTTCAGAGAGTCGCGGGCATGGCCTTCAACTTCAGCGCGGTCCGCCTCGACTGCTTCGAGCGCCCCGCCGCCGAGCAAGCCCCAAAAGACGCCCATCGCCGTTCACAGCGTTCCCGGCGCAACCCGCCCGCTGCCGCAACAGCCCCGGGTCAAAAACAAAAATCTGTCCGATGAACAAAGGCCGCACTCCCAACCAGGATGCGGCCTTTGTCAGTTGCCCATTTTTTGCATTGTCAGTTGTACGTTTTACGCATTTCCATTCCGTAGCGTAGCGAAGGAATCCGCTTTTGCTTTCCTTCAACCCGGCACGAAAGCCCGGGTGCCCCATCCATCGCAGCCTCACCGCGATGGGTGGGAATGGACACACTCAACCAACCAGCCTTTTCAGTTGTCATCTTTCCGCGTAGCGGGAGGACCCGCTTTTCCCTTACCCCCGCAGCGCCATCTGCTCCGTCACAATCTGCGTCAGATCGGCCTTCTTCAACCCATGTTCCTTCGCATTGAACTCGTCCACCTTGCTCGACCAGTTCATGCTGCAAAACTTCGGCCCGCACATCGAGCAGAACGCCGCTTCCTTGTAGTAGTCATCCGGCAGCGTCTCATCGTGCATCCCGCGCGCCGTGTCCGGGTCCAGCGACAACGCAAACTGTTTGTCCCAGTCGAACGTGTAGCGCGCATAGCTGATCGCGTCATCGCGGTCGCGCGCTCCGGGCCTGTGCCGAGCAATGTCCGCCGCGTGCGCGGCAATCTTGTACGCGATGATGCCGTCCTTCACGTCCTTCTCATTCGGCAGCCCCAGGTGCTCCTTCGGTGTCACGTAGCAGAGCATCGCCGCGCCATGCCATCCAATCATCGCCGCGCCAATCGCCGACGTAATGTGGTCGTAGCCCGGAGCGATGTCCGTCACCAGCGGCCCCAGCACGTAGAACGGAGCGCCGTCGCACATCTCCACTTCCTTGTCCACCTGCTCCTTGATCTTGTCCATCGGGATGTGCCCCGGCCCTTCGATCATCACCTGCACATCCGACTTCCACGCCACGCGCGTCAGCTCACCCAGCGTCTTCAGCTCGGCAAACTGCGCCTCGTCCGACGCATCCGCCACGCAGCCCGGTCGCAGACCGTCGCCCAGCGAATAGCTCACATCGTACTTCGCCATCACCTTCGTGATGCGATCAAAATTCTCGTACAGAAAATTCTGCTTATGATGCCCCGTCATCCACTGCGCCATAATCGCGCCGCCCCGGCTCACGATTCCGGTGATGCGCTTCGCCACCAGAGGCACATATTGAATCAGCACACCTGCGTGAATCGTGAAGTAGTCCACTCCCTGCTGCGCCTGCTCCTCAATCACTTCGAGATACAGGTCGATGTTCAGGTCTTCGACCTTCTTGACCCGCGAGAGCGCCTCATACAACGGCACCGTCCCAATCGGCACCGGCGAGTGCCGCAGAATCTGCTCGCGAATCATCGGAATGTCGCCGCCGGTTGAAAGATCCATCACGGTATCCGCGCCGAAGTGAACAGCGGTGTGCAGCTTGCGCAACTCCTCATCCACATTCGACACAATCGCCGAGTTGCCGATGTTCGCGTTGATCTTGCACAGCGACGCCACCCCAATCGCCATCGGCTCCAGCTCTACGTGGTTGATATTCGCAGGGATAATCATCGTCCCCTTCGCAATCTCGCTGCGCACCAATTCAGCCGAAATCTTCTCGCGCTGCGCAACGAACGCCATCTCTTCGGTAATCAACCCCTTGCGCGCAAAGTGCATCTGCGACATGTTCCAGTCGCCGGTCCGCTCGGCCTCGGCCTTGCGCTTGACGATCCACTCCGCCCGCCCCGCCGGGACCTTGTAACCATTGCCGTTCGCTGCCCCACCCTGCACACTGTGTCCACTGCTGCTCATCGCTTTTTCCTCGCTCTAAACGGGCTGTTATCGAGTTAGTATACGCCGCCCGAGCGATACAAATCCGCCGCGCAACTCGCCTCAATTATTCCGCCTGGCATCTATGCGCCCGACATCTATAATCGTTGTCATAGGGAGTACTCAGACTATGCCGGTCCTATCCGAAAAAACTCTAAAGGCCCTCCGCCTAGACACGGCTGGCTACGTGTACAACTTTGACCGGATGATGTACATCAACCGCAGGGAAAGGAAGGCATTCAGCATCGAGTATATCGACGACAACCCGGAATCGGAGATCGCCTCCCACATCCAGGAGGCGAACAGCGAGGGAGATTGGCGCTTCTATACCAACACGCCATTGTCCGATGGAGTAAAGCGCGAACTCAAAAGGGTGCTCCAGTAAGTGCCAAACCGGACCATTGAAGATCAACTCCGAGAAGAGTACTTCCTCCTTCTGCCGGCGATGGCGCGTGCGGCGGAACAGCTTAAGACGCAGATACAGTACACACTCCTTCCGATTGCGCGTCACTTGAAGAAGCATGAAAATCTGATCGTCAAATCGCGCATCAAAGAGTGCAGCAGCGCGATGGATGCCCTTCGACGACGCAAGGATAACAATGAAGGACGCCTCTTCGACGTAGATCACCCAGAGATTTATTCACTCCTGTCGCTGCGTGATCTGGTTGGTGTCCGCGTCCTGGCATTCCCCTCCAGTCGCACCGTAGAAATCGACGCTCTGCTGCGCGCTCAGTTTCCAGACTGGACATCTGATCCCATCATTGACGCGGGGCAGCAATTGGCTTTCAAGTACTACGGCCGCTGCGCCGAAGCAAGCGAGCATGTCCTGTGCGAATACCAGATTGTGCCGATGCTGACCGGATTATTCTGGGAAGTTGAGCACTCCGCAATCTACAAACCGGCTCCCAATTTTAAGGGAATAGCGAGTTCGCTGCTCATGCGGGATCGCAGGTCCGAGGTTTATCGTGCGTTGGCCGGTTTTGAAGAAGAATTTGAACGCCAGATCCAAATTGCCGAATCAATTGAGATCCCTCGCACCTAACAAGAGTGCAGAATCACCTTTCCTTCCGCCCGGAAAATGAAACTCTATCAAAATTCCTCGCAGACTCGTAGACTAAAAAGAACGAAGCCATGACCAGCCCAGCCCAGAAAAGCCCCGTCAAGATCCTCGTCGCCGCGGCCATCATCATCGCCACAGTCAGTTGGCTGGCTGTCTCCGGCGCGCGCGACAGCAAGAGCTACTACGTCACCATCAGCGAGCTGCAGGGCATGGGCAACAAGGCCTACACGCGCCATCTGCGCGTCGCCGGAAACGTCGCCCCCGGCAGCATCCATCGCTCCGGCACCTTCGTCGACTTCGACCTCATCGAGCAGGGCCGCAAACTCGCCGTCAGCTATAAAGGCATCGAGCCGCCGCCCGACACCTTCAAGGACGACGCCCAGGCGCTCGCCGTCGGCACCTACGGACACGACGGCGTCTTCCATGCCACGCAACTCCAGGCCAAGTGCGCCTCGAAATACGCCCCCGCCGCGCCGAAGGCCACAGGCACTGCACCAGCAACCAACACCGCCGCGGTCGTGCCCTCCACCCGCTAGCTTCAACGAACATCCAATTCGGTCTTGGCTTTGAAAGGGCGTGGCTTCAGCCACGCCGCAAGTGATACATATGAAACTGGGCTTTAGCCCCTGAGGGAATGTTCCGAGATTCAATGCCTTCCTTAGAATTTCATTTGCCAAGGGCCAACGGCCCGCTCTATACCAGCCTGTGGCGTAGCCCCATGTATCGAATGCAACCCGAACCAGAAGGGCTGAAGGCCCGTCCTATACTTGCCCAGAGGATGACGAATCCATCCACAACCCGCACGGAAACCACCTCCGCAGCAAATTTAAACTCTGTCTCCAAACTCTACGGCAGCTTCGCCGCGCTCCGTAATGTCTCCACCAACATCCCCGCAGGCACCGTCACGGTCATCCTCGGCGAAAACGGCGCGGGCAAATCCACGCTGCTCCGCGTGGTCGCCGGACTCATCACACCCACACGCGGCACGGCCACCGTCTTCGGCGAACCGCCGCACAGCCAGCGCAGCCGCATCGCCTACATGAGTCACGCCACGATGCTCTACGACGAGCTGACCGCGATGGAGAACCTCACCTACTTCGCCTCCCTGCACCGCGAAGGAAGCTGCGCCTGCGTCGGCAGCCCCGAGATGGCCCTGCGCGCCGTCGGCCTCGACCCCACGCTCAGCCGTCCCGTCGGCCAATACTCGCAAGGCATGCGCCAGCGCGCCTCGCTCGCCCGCGTCCTCCAGACCGACCCCGAACTCCTCCTGCTCGACGAGCCCTTCTCGAACCTCGACGTCTCGAGCGCCAACCACATGGTCGAGCTGCTCGACGACTTCCGCACCTGGCCCGTACACAACGGAGGCAGCCGCACCATCGTCCTCACCACCCACCAGGCCCACTTCGCCGAGCCGCTCGCCGACACCACCCTCACCATGCGCGCCGGTCAGATTATCGAGACGAAATCCAAATGAAAGCCCAGGCACCCGCAAAGACCAACGCCGCCCGCCTGCTCGACAGCCTCGGCATCGCCTACGAACTGCGCCCCTACGAAGTCGATCCCAACGACCTCACCGCCATCTCCGTCGCGCGAAAAATCAACCTTCCCGCCGAGCAGGTCTTCAAGACCCTCCTTGCGCAAACCAACACAGGCGCCGGCGGCCAATCAGGTTTGGCCCACGTCTTCGCCGTCATCCCCGGCGACGCCGAACTCGACCTCAAGAAACTCGCCCACGCAGCCGGAGCAAAAAAAGCCGAACTCGCCTCGCTCAAACAAGTCGAGCCCCTCACCGGCTACATTCGCGGCGGAGTCACCGTCATGGCCGCGCGCAAGCCCTTCCCCGCCTTCGCCGACGAGACCATCGAACTCCACGACGTCATCTCCATCTCCGCCGGCCAGCGCGGCCTGCAGCTCATCCTCACGCCCGCCGACTATCTCCGCGCCACCGCCGCCACGCTCGCCGACCTGACCAAAGCCCTCACCAACGCTGGAGCGCAGCCGCCCGCATGAGCTACCTCAGCCATCTCCTCACCCATCTCCGCAAAGACCTCCGTCTCGAATGGCGCTCGCGCGACTCCATCAACGGAATGCTCTTCTTTGCGCTGCTGGTCGTCGTCGTCTTCGGCCTCGCCTTCGACCCCACCGGCTACCCCGCCACCACGCGCCAGGTCACGGGAGCCATCCTCTGGGTCGCGCTTCTCTTCGCGTCGATCACAGCACTCAATCAATCGTGGACGCGCGAACTCCGCAACCAGGTCCTCGAAGCCCAGCGCATGACACCCGCGCCCGCATCCACCCTCTTCCTCGGCAAGGCCATCGCCAACATGCTCTTCGTCCTTGTCGTCGAAGCCGTCATGGCCCCCATCTTCGTCGTATTCTTCAACCTGCACCCGCTCGGCAACGCATGGCTGCTCGCGCTTATCATGCCGCTTGGCACCTGGGCGCTGGTCGTCAACGGTACCTTCTTCGCCGCGCTGGGCCTGCGCGCGCGCAACCGCGAACTCCTGCTCCCGCTGCTGCTTCTCCCCATCACGCTGCCCGCGCTGCTCGCAATGGTGCAATCCACCACCGGCGTCCTCGCCGCCGACCTCGACCCCATCCAAATCAACACCTGGATCAAACAACTCATCGCCTACGACATCATCTTCACCACCGCCTGCATCCTCCTCTTCGAGACCGTCCTCAACGCCGAGTAGCGATGCATCGCATGGTTTTATAGCTGCCTTCCTGGAGGTATAAACCCGATGACCTCCTCATCCCCAGGGCAGCCCCACTTTTGTTGTCATTCCCGAAGGGAATCTGCGTTTCGCATCGGCCCGCGCCGGGCTACACCTATATGGAAAAGGCTCGAAGCGGTTCACGCTTCGGCGAATGCCCCAATCATGCGATAAAGCTGCATGAATGGTGCACGCAGAGCATGAGAGCCATTTGGTGCACAGGCCACACCGCCGCCACGCTTGCGTGAATTGCAACAGCTCACGACGCCTGGAGGCCGGCGATGAGCTGTTTGGCGGTCAACACCTCGCCGAAGGTGCTACGCATATTGGCGACCGCGGCCAGATGCTCTTGAACAGTGCGCGCTGCCGTGGCGTCCTCAATGAAGATCGTGCGGTAGTTCATCTGCATCGCGTCACGCGCGGTAGACTCGCAACAGACGTTCGTGAGAGTGCCAGTGATGATCAGTGTGTTCACCCCCCGCCTCTCGAGGAGTTCATGGAGACCAGAGGCCCCGGGGATGAACGCGCTGAAGCGTGACTTCTCGACCTTCAAATCTGCGGGCGTCACGGCCAGTTTGGGCCAAAGCTCGTGGTAATGGCTGCCGCGCCGCAGGAACTGCTCCTGTTGCCCCCGGCTGCTCTCCGGCATCCGGGCGAACCAGTTGGACCAGGTCTGCACGTCGCGCGGCCCGAGGGTAAACTGCACGAAAATGTTCGTCGCCCCGCTCTGCCGAACGGCGGCGCTGATGGTGTTGACTGTAGGTATGATGTCTCGCGCCGCTGGAACTTCGACAGGGGCCCCCTTCTCCATGAATCCGTTCTGCAGGTCGATGCACAGATGGGCCGTGCGGCGAAGGTCGATCGGACGAGCCAACCGTGCGCTCGTCGTAGCACCCACTTCGCCCGCGCCTGCGGTTCGACTCGCTGCCGTTACGGCGGTTGCGATCCCTGAGTACAGCAATGTGCGGCGATTCATTGTCTTCCTCCCGTCCATCCCAACGCATGTCCCGCCATCGAGTCGGAGTCAGCATTCTGCCCGCTCCTGCTGAGAGTTGATCGGGCATGGCGACTGCATACGGCAGACGCGCCATTATATAGAGCAAATGGCAGGTGGCCCGTGCACCACAAATAACTCTCATACTCAGGGTGCACCGTTCATGCAGTTTTATCGCGATGGGTGGGAAAGCACAAAGCCCAACCAGCCAGCCCTTTTGTATTTCCATTCCGTGGCGAAGCGGAGGAATCTGCTGTTCTTTCCACTCCCCGACTGAGGGCACTAGAACCGTCAGTCGGGATTTTGTTTGCGTTCCCGCGTGAAACCTGAGAGGCTGACGTGCGTGAAGAAATTGTTCATTCAGTCATGGTTGATAGGCATCGTGCTCACCGTGGCATTTGTCATCATAGGGTTGTTTCCCCGTGTTCAGGCGATCTGCGAAACGGTGCTCGCCCCAGCGAATTACATCGCAAATGCACTGCCCGGTGGAGGAATACACAATCCACTAGCAATCCCGATTGGGATTCTGGCTGAAGGCGCTCTCTTCGGTGTTCCTGTTGCCGCGATGTTATACATCCTGCAAGAAAAATAGAGTTCAAACTTACTTGACCCATTACCCTGCTCTTACCCGAGTACCCGAGTTTTCGCGGTAAAATAGACCCATCGTGTCCCGTCCCTCCATCCTCCGCACCGCAGCCTGGCCCTGGTTCGTCGCCTCGCTAGCCGTGCTTGTCTACGCCTTCCGCGAGGCCATCTTCATCGTGCCCGCCGACGCGGCGCAGGGCGACGCAGGCCGCATCTTCTACTACCACGTGCCCAGCGCCATGCTGAGCCTCGTCTTCCCCTACATCAACTTCCTCGCCTCGCTGGCCTTTCTCTACTGGCGCCGACGCGACCCGCTCAAGGCCCTCGCCGCCGACGCCCTTGCGCTCTCCGCCGCCGAAGTCACCCTCGTCTTCACCAGCATCTGCCTGCTCACCGGCATGTTGTGGGGTCGCGCCACCTGGGGCATCTGGTGGACATGGGACGAGCGCCTCACCAGCGAACTCCTCCTCTGGCTCCTCTACGCCGCCTACCTCACCGTGCGCCGCTACTCCGCCACCGGACAGACCCAGACCATCGCCGCCGTCCTCTCCGTCTTCGCCGCCATCGACGTACCCATCGTCTACATGTCCATCCGCTGGTGGCGCACCCAGCATCCCGCGCCGGTCTTCTTCGGCGGCCCCGACTCCGGCATGGCCCCCTCGATGCTTCCCGCCTTCACCTGGAACATCATCGGCTGGGGAGCCTGGGGTATCTTCATCCTCTGCTTCCGCTACGCCCTCGAACGCCGCCGCCAGCTCGCCGAGCAGGAGGCCGCCCTCGACGCCATCGAAGCCTCACTGGAGCCCACGCAATGACCTGGCACTCGTTCCTCAACCTCAGCACGCTCGAAAACCGCCATCTCCTCGCCGCCTACATCACGGTCTGGGCGATTCAGGGCGGCTATTTCGCCTGGGTGGCCTGGCAGTGGCGTCGCACCAGCCGCCCGCGTCCTTAAAAAAATCAACGAAGCTGCAAACGTATGCAGCTTCGTTGTCCGAGAAAGAGTGCAGATGACACGAGAGCTTCCGTATCTTCAACTCTCTGTATCACTCCACTGAACCCCTCCCGTTGAAAAAGGTTTCGCAGATATTTTCCGTATTGTGCAGATAAACTGTCATTCTGAGCGCAGCGAAGAATCCCCGCATGGTGCCCGCACCGGCACGAGCCTTGTTTCACGGAACAGCCACGCCATGATGAGTACAGCCATCCACGCTGCGGCAAAGCTCCCCACCTGTCTTTTATGGTGGAAGCGCCGGATAGTGCACGCTGCGGAAAAGCTCGGCGGTTGTGCTTTTCGCCGGGAGCGCAGGACATCGCACGCCGCGGAAAAACTCGACAGTTGTGCCTTTCGGTGGGAGCGCAGGGCTTCAGCCCTGCGAATTGTCCCGCAAATTCAAGGGGCTTTAGCCCCGGGCCATTTTTCGCGCACTCTGAAATACACGCTTTCCGCCGCCACGCTGGCCCTGCTCGCCGCCACCGGCTGCTCCCGCCACGGCTTCCCCTCCGTGCCCGAAGGCTACCGCGAGTTCGCCTACATCACCAACGGCGGCTCCAACACCGTCTCCGTGCTCGACCTCGTCTACCTGCGTCAGGACCGCACCCTCCAGGTCGGCCAGAACCCTTCCGGCATCGCCGCCAACCCACGCCGCGACGAGGTCTACGCCGTCAACACCCAGCCCGGCAGCCCGCGCGGCTCCGTCTCCGTCATCGACGCCGCCGAAAACCGCGTCGTCGCCACCATCCCCGTCCGCCGCCAGCCCTACTCCATCGCCATCTCGCCCGACGGCGCGCGCGCCTACGTCCCCAACTCCGGCTCGAACTCCGTCAGCGTCCTCGATCTCGACCGCCGCCGCGAGATCGCCACCGCCGCTACCGGCGACCAGCCCGGCGTCGCCCGTGTCTCGCCCGACGGCCGGACCCTCGTCGTCACCAACCGTGGCTCAAACTCCGTCTCCGTTTTTAGCATCGCGCAGCCCAAATCGCCCGAAGGAACCCCGGCCATCCAGCTCCGCGCCGCCTTCTCCGGATGCCCCGGAGCCACCGACGCCGCCATCCTGCCTGACTCCTCGAAGGTCTTCGTCGCCTGCTCCGCCGGTCATCAGGTCATGGCCGTCCAGCTCGCTGCCGCGCCCGGCTCCTGGCCCGCCAAACAAGACCCCTCCATGCTGACCGACCATCTCCTCACCCTGCTCGACGTCGGCAAGACCCCCATCCACCTTGCCCTCAAACCTGACGGCGGCGAGATCTTCGTCTCCAACTTCGGCTCCGACTCCATCTCCGAGATCGACACCTGGAACAACCAGGTCGGCGGCACCTACTCCATCGTCAGCAAGCCCTCCGGCGGCGTCGTCAGCTCCGACAACAGCAGCCTCTGGGTCTCGAATTTCAGCGCCGACTCCATCAGCCTTTACAGCATCGACGACGGCCACGTCGTCAACTCCATCCACACCGGCTCCGCCCCCGATGCCGTCGCCTTCTCCGCCGACCAGTACCTCCTGCTCGCCGCCGACGCCCGCTCCGGCGACGTCGCTGTCATCCGCACCCAGGGCAAAGACGGCCCCGGCCTCTTCACCATCCTCCCCTCAGGCAAGTCCCCCAACGCCATCGCCGTCAAAGCCATCAAGCGCGGCCAATGACCGGCCTCTTGCCGCAAGCCATCCTCTGAAGATCGCTTGTCATTCTGAGCGCAGCAGCCTGCCCTGAGCGAAGTCGAATGGGAAGAATCCCCGCATTTTGCCTGTACCGGCACAAACCCTCGGGTGCCCCATCCATCGCGCGCTTTTGCGATGGGTGGGAAGTACAAATCCCAACCCGCCAGCTCTTATTGCATTTCCATTCCGCAACCCCTTTGCATGTCCATTCCGCAACCCCTTTGCATTTCCATTCCGTAGCTCTTCTTGCATTTCCATTCCGTAGCTCTTCTTGCATTTCCATTCCGTAGCTCTTCTTGCATTTCCATTCCGTAGCGAAGCGGAGGAATCTGCTTTTTCTCAAACCACCACGAACCCTCGGGTGGGAATGAACCATCTCCATCAGCCCTTCTGCGAGGTCATCCCGAGCACGGCAAAAACTGCTCTAAACTGAAAACGTGCAGACCATTTCCTCTGATTCGAAAGACCGCCTCATCGTCGCCCTCGACTTCCCCACCGCCAACCAGGCCCTCGCGCTCGTCGATACCCTCGGCGACACCTGCCGCTGGTTCAAGGTCGGCATGGAGCTGTACTACGCCGCCGGCAACCCGCTGGTCCACGAATTCCGCCGCCGGGGCTTCGAGGTCTTTCTCGACCTCAAGCTTCACGACATCCCCAACACCGTCGCCGGGGCCGTCCGCTCCGCCACCCAAGCCGGAGCGTCGCTGCTCACCGTCCACGCCTCGGGAGGCGCAGCCATGATGACCGCCGCCGCCGAAGCAGCCCAGGCCCCCGGCTCTCCGCGCCTGCTCGCCGTCACCGTGCTCACCAGCATGGACACAGCCGAGCTGGCAGGCGTCGGCATCTCCGTCACTCCCGCCGCTCAGGTACTTCGCCTGGCAAAACTTGCCAAAACATCCGGCATCAACGGTCTTGTTTCTTCAGCCGAAGAGGTCGCCGAGCTTCGCGCTGAACTCGGCCCGGAAGCTCTGCTGGTCATCCCAGGCATCCGCCCCACCGGCGCAGCCATCGGCGACCAGAAGCGCATCGCCACCCCCGAGACCGCCATCCGCGCAGGCGCATCCATGCTCGTCGTCGGCCGCCCCATCACCCGGGCCGCAAACCCACTCGCCGCGGCCCAGGCCATCCTCGCCGAAATCGCAACCGGAATCCCGACCGCCTGGTGTGGTGAGTCCTAAATTCGTTTCCCATGCCAAAGGGCCAAAGGCCCGTTTCATACCAGCCTGGGGCAACGCCCCAGGTTATATTGCTGCATAAAACCAAGGGCTGAAGGCCCGCCCTATCGTGCGCCGAACTTCAGACTCACCACATTTGATTTCATCAAGCAGTTTGCGCGTGACACAGCGCACGTCATCTTGACCGCAGGCGCGCTTTTTGCCGCCGGAGTGCGAGGCCCCTGTATTCGTCTCGCGCACAACCAAAATACTGAACGCCAGCCCACAAACCTTCCTCAGACCTGAGGCACAGGCGTAAGCCGGACAAACCCCGCCGACCGCTTCGTCCAATCCTCAAGCATCGCCTCCGCCAAGCCGCTACCAGAGCGCTCCGCATGGGTCTGGAGCAGCACCCGCAGACTCTCCTGCGATTCGGCATCGAGAGAGGTAAACCCTTCCGCTTTAATAAATTCCGGGTGATACCTCTGGTCTGAGATGAAGGTTCCGTCCTCGTCGTACACCCAGGCCAACCCGCCCGTCATGCCCGCGCCGAAGTTCATCCCAACCTTGCCCAGTACGGCAACCACGCCGCCCGTCATGTACTCGCAGCCGTGGTCGCCCACGCCTTCGACAACTGCGACAGCGCCCGAGTTCCGCACCGCAAACCGTTCGCCCGCACGCCCGGCGGCAAACAGCCTGCCCGACGTCGCGCCATAGAGCGCCACGTTGCCCAGAATGACGTGCTGGCCGCTGTCTTTCGCCGCCAGCCCACGAGCCTTGATGACCAGCTCGCCGCCCGAAAGTCCCTTGCCTACAAAATCGTTCGCCTGTCCCGAAAGCACCAGCTTCATGCCATCGACCGCAAACGCGCCAAACGACTGCCCAGCCGTTCCCTCCAGATTGAACGTCACGTCCGCAGGCAGATCGGCCTTCGCGCGCCGCACCGCCAGCTCGCCGGCAAGCCTCGCGCCAACCGAGCGGTCCGCATTGGTGATCTTCGAATCAACCACATAAGGAGCGCCAGCCTCAGCCGCCTCCAGCGCAGGTTCCACCCACGCCTCATCCAGCGCCGGACGCGCCTCAGGCTGGTCATTCCGCATCCCCATCCACCGGCCCGGGCCATCGGAGACCTGCGCCAGCATCGGCTGCAGATCGAGATTGCCGTCAAACCGCACCTGCTCCAGCAAGTCCGCCCGTCCTACGGCAGCTTCCAGCGAAGGCAAGCCATAGTGCGCCAGCAGATGCCGAACATCGGCAGCCAGCTCCTCGAAGAAGCGCACAACATGCTCAGGCTTGCCGCGGAACTTCGCCCGCAGTTCAGGCTTCTGTGTCGCAATACCAGTGGGGCAGGTATTCAGGTGGCACTGCCGCGCCATATCGCAGCCCAGCACCACCAGCACCGCCGTGCCGAACGCATACTCATCGGCGCCAAGCATCGCGGCGATCAGAATGTCGCGCGCCGTCGCCAGCCCGCCGTCGGTACGCAGCCGCACGCGGCTCCGCATTCCGTTCTGCATCAGCACCTGCTGCGCCTCGGCCAGTCCAAGCTCCCACGGATTGCCCGCATACTTGATGCTTGAAAGAGCCGCCGCACCCGTGCCGCCCACGTTACCGGCAATCACGATAAAGTCCGCGTATGCCTTGGCCACGCCCGCCGCGACCGTACCCACGCCGCAGCCCGAGACCAGCTTCACCCCGACCGTGGCCTTCGGATTCACCCGCTTCAGGTCATAGATCAACTGCGCCAGGTCTTCAATCGAGTAGATGTCATGGTGCGGCGGCGGCGAGATCAACGGCACGCCCGGCTGCGCATGGCGCAACCGCGCAATCATGCCGCTCACCTTGTGACCGGGCAACTGTCCGCCCTCGCCGGGCTTCGCACCCTGCGCCACCTTGATCTCAATCTCCTCGGCATGCGCCAGATACTCCGCCGTCACGCCGAAGCGTCCCGAAGCAATCTGCTTAATCTTGTTGTTCAGCGAGACATGCACTGCCGGGGCCTCGACCACCGGCTCAGCAACCGCCGCAACCGCGCCCGAACCTGCCTTCAGGCTCACATGCGCCAACGCCTCAGCCTCAGCCGCAATCACCGAATTCGGCCGGTACACATCGCAATCCTCGCCGCCTTCGCCCGTGTTCGAGCGTGCGCCGAGCATGTTCATCCCCATCGTAATCGTGTGGTGCGCCTCCGGGCTCAGCGAACCCAGCGACATCGCGCTCGATATGAACTTCTTCCATATCTTTTCCGGCGCTTCCACATCAGCCAGCGCAAGCTCCGGCCCCGCCGGACGAATCTCCAGCAGGTCGCGCAGCACCGCCGGGTCGCGCGAGATCACATCTTTGGTAAAGATGGCGAACGCGCTCGACGGATCGGCAGGCAGAGGCACATTGCGCGCCGTGCCGACGACGGACTGCAACGCCTTCACATTGGGTGGCCGCCAGCCGTGATACTCGGAGCTGTCACCGCCGCGGAAACGAACCCAGCCATAGTCGGGCAGTCCCTCCGTCCCGGCTTCGCCTGCTCCCCATGCCTGGCGCAACTGCCGCTCGATCTCGGCAAATCCAATGCCCGAAAGCGGAGCGGGCGTGTTCGGGAAGCAGCGATCGACCACACTCGAATGCAGTCCAAGAATGTCGAACAGATGCGCGCCGCGATAGCTATCGACGACCGAGATGCCCATCTTCGACATCACCTTCGCCAGCCCCGCGTCGAGCGACTTCAGCATCTTGCGCTCCGCCTGCTCGGCATCCGTGCCCGCAGGGGCCTGCGCAATTCCCGTCTCCAGCGCCAGCCACGGACACACCGCGCCCGCGCCGTAGCCAATCAGCACCGCCGCATGATGAATATCGCGGCAGTCGCCCGCCTCGACCGCAATGCCCGCCAGTGTGCGCAGACCAGCCGCCACCAGCGCCTGATGAATCGCGCCCGTCGCCATCGACATCGGCACCGGCAGATTCTCCGACGTAGCCGAGCGGTCCGAGAGCAGCAGAATCCGCGCGCCATTGCGCACCAGCGTAATGGCCTGCATACAAAGTTCATCGAGCGCCTGGCTCAGCGTGCCGCTCGCGCCAAAGACACACGGCAGCTCCGCCATCTTCAGCTCCGCCTTATGCGGATACTCACCCTTCCTCAGCGCCTCCACCTGCCCCAGCGACAGGAACGGCGACGGCAGCGAAAGCCCCGGCAGCGGCGCATTCCTGTCCAGCATGTGGGGCCACGGGCCGAGCCGCGTGTGCAGCGAGACCACGCAGGCCTCGCGCAGCGGATCGATCGCCGGGTTCGTCACCTGCGCGAACCGCTGGCGGAAGTACGCATACACCGGACGCGGCGCGCGCGCCAGAAACGCCAGCGGCGTGTCATCGCCCATCGACCACACCGGGTCTTTGCCGTCCACAGCCATCGGCTGCAGAATCATCTTCACGTCTTCGCGCGTGTAGCCGAAGCCTCGCTGCGAAGCCGCCATCGAGGCCGTCTCCGAAGCCGCAATCACCACCGGAACCAGCGGCGTGTCCTCAACCAGCGTCGCGTAGGTCGCGCCTGCGTCGAACAGCTCGGCCAGCGTCTCGTCTTCGTAAATTTTATGGTTCACCAGATCGACGACCAGCATCTGTCCCGGCCCAAGCCGCCCGCTGTGCGTCACCTCTTCCGGATCGAGATCGACCAGACCGGCCTCGGAGCCCGCAACCACCAGCCCCGCCTTCGTCACGGCGAACCGGCAAGGCCTGAGCCCATTCCGGTCCAGCGCCGCGCCCACATATCTTCCATCGCTGAAGGCGATCGCCGCCGGTCCATCCCACGGCTCCGAACAATCCGTGTGGTAACGCAGGAACAGCGACGTGTGCTGCCCCGAGGTCGCAGGCGGAAGCAGCATCCGCACCGCCTCCGGCAGCGTTCTGCCGTTCTGCGCCAGCAGCTCAATCGCCTCATCAAGACTCGTCGAATCCGTACCATTCTCCGTCAACACCGGCTTGCACTCGACCGGCAGTGTTGAGTCGCGGGCCGCCATGCGCGCGCGATTGCCCCAGACGGTGTTGATCTCGCCATTGTGTCCCAGCGTGCGCAACGGCTGCGCCCGGTGCCAGGTCGGCAGCGTATTGGTCGCGTACCGCTGATGGAAGATCGCAAACGTCGTTGCATATTCTTCCGAAGCCAGGTCCGGATAAAACTTCGGCAGAAAATTCCCCGCGCACATCGCTTTGTAAACGATGGTCTGGGTGGACAGCGAGCAGATATTGCCCGTCACGTCGCCCCGCTCATGCGCGCGCTCGAACTGCTTCCGCGCCAGATAGAGCCTCCGCTCCATCGTCCCCGGCTCGCCGTTGACTGAATCGGCCACCAGCACCTGGCGAATCTTCGGCATCGTGCTCAGGGCCATCTCACCCAGGAACTCCGTGCGCACCGGAACATCGCGCCAGCACAGCACTTCAAGGTCATGCGAGAGCAGACACCGCTCCAGCAGAGCCTCCGCCCGCGTCTCTTCCACCGGCAACAACAACATGCCGACACCCAGCAAACGAGCGTCATCCAGCGAGATACCGGCCTCGCGCAGCAACAGCGCGCGCGGCACGGCGGTCAGCACGCCAACGCCGTCGCTGCTCTTGCCGTCCGCTGCCGTCGCGCCGCGATGCTCCAGCCGCGCCAGCGCCGTCAGGGCTTTCTTCAAAATGTCATGGGAGGGCGTAGCATCGACCGAAGCCACAAATCCAACGCCGCAGGAGTCATGCTCGAAGCGCTCATCCACAAGAGAACGCAGGGTGCCCGAAGACACCAATGGCTTCGACTTCAGAGAATTTGCCAGAGACCAGTCCATGCTTCACTATACTCGAACCAGGCGTCAAAAGCTCAGTCCGATTTTCCTTCCTTGGGAGAATGCGATACAGTTCATTCATGCCGCTTGCATAAATATACATCAAAATTGTATATTTATGCATAGTGATTTTTCGGGCTATTCTTAAATTTGCGGTGTCTTTATTTTTACACCAACAAAGACCCTTTGAGATAAAACAGGTCAAATCGATTCATGAAACAGCAGCGTCATACTGTCATCCGGGACTTGCTTCAAAAGACGCCAGTGGCCAGCCAGGACGAGCTGCGGCGCAAGCTCGCCGGTCGCGGCTTCCACGTCACCCAGGCCACGCTCTCGCGCGACATTCATGAGCTGCGCCTCTCCAAAGGCCCCGGCGGCTACTCGCTGCCCAGCGAAGCAGACGGCGATGAAGACTCTCTGCCCGAGATCCGCGAGGTGCTCGAAAGCTTCGGCCTCAAGGTGAAGCAGGCGCAGAACCTTCTTGTTTTAGTGACCACCACCGGCGGCGCGCAGCCCATCGCCGCCGGCATCGATTACGAAGACTGGCCTGAGGTCATCGGGACCCTCGCAGGCGACGACACAGTCCTCATCATCTGTCCCGACCAGCAGCAGGCAGGCGTATTGAAGACGCGGATTGAAGGCTACCTTGGCTAATCTGGAGATGGAAAGCGGCGTGGAGAGCATCACCAAACCGAGCGGCAACTACAGCACCCGCGCACCGCGCACAGCCGTCATCGGCGTCAGCGGATACGCAGGGGGAGAGCTTGCCCGCCTGCTGCTGCACCACCCGCGTCTCACCGGGGCCATTCCCTGCTTCCTCGGGCGCTCCGGCGACTCCGGCGCCACCACGTATCTCGAAGAACTTCACCCGCAACTCGGCGTGCCCGGCACCGCGCAATCGCACAAAGTCCATCCCTTCAACTGGGACTTCCTCACGGACTCCGGCATCGAGTTTCTCTTCATGGCCACGCCGCACGAGCAGTCGCGCGAGTGGGCACCCGAGGCGCTCGCGCGCGGCATCCGGGTCATCGACCTCAGCGGCGCATGGCGGCTCAAAGAAGCTCGCAACCATGCTGTCTACAAACTGGAAGACGCAGACCCCTCACTCGCCGCGAAGCTGCAAGCCGAAGCCGTCTACGGCTGCCCGGAACTCCACCGCGAGGAGATTCGCACAGCGCGTCTGGTCGCCAACCCGGGCTGCTATCCCACGTCCGTCATCCTCGCGCTCGCGCCGCTGGTGAAGGCCGGCCTCCTCGACCTCAACCGCGAGATCATCTGCGACTCCAAATCCGGCGTCAGCGGAGCGGGCAAAGCCACGACCGCCAAGACGCACTTCATGTATGCCGCCGACAACTTCTCCGCCTACAACGTCTTCGGCCATCGTCACACCGGCGAACTCTTCGAGCAACTCCACCTCACGCCGGACCAGATCCAGTTCACGCCGCATCTGCTGCCGATTCCGCGAGGCATTCTCTCGACCATCTACACTCGCCTCAAGTCTCCGTCAACCGCGGAAGCCATCAGCAAAGTCATGGAAGACTTCTACAAGAACGGCCCGATGGTGCGGCTACACCCCACGCCGCACCTGCCGCAGATCCAGCACATCGTCCGCACCAACTTCTGCGATGTCGGCTTCGCGCTGGCCAAAGACGGCAAGCGGCTCATCCTGGTCTCGTGCCTCGACAACCTGCTCAAAGGCGCAGCAGGGCAGGCCGTGCAAAATCTCAACGTGATGTGCGGATGGAACGAACAGGAGGGCCTGCTGTGAGATTTGTCGTCAAACTAGGCGGCGCCGCGCTGGAGAATAAAGGCCTGCTTCACGCCTGCGGCAAGGCCATCGCCGACCTCGTCGCCGACGGCAACCAGGTCGCGGTCGTCCACGGCGGCGGCGTGCAGCTCACCCGCACCCTCGCCCAGATGGGCAAGAAGAGCGAGTTCATCTCCGGCCTGCGCATCACCGACGCCGAGACCCGCGACGCCGCGCTGATGGTGCTCGCCGGCCGCGTCAACAAGGCGCTCGTCGCAGCCGTTGGCTCACACGGCCAGGCCGCCGTCGGCCTCTCCGGCGGAGACGGCCACGTCTTCCGCGCGCGCAAAAAGAAGACCAACCCCGACCTCGGCTTTGTCGGCGAGATCGCCGCCTCCGACCCGCGCTGGCTCGAAGCCATCTGGACCATGAACGCCGTGCCCGTCATCTCCTCCATCGCCCTCGGCTTCGACGGCGAGTACTACAACATCAACGCCGACGAGATGGCCGCCGCCTGCGCCGTCTCCACGCGCGCCGACGCGCTCGTCTTTCTCACCGATGTGCCCGGCGTCAAAGGAGCCGACGGCAACGTCATGCGCTGGCTCACCCTCGCCCAGATTCCCGCCCTTGAAAGGCAGCAGATCATCTCGGGCGGCATGTTGCCAAAATTGAACGCCTGTCGCGAAGCCCTGACCCACGGCGTCAAACGTGTACGCATCCTTCCTGCGGAGGCCGCCTGGCTCTTGCCCGACCTCTGCTCCACCCGGGTGAACGACGGAACGGAGGTGATGGTCGCATGAAGCTCGAATCCATTCAGGCTGCCGAAAATAAACTGCTCGTCCAGACCTACGAGCGCAATCCCTACCTCTTCGTCAGCGGCAAGGGCGTCTATCTGCGCGACGAAAACGGCAACGACTTCCTCGACCTGCTCAGCGGCATCGGCGTCTCCGCGCTCGGCTACGCGCACCCTGCCGTCGAAGAGACCATCCGCCGCCAGAGCACGCAGCTCCTCCACACTTCGAACCTCTTCTACCACGAACACACCGCCAACCTCGCCCTGCGCCTGACCGAGATCAGCGGCCTCGACCGCGTCTTCCTGTGCAACAGCGGCACCGAAGCCTGGGAAGCCTCGCTCAAGCTGGCCCGCGCCAACGCCACACGCCTGCGCGCCGCCGGCCGCGCCATCGGCACCAGATTCCTCGCGCTCGACCACAGCTTCCACGGCCGCACCATGGGCTCGGTCGCCACCACGGCCAAGGCAAAGTACCGCGAGCCGTTTGGCCCGGTCATGCCCGATGTCGAGTTCGTGCAGTTTAACGATGTCGCCGACCTGCGCGCCAAATTCTCCGCCGAAGTCTGCGGCATCTGCATCGAGCCCGTGCAGGGCGAAGGCGGCATCCATCTCATCTCACCCGAGTTCTTCCGCGTCGCGCGCGAGCTCTGCGACTCCACCGGCGCGCTCCTGCTGGCCGACGAGATCCAGTGCGGCCTCGGACGTACCGGCAAGTGGTTCGCCTATCAGCACTACGGCATCCAGCCCGACGTCACCGCCATCGCCAAGCCCATCGCAGGCGGAATCCCCATGGGCGCGATGCTCTGCACCAACGAGGCCGCGCAAGCCTTCACCCCCGGAATGCACGGCACCACCTTCGGCGGCGGCCCGCTGGCCTGCGCCGTAGCCATCACCGTCATCGACACGCTCAAAAAAGAAAACATCCTCGCGCACGTCGAAGAAGTCGGTCAGTTCTTCAAGACGAAACTTCAAGACCTCGCCAAGCATCACGACTGCATCACCGACGTGCGCGGCCTGGGCCTCATGCTCGGCATCGAACTCAACTCGGCAGACCTCGCAAAGCACGTAGCCGCCGAGATGATGGAGCGCCGCATCATCATCAACCGCACCAGCGACACCGTGCTGCGTTTTCTGCCGCCGTACATTCTGGAGCGCAAGCATGTCGAAATCACCGTCACCGCGCTCGACGAAATTCTGAAAACCGGCGCCGCACTCACCGGCGCGGTCCCCGCAGGAGAAAAAGCTCATGGGTAGCAAGACCTTAATCATGAAACCGGCCGAAGCCGCGCCCGAAGAGATGCCCGCACCCAAGCCCAAAGCAACGCTCGGCATCCAGTCCGACACCGCCTTCACCGAAGCAGCCAAGCGCCTCTGCGGACGCGACCTCTGCTCCATCGCCGATCTCACCGTGCAGGAGATGGCCGCCATCATGGAGCTGGCCCACTCCGTCAAATCGCACCCCGAAGACTTCCGCCACGCGCTCGACGCCAAACAGATGGTCATGTTCTTCGAGAAGGCGTCCCTGCGCACGCGCCTCACCTTCGAGGCCGCCATCAACACCCTCGGCGGCAACGCCATCTTCGTCGATCAAACCCAGTCGCCGCTCGGCGAACGCGAATCGCTCGCCGACATGGCCCGCAATCTCGAACGCTGGATGAGCATCCTCGTCCTCCGCACCTACGCGCACGACACCATCACCGAGATGGCCGCCGGCTCCCACGTTCCAGTCGTCAACGCACTCTCCAACCTCGAACACCCCTGCCAGGCCATCGCCGACTTCTTCACCATCGAAGAGCGATTCGGCTCTGCCGCAGGCCTGCGCTTCACCTACGTCGGCGACGGCAACAACGTCTGCCACTCGCTCATGCTCACCGCCGCGCAGCTCGGCGCGCACTGTACCGTAGCGTCGCCCAAAGGCTTCGCGCCCAAACTCGAAATCATCCACAAAGCCATCGAGATCGCCGAGACCACCGGCGGCAGCATCACGCTGCTGCACGACCCCGTCAAGGCCGTCACCGGCGCGGACGCGATCTACACCGACGTCTGCACCAGCATGGGCTTCGAGCACGAAGCCACCAAGCGCGCCCCCATCTTCAAGCCCTACCAGGTCAACGAAGCCCTCATGGCCCACGCGCAGCCGCACGCCGTCTTCATGCACTGCCTCCCCGCGCACCGCAACGCCGAAGTCACCGACGCCGTCCTCGACGGCCCGCAATCCGTCGTCTTCGACCAGGCCGAAAACCGTATGCACGCGCAAAAGGCCCTGCTCCTCATGCTTCTCGGCGGAGCCAAACGTATTACGAAGAACAACCGCCGCCGATAGCCCTCGTTGTCGTCACCTTTTTGCTGTCGTCACCTTTTTGTTGTCGTCACCTTTTTGTTGTCGTCACCTTTTTGCTGTCGTCACCTTTTGTTGTCATTCCCCTTTTTGTTGTCATTCCCGAAGGGAATCTGCGTTTTGGCGGAATCTGCGTTTTTGCAATAAGGAAATTCACCCATGTCCGTAATTCTCGAAACCCTTCCCGTCGGTCAAAAGGTCGGCATCGCCTTCTCCGGCGGGCTCGACACCAGCGCCGCTCTCCACTGGATGAAGCAAAAAGGCGCAATCCCCTACGCCTACACCGCCAACCTCGGCCAGCCCGACGAAGCCGACTACGACGAGATCCCCCGCAAAGCCCTCGAGTACGGCGCGAAAAAGGCGCGCCTCATCGACTGTCGCGGCCCGCTCGTCCGCGAAGGCATCGCCGCGCTCCAGTCCGGAGCATTCCACATCACCACCGCAGGCGTCACCTACTTCAACACCACGCCCATCGGCCGCGCCGTCACCGGCACCATGCTCGTCACGGCGATGAAGGAAGACGACGTCAACATCTGGGGCGACGGCTCCACCTTCAAGGGCAACGACATCGAGCGTTTCTACCGCTACGGCCTGCTCGTCAACCCGGACCTCAAGGTCTACAAGCCCTGGCTCGACGCCGCCTTCATCGACGAGCTCGGCGGCCGCGCCGAGATGTCCGCCTTCATGCAGCGGGCTGGTTTCGCTTACAAAATGTCGGCTGAAAAAGCGTACTCCACCGACTCGAACCTCCTCGGCGCAACGCACGAAGCGAAAGACCTCGAGCACCTTTCCACCAGCATGAAGATCGTCGCCCCCATCATGGGCACGGCCTTCTGGCGCGACGACGCAGCCATCAAGCACGAAGAGATCACCATCCGCTTCGAAGAAGGCTTCCCCGTCGCGCTCAACGGCAAAGACTTCCCCGACCCGGTCGAGCTTCTTCTCAAAGCCAACCGCATCGGCGGCCGCCACGGCCTCGGCATGAGCGACCAGATCGAGAACCGCATCATCGAAGCCAAGTCGCGCGGCATCTACGAAGCCCCCGGCCTCGCGCTGCTCTTCATCGCCTACGAGCGCCTCATCACCGGCATCCACAACGAGGACACCATCGAGCAGTACCGCGAAAACGGCCGCAAACTCGGCCGCCTCCTCTATCAAGGCCGCTGGTTCGACCCGCAAGCCATCATGCTCCGCGAAGCAGCCCAGCGATGGGTCGCCAAACCCATCACCGGCACGGTCACACTCGAACTCCGCCGCGGCAACGACTACTCGATCCTCAACACCGAAAGCCCGAACCTGACCTTCGCACCCGAGCGCCTCTCGATGGAGAAGACCGAATCCACCTTCTCCCCCCGCGACCGCATCGGCCAACTCACCATGCGCAACCTCGACATCACCGACACCCGCGCCAAGCTGCTCACCTACGCCCAAACCGGCCTCATCACGCTAAGCAAAGGCTCCGAGATGCCACACCTCAACAGCAGCAATAAAGCGTCCCGTTAGCCATTGCCCTTTTTGTTGCCATGCAGCAATTGTCTTTTTGTTTGTCATTCCCGAAGGGAATCTGCGTTTCGCTTGTAGCAGCGCAGAAGCAACCGGAGAGCACCATGCCAAGACGCGACGACTACGAATTCTTCGTCTACATCCTCTCCAACCGCTCGCACATTCTTTACATTGGAGTCACGAACGACCTCCGCGTCCGCGTCATTCAACACCGCAGGCAAACTCCGGGCAGCTTCACAACCCGCTACAAGATCACTCGATTGGTTTATTTTGAACGCTATCAATACATCAACAACGCCATCGCGCGCGAAAAGGAACTCAAGCATTGGACTCGCGCACAGAAAATTGCGTTAATCGAATCGACGAACCCAACGTGGGAAGAACTCTTTCCCGAGGAACCCGTGCTCGCACAGAGACCCGCAAACGCAGATTCCCTTCGGGAATGACAAACAAGTAAGAATCAGCGACCCCTTTTCTTGTCATTCCCGAAGGGAATCTGCGTTCCTTCAATCCGCCCGAAACGTTCAGCGGTTACGCACTACGAGAGCATCAATACAAATGCCAAACCAACAACAACCCGCCAAAATGTGGTCCGGCCGCTTCCGCGAACCACTCAACCGCACCTTCGAGCAGTGGCAGCGCAGCTTCCCCTTCGACTGGCGCCTGCTCCCACAGGAAGTCGCCGCGTCCAAAGCCCACGCGCAAACCATCGCTGCCGCCGGCATCCTCACGCCCGAAGAACTCGACCAAACACTCACCGGCCTCGACGCCATCGCGCAGCGCACCACCAACTGGGCGCATCGCATCTCCGTCACCTCCGGCCAGGTCGATTACGAGACCTCGAACGCCCAGATCGCCGCGGCCATCGTCGCCAGCGCACCGCAGGCCGAGGACATCCACCACTACGTCGAACTCGAACTCACCAAAGAGATCGGCGCACTCGCCCTCAAGCTCCACACTGGCCGCAGCCGCAACGAGCAGATCGCCACCGACATGCGCCTCTTCGTGCGCGACGCTATAGACCACTGCCTCCGCGGCCTTGAAAGCTGGGCCGAAGCTCTGCTCACACAAGCCGAAGCCCACACCGACGCCGTCATGCCCGGCTACACGCACCTGCAACGCGCCGAGCCGGTCCTCATTGCGCACTGGCTCCTCGCCTACGTCAGCATGATCGAGCGCGACCTCTCGCGCCTCGCCGACGCTCGCACCCGCATAAACTTCTGCCCACTCGGCTCGGGGGCCATCGCCGGAGCCACCCTCGCGCTCGACCGCACCATCGCGGCCAAGGCCCTCAACTTCACCGCGCCCACGCCGAACTCCATCGACGCAACCAGCGACCGCGACTTCATGCTCGACTTCGCGCAGGCCGCCTCGACGCTCGGCCTGCACATCTCACGCTTCGCCGAAGAGATCACCCTTCACGCCACAGCCGAGTTCGGCTTCGTCGAACTCCCCGAAGCCTTCTCCACCGGCAGCTCCGCGATGCCGCAAAAAAAGAACCCCGACCTCACCGAGCTTGCCCGCGGCAAATCCGCACGCCTCCTCGGCGCATCCACCGCGCTCTCCACACTCGTCAAAGGCCTCCCGCTCGCCTACAACAAAGACCTTCAGGAAGGCCAGGAGCAGGTCTTCGACATCGCCGACACCCTCGCCGGTCTGCTCAGCGTCCTGCCCGCGTTCACCCGCGCGCTCAAATTCCGCTCCGCAAGCATGAAGACCGCAGCCACCACCGGCTACCTCAACGCCATGGCCGCCGCCACCTACCTCACGCACAAAGGCGTCCCCTTCCGCAAGGCGCACGAAAAAATCGGCAACGCCGTTCGCTTCGGCCTCGAAAGCAACCGCGAATTAAACGAACTCACGCTCGCCGAACTTAACCAGTTCGGTCCCGAGTTTGGCGAAGACTTCTACGAATCAATTACCCTAGAAGCAACGCTCGATTGCCACGATGTCGCAGGCGGCACCGCGCGGCACCGGGTTAAGGAAGCGCTGAACGAAGCACGCAAGCGTTTCGCGGCGCTTTCGCAAACGTAGCGGAAAGGTAAGCAGAACGAACGATGTCGGTCTTTAGTCCATTGCAGCCGGTCAGTGAATCAACTTCCTCGTCGCGTCCCCGCGTCGGCGGAGCCACCGTGCGGCAGGCGAAGCTGCCCGATGCAGTGAACATCTTCGACCTCGTCAACTCGCTCTCGGGCGACGGCACCCTCCTGCGCCGCACCTATGCCGAGATCTGCGAAAACGTCCGCGACTTCACCGTCGCCGAATCCGAAAGCGGAGTCTTCCTCGGCTGCGGCGCACTCCACCTCTACGGCCCCCACCTCGCCGAAGTCCGCTCCATCGTCGTCAAGCCCGAAGCCAAAGGCCAGGGCGCAGGCGGCAAACTCCTCCGCGCCCTGCTCGCCGAAGCCGAAGAGCAAAGCGTCACCGCCGTCTGCCTCTTCACCCGCATCCCGGACTTCTTCTTTCACTTCGGCTTCCGCGTCGTGGACCGCACCACCCTGCCCGACAAAATCTACAAAGACTGCCAGAACTGCCCGCGCCTCTACGCCTGCGACGAAGTAGCGATGGTACGCGGCCCGCTGCCCAAAATAGCCGTCCTCGGCCCCAGCAAGTTCGCCGAACCCGAGCTGGTCAAGCTCCAGACCGGCGTCATCTCCTCCGACCGCTAACTGCCGTCATTCAGAGCGCAGCCACCTTTTTGCATTTCCATTCCGTAGCTTTTTGCATTTCCATTCCGTAGCGCAGCGAAGGAATCCGCTGTTTGCCTCATCCGCCACAAACGCCCGGGTGCCCCATCCATGCGCAGTTTCATCGCGCATGGGTGGGAACGAATACTCTCCACCCGCATTTTTGCATTTCCATTCCGTAGCGCAGCGAAGGAATCCGCTGTTTACTTCATCCGCCGCAAACGCCCGGGTGCCCCATCCATGCGCACGTTTCATCGCGCATGGGTGGGAACGAATACTCTCCACCGCATTTTTGCATTTCCATTCCGCAGCGCAGCGAAGGAATCCGCTGTTTGCTTCATCCGCCGCAAACGCCCGGGTGCCCCACCAGCACCCCCTACCAGCTCCCCCGCTCGCCGAACAGATCAATCACCCTCGCCAGCCTCAGCGATCCATTCTCCCAGTTCGCCCGCAGCCCGCGCTCCACGCGATCGGCATCGCCCTCGGCAATCCCACGAATAATCTCCTCATGCTCGTCTGTCGATAAATGCAGGTCGTCAATAATCGAGCTGGCATACAGCCGCCAGTAGCGTTCCGTCTGCGGCTCAATCGCGCCATGCAGCGCCGCGAGCCTCGGCCCAGCGCCCGCGCTCACAATCAGCCGGTGAAAGCTGCGATCCAGATCAAAGATCCCGCCCGCGCCCGACGACTTCGTTCCCGAGATCGTCTTCAGCTCCCGGTTGATCGCCTCCAACTGCTCCACAATCGCCGTTCGATCGGCCTTCGGCAGCGCCGCCGTCTGCCGCCCGGCCATCCCCTCAATGCGGCCAATGATCGCATACAGTTCGTTCGCATCATCCTTCGTCAGCGGAGCGACAAACATCCGCGACTTGCTCACATTCTTATGTTCGTGAACATACCCTTCGCGTTGCAGCCAATGCAGCGCCCCGCGCACCGGCGTCCTGCTCATGCCCAGGTGCTTGGCCAGGTCGCCCTCAACGATCCACGTCCCCGGCGACAGCTTCCCATGCACAATCAGGTCCCGGATTCCCTGGAACGCCGTTCGCAGACTCGTCCCATGCTCCGCTTTGTTCGAGCGTCTCACTCTCTTGGTCGAAGGTGAAGCAGTAGGCATCACTCAAAACCTGCCAGTTCTTTAAGGTCCGCGCACGGTCGAAACTACATCGCCGAGTCGCGGTTTTTCCACGCTGCGGGAAGACCCGATCTGCATGTTTCTCGGTGGGAGCGCGGGCCTTTAGCCCTGCGAAAATATCCAGAAAATCAAGGGGGCTTTAGCCCGGGCCGTTCTTTCCACGCTTCCCAACCGCACGTCTTCCGCAGCCCCTTTAGACTAACCGATTTTTAGTACAAGATTGGATGCATTCTGTAAATTCAGGCGTACAATCGCGGGTGCGGACCTGTGTTATAGTCTATGTATTCAAGATTGTCTACATTGTAAATGCCTATAAACGAGTCAATTCGCCGCATCCACGTCCTCGACTCCCACACCGCCGGCGAGCCCACCCGCCTCGTCCTCTCCGGAGGCCCCGACCTCGGCTCCGGCCCCCTCTCCGACCGCCTCCGCACCCTCCAGCAGACCTACGACTCCTTCCGCACCGCAGTCGTCAACGAACCCCGCGGCTCCGACGTCCTCGTCGGCGCGCTGCTCCAGGAACCCTCCGACCCCACCTGCGACGCCGGGGTCATCTTCTTCAACAACGTCGGCTACCTCGGCATGTGCGGACACGGCACCATCGGCCTCATCGTCTCGCTCGCCCATCTCGGCAAAATCTCTCCCGGCACGCACCGTATCGAAACTCCGGTAGGCATCGTCACCACCACGCTCCATCCCTCCGGCGCCGTCACCGTAGAAAACGTTCCCAGCTACCGCCACGCCACAAACGTTCCAGTCAACATCCCCGGCCACGGCTCCATCACCGGAGACATCGCCTGGGGCGGCAACTGGTTCTATCTCGTCGAAGACCACAGCCAGGACCTCTCGCTCCAAAACGCCGCCGCCCTCACCGACTACACCTCCGCCATCCTCGACGCGCTCGCCGCACAAAACATCACCGGAGCCAACGGCGCACCCATCGACCACATCGAACTCTTCTCCCCCGGCGACGCCACGCACGAGAGCACCAACTTCGTCCTCTGCCCCGGCAAGGCCTACGACCGCTCACCCTGCGGCACCGGCACCAGCGCCAAACTCGCCTGCCTCTACGCCGAAGGCAAGCTCGCCCCCGGAGCCATCTGGCGCCAGCGCGGCATCCTCGGTTCCCTCTTCGAGGGCAGCTTCCGCCTCAACGGAAGCAACGGCACCATTCTCCCCAGCATCACCGGCACCGCGCACATCACTGCCGAAGCCACCCTGCTGCTCGATCCAGCCGACCCCTTCTGCATGGGCATCGCCACATGAACTCCGCAGCCGATGTCGTCATCCTCGGCTGCGGCATCGTAGGCGCGGCGACGGCCCTCGAGTGCGCCCGCGCCGGCATGTCCGTCACCGTCGTCGAGCAGGACACACCCGGCAGCGGAGCCACCGCCGCCGGCATGGGCCACATCGTCGTCATGGACGACTCCCCCGCGCAGCTTGCCCTCACCACCTACTCCCGTTCGCTCTGGAACCAGCTCTCTCCCGAGCTTCCCGCTTCCGTCGAATACAACCGCTCGGGCACCATCTGGGTCGCCGCCGACGACGACGAGATGGCCGAAGTCCACCGCAAGCTCGCCTGCTACGCCCAGGCTGGTGTCACCGCCGAAGCCATCAACCCCAACGAGCTCAGCGAAGCCGAACCCAACCTCCACCCCGCCCTCGCCGGCGGACTCCTCGTACCCGACGACGCTGTACTCTACCCACCCGCCGCCGCCCGGTTCCTCATGGACCAGGCCCGCCGTCACAACGCGCGGCTCGTCTACGGACGCTGCCTCTCCGCCGCCCACGGAGAAACCCTGCTCGAAGACGGAACCAGACTCCACGCAGGCATCCTCGTCAACGCCACCGGAGCCGTCTCGCCCGAGCTCACCCCGGGCATCTCCGTCAAAAAGCGCAAAGGCCACCTCGTCATCACCGACCGCTACCCCAACTTCCTCAACCACCAGCTCGTCGAACTCGGCTACCTCAAAAGCGCGCACTCCACCACGGCAGACTCAGTCGCCTTCAACGTGCAGCCGCGCCTCACCGGCCAGATCCTCATCGGCTCCTCGCGCCAGTTCGACGCCGAGGACAACCAGGTCGATCGCGGTATCGTCGCCGACATGCTCGAGCGCGCCGCGCTCTACATGCCCGCCATCGCCAAACTCTCGGCCTTGCGCATCTGGTCCGGCTTCCGCGCCGCCACGCCCGACAAGCTCCCGCTCATCGGCCCCACCGAAGACCCAACCCTCTTCCTCGCCACCGGACACGAAGGCCTCGGCATCACCACCTCGCTCGCCACCGCGCGCCTGCTCACAGACCACCTGCTCCATCGCCCATCGCCCATCGCACCCGAGCCCTACCTCCCCTCGCGCCTCGCCGTCGGAGCCGCCCATGTCTGAACAACCACCCATCCACCTCACCCTCGACGGCCAACTCATCACCGTCGAACCCGGCTCGACCGTCGCGGTCGCCATCGCCATCGCAGGCCGTCCCTGCCGCACCTCCATCACGGGCGAGCCGCGCGGCCCACTCTGCGCCATGGGCATCTGCTTCGAGTGCCGAGCCACCATCAACGGCATCGCCCACCGCCGCACCTGCCAGGTCGTCTGCGAACCGGGCATGGACATCGTGACCCAATGAGCTACCCAGTTCAGCCCGAGCACTTCCAAACGCTCGTCGTCGGAGCAGGCCCCGCAGGCATCGCCGCAGCCGTCTCCGCAGCCGAAGCGGGCAGCCGCGTCGCCCTCATCGACGACAACCCCGAACCCGGCGGCCAGATCTGGCGCGCCGAGCGCAACCATCCCGGTCCCGACACCACGCACGGAGGCAACGCCGCACACTGGCGCAACCGACTCGCAGCCGCGCCAGTCACGCGCCTGCAAGGCTGGTCCGTCTTCGACCAGCCCGATCCCATGACCCTCCGCGCCGAACGCGAAGGCGTCGCCGCCGACTTCTCCGCCGACCGCATCATCCTCGCCACCGGCGCGCGCGAGCGCTTCCTTCCCTTTCCCGGCTGGACGCTGCCCAACGTCATGGGTGTCGGCGCGCTGCAAGCGATGGTCAAATCCGGCCTCCCCATCCGTGGCAAACGAGTCGTCATCGCAGGCAGCGGCCCGCTTCTGCTCGCCGTCGCCCACACCCTCCACGCAGCCGGGGCCAACGTCGTCGCCATCGCCGAGCAGGCATCGCTCGCCAGCCTCGCCGCCTTCACCGCATCACTCGCAACCAGTCCAGCCAAACTCCTGCAAGGTCTCCGCTACAAAGCCGCAACCCTCGGCGTGCCGTACCACACCGGCAGTTGGCCGCTCCGCGCGCACGGCACCGGCCGCGTCACCTCCGTCGTCCTCTCCCTCAAAGAACGCACGCACGAAATCCCCTGCGACTACCTCGCCTGCGGCTTCCACCTCGTCCCCAACATCGAACTCCCCGCCATGCTCGGCTGCCGCATCGAAGACGGCTTCGTCGCCGTCGATGACCTCCAGCACACCTCCGTCTCCGGCATCTTCTGCGCCGGAGAACCCACCGGCATCGCGGGCCTCGAAGCATCGCTCCTCGAAGGCGAGATCGCTGGCCTGGCCGCCGCCAACCGCACCGCGAAGGCCCAGCATCTCGTCCCACGCAAGCAAGCCGCCTCGCGCTTCGCCGCACGCCTCGCACGAGCCTTCAGCCTCCGTCCCGAACTCAAATCCATCCCGCAAGACAACACCATCGTCTGCCGCTGCGAAGACGTCACCCTCGACGGACTCCGCCCACACCCCACCTGGCGCGCCGCCAAACTCCACACCCGCTGCGGCATGGGCCCCTGCCAGGGACGCATCTGCGGCTCCGCCACCGCCTTCCTGCTCGACTGGAACCCCGGCTCCGTCCGCCCCCCCATGCTCCCCACCCTCGTCTCCAGCCTCACCTCCACGGAAGCCCCCGACTGACGCCCGTTCCCGCCGCCAAAAACCCCCGGGTGCCCCACCCATCGCGCTTTTGCGATGGGTGGGAAGTACAAATCCCAACCCGCCAGCTTTTCGCATTTCCATTCCGCAGCTCTTTTTTGCATTTCCATTCCGCAGCGCAGCGGAGGAATCCGCTGTCCGCCCGACACAGCGTGTCAAGCCCCTGAAACCGCCGATTTCCTCCCAACCACCACAACGCAAACCAGATATTCCCCTCACAAACCTGGCGGTTGAGTTCTCACCGATCCGTAAAATAGAAGTAGGGGCAAATCAACGCTTCGTAGTGACCGTAACCGCATGGTCCCTGCGGAAGAACTCGATGCACATGCTTTTCGGTGGGAGCGCAGGGCTTTAGCCCTGCGGAAATGCACGCAAATCCAGGGGGCTTTAGCCCCGGGCCTTCCTCATAACCAGCCACCGAAGTCCGGACCTAACCCCTTTAGAACATGGAATTTGAGTACTTAACAGGGGAGGGGGGGTACTACCCCGCCCGCAGAGCCCGCCGCAGCACAAAGTACACCGGCACCCCAGCCGCCACAATAATCACCCCCGGCCAGGTCGTCCCGGCCCGGTAAGCGAACAGCGCCACCAGAATCACCGAAGCGCCGGCAATATACAAACCCGGCAGCCACGGATACCCCCACGCCCGATACGGACGGTGAGCATCCGGCCGCGTCCGCCGCAACCGAAACAGCCCCGCGATGGTCAGGATGTAAAAGAACAGCGCAGCCGAGATCACATAGTCCAGCAGATTGCTGTAAAGGTTCCCGTAAGCATGAGTCAGCGGATTGATCGTCCGCGGCAGCACCAGCAGCGCCGCCCACAGCCCCTGAATCACCAGCCCCCACGCCGGAACTCCGGCCCGGTTCAGCCGCCCGGCCGAAGGAAAAAACAGCCTGTCCTGCGCAATCGCGTAGCAGGCCCGCGCGCCCGCCAGCGTCAGCGCATTCACCGTCCCGAACGTCGAAACCATAATCGCCGCCGCCATCAACGCTGGCCCGATATGCGGAAAGATCGTCTGGAGCACCGCCGTGCCCACCCGGTCACTCGGCGCAGCCTGAATCGCCGCGAGCGGCAGGCTCGCCAGGTACCCCACATTGCAGAACAAATACAGCACAATCACCGTCACCGTACCGATCAGCAGAGCCAGCGGAAGATTGCGATGCGGATTCTTCACCTCCGCCGCAACGAACGTAATGTCGTGCCACGAGTCAGCCGAGAACAGCGACCCCGTCTGCGAGATGCACACCGCAATGAACAGCCCGAACGCCGTCGTCGCGCTCAGCCCCGCCGCCAGCGGAGCCGCTCCATGCACCGCCCACGGATGCGCGAAGTTCGCAGAGATCGCCGCGTGGTTCGCACACACCGTCAGCCCCAGCACGATCAGCGCGCCCAGCCCGCCCAGCTTCGCCACCGTAAACACATTCTGAATCAACTTGCCGTACTTGAGCCCCAGCGCGTTCGCCGCCGTCAGAAACACAATCACCACAATCGCCAGCAACTGCGCCGTCGAAAGCGAGAAGGCATAGTGCCCGCCCAGATCGTGCGGAGCCACCAGATAGTTCGTCTCCGAGACCGAAGGAAACAGCACGCCCGAGAACCGCGCGAACGCAATCGCCACCGCCGCAATCGAGCCGGTCTGGATCACCGTCCACAGCGTCCACCCGTACAAAAATCCCCACAGCGGCGAGAACGCCTCACGCAGGTAGACATACATTCCGCCCGCATGAGGCAGCATCGCCGCCAACTCGCCATACGAGAGCGCGCCCGCCACCGTCAGCACCCCGGTGATCGCCCACGCCACCAGCAGCCAGCCCGAGCTGCCGATCTGCCGCGACATCTCCGCCGAAACGATGAAGATGCCCGACCCCACCATGATCCCCACCACGACCATCACCGAGTCGAACAGTCCAAGTCCCCGCTTGAACCCCTCCTCGGTCGTCGCCTCCGCCACCTCTGCCGGCATCCCGTCCGCCCTCACAAAAATATCGAAATCGGCAGGCGACTCCGCACCAACGGAATCGCCCGCCAGAACACCACCAGAGACATTACACGGTCTTCGGTGTCACCTTCCAGTAGACCGAGTACCGCTCGTCCATCAACTGATAGAGCGGAACCAGCTCCGTCTCCTTCGCCTGTCCAACCGTGCGGAACTTCAGCTTCTCGCCCGCGACCGGCTCCACCCACTTCGCCGCGTGAACGTCCTCGGCAACAGCCTCCGGCATCGCAATCGGCGCCTCGCGTCTCATGCGTGGCGCATTCGGCCCATAGATCATGTTGTGAGTCAGCCCGTCGTTGCCCAGCTTTGCAGCCAGCACCAGCGGCCCGTACATCGGAGCCTGGACCGAGCCGTCGTCCGGCGTCGGCGAGGTGTGCAGATGCATCGGCAGCGAGACCTCAACCTTGTCACCCTGCTTCCACCTGCGCTTCAGCGCCACGTAGCTCGACGGAGTGGCCTTCACCTTCTCCACCTTCCCATTCACCTTGATCACGACGCCCTCGGTGGCCCAGTACGGAATGCGAACGTGCATCGTCATCGACGTCGGCCGCTCCGCCTGAACAGTCAGCGTCGTGCCCTCTTCCTCGGGGAAGTTCGTGTCCTGAATGACAGCGAGCTTCTTCTCCGGCCACTTCACCTCCGAGCCGATGAACAGGTTCACATACAGATCGCGTTTGTCGTGGAAGTAGATCGAGTCGTTCGTCTTGGCATACTCCTCGACGCCCGTTCCGGTACAGCACCAGAATGCGTCGGTCGGCGTGCCGAAGGTCTTCCACGCGCCCGGCTTCAGCGGCACGTAGTACATCAACATGCCGTCCTTGTCCTGCGTGCCCAGACGCACATTGAAGAGCAGCCGCTCGTAGTAGTCCATCACGCGAGGATCAATCGTCCAGCCATAAACATGACGACCCAGCTTCATCATGTTGTAGCTGCAGCAGCACTCCTCAGCGGCTGGCCCAAGATGCTGCGAAAGCTGCCCTGCAGCCTGCCAACCTTCGCCATCGCTGGTGCCGCCGGTTGCGTAGGTGTGCTCGGCGACGACTTCGTGGAAGAAGTAGTCTGCGATGGTGTGGTCGCGGTCTTCAGCAGTCAGTTCGTAACCACGCGCCGCGCTGATGGCCTGCGGAATGTGCGTATTCGCGTGCAGACCGGCGAGATGGTCTTCACGCGCCGCCAGCGGATCGAAGAACGCCTTCTTGCTGAACCGCTTGCCCAGCGTCATATACTTCTGCTTGCCCGTCACTGCGTAGAGGTTGTACGAAACCTCGGACATGCCGCCGAACTCGACCCGCAGGACGCGCTGGAAATCATCCTCAGGGATGGGGGCCGACCACGCATCGGCCCAATCGGCCATGCGCTCGCACGCACCCAGAGCCTGCTCGTTGCCGCAGTGGACATACATATCCAGCATTCCGGCCATGATCTTGTGGTACGTGTAAAAGGGCGCCCACACGCGCTGATGCGCCTTCAGCCGGTCGTAGAAGTTCTCCGGATACGCGCCGAGATAGCCGTTCTCCTTCTGACACTTAATCAGTTCCGTCACCAGATCGTTCGCCTTCGTGCGCAGCGCCTCGTCCTTCGTGCTGGCGTAGGTGAGCGCGCAGCCGGACAGGTAGTGTCCGCCGGCGAAGTGGCCGCGCAGCTCGCAGTCCGGGGCCTCCCATCCGCCCAGCGGCTCCGCCGTGGAAGGCAGGCTGGCGGTGACGCGGAACATATGCAGCAGACGATCATTCGGCAGCGACGCGAGATACTTCGCGTTGATCTCCATCGCGTTTTTGAGCAGCCCATCGCGCAGTTGCACCTGCGTCATCGGGAACGGTTCGACCTTCCAGAGGACTTTTTCATAGCCGACATGATTGTTGCTGCGCGGAATGTCCAGCACAGCATCCTGCCCGAACGCAACGCCTTTGCGCGCCATAGCCAAAGCAGCGGCCGCTCCCGCTGCCGTTGAGAGAAACCGCCTGCGCGAAACCTGATCGAACTCCATGATTGCCATCTCCTTATGCTGCTTTTGACGGTGACGATATAACGTTTACTCGCCCAAGACAATGTAACCCAGCGAATGCATCATTGTATACATTTTCAGTCCATTTCTTTTCCCCTGCTCTTTACCCGCATTCAAGGCCTCCCTATAGCTGTTTTCCTTGAGGTATCGTCCCGATGGCATCCTCATCCACAAGGCAGTCCCCACTTTGTTGCTGTCATTCCCTTTGTGTCATTCCCGAAGGGAATCTGCGTTTCCATCCCGCTCCTTTTGTTTGTCATTCCCAAAGGGAATCTGCGTTTCGCATCGACCCGCGCCGGGCTACACCTCTACGGAAAATGCTCCAAGGAACCTCTGATTAAGTCTTCGTTTTGAGTCTTCGTTTTGAAGGGGCGTGGCTTCAGCCACGCCACAGCGTCCCTCCATTCAATGGGCTTTAGCCCCTGAGGGGATCTTCGCGGACTTAATCAGACCTTCCTTACGGGTTAGACGCACTCGACTTGGCCGACTTCTCTGCCAGCAGCCGCGAGAGCGCCTGAAGACACTCACGAGATTTGTCGCGTTCTCCTGTTTGCCGATACGCGCTGGCCAGACTGGTATAGACGGCAGGATTGCGCGGCTCCAGCCTCCGCCCAATCTCCAGATGAACCACCGCGTCCTTCGCGCGGCCTTCCATTAAATAGAGCTTGCCAAGAGCAATCTGCGAGGTGGAATAAGCAGGCTGCGCGGCGACCGAGGCCTCAAGCGCCTCGCGCGCCTCCGCGAACTGCGGCTGCCCCGGAGCGGCCCCTGCGTGCATCAGGACAGTGCCGAGCAGCGAGAGCATCTGATAATCGCGGTGCCCGGCCTTGATGCCCTCGCGCGCAACCGCGAGCGCGTCGGCCAGCCTGTCTTCATAAAGCCGCTCCTGCACCAGCGCCAGATAGCCGATGTCGCTGCCGGGCGCAAGTCTGGCAGCGGCCGCAAACTCCGGCTTCGCCTCGTCGAGCCGGTCGAGTCGTGCGAGAAAGACGGCACGCTCGTAGTGCAGCCGCGCCGAGTCAGGCAGGTTCCGCAGTCCGAGTTCAACCACGCGGAGGCCCAGCTTATAGTCGTAATGATCGGTGCAGGCATCGGCCACGTAGGCGTAGAGCTTTTCGTCCCTGGGGGTCTGCCGCGCCGCGTCTTCAAGCGCCTTGTAGGCAGCGTCGAATTGCCCATCGCCGACATAAGACTGGGCGAGCAGATTGTTCACAGCGGCAGTATCGTGTCCCTCGGCGCGCAGATCGTTCAGCGTGCGGATCGCCTGTTTGAACTGACCTGTGCCGTAGTAGCAGAGCGCAAGATTGAACCCTGCCGCGTAGTCCTCGGGCGCGGCCTCGTGCGCCTTCGTCAGATACGGAATGGCTTCGGTGAAGCGTCCCTGCCGGGTCAGTTCGATACCCTGCTGAAGCTGCCCGGCATCCGGCGCTGCCCTATCAGTCGCGCCGGACGCAGGCGCCTGACCCCGCGCATACACCAGCAGCACGCCGCATAACAGGACCGCTATCCATATCCCTGCACTTCGATAGCGGCCCTGCGCCATGCTTCAACCTCGGTTGCGACGTCCTGCGTCGGAGAGCGGTACAGGCGGCCCCGCGTTCCAGTCCGGCGGCTCCTGTCCCAGAATATTGTGGACGAAGAAGTCTTCGAGCTTGCGCTGTCCATACGCGCCGCCCGCGCCGTGACCGCCGCCGGGAACGTAGAACAGATCGAAGGTCTTGCCCGCTTTAATCAGACGGTCGGCAACCTGAAACGTGGAGGAAGGATCGACGTTCTGGTCCATCTCGCCCACAACGAGCATCAGCTTACCTTGCAGCCGATAGGCATTGTCAACGTTCGACGAAGCGGAGTACTGCGGGCCAATCGGCCAGCCCATCCACTGCTCGTTCCACCATATCTTGTCCATGCGGTTGTCCTGGCAGCCGCTGTTCGACACGGCGACCTTGTAGAACTCCGGATGGAACAGCAGAGCGCCCATCGCGCTCTGTCCGCCCGCCGAAGTGCCGAAGATTCCAACGTTCGAGATGTCATACCAGGGGAACTTTTTCGCCGCCGCCTGGTGCCACAGGATGCGGTCCGGAAAACCAGCGTCCTTGAGGTTCTTCCACGCAACGTTGTGAAACGCGCGCGAGCGGTTGTTCGTGCCCATGCCGTCAATCTTCACGACGACAAAGCCAAGCTCGGTCAAAGGTTCTGCGCGAGTATTGAACGTCTTCGGCACGAACGAGCCCTGCGGCCCCGCGTAGATGTCTTCGACGACCGGATACTTTTTGTTCGGGTCAAAGTTCGCCGGCTTATAAATGACGCCCCAGATGTCCGTCTTGCCGTCGCGTCCCTTGGCCACAAAGACCTCCGGCGCATGCCAGCCCGCGGCCAGCAGCTTCGTGATGTCGCCCTTCTCCAGCACCGCGAGCTGCTTGTTGCCATCAGTCTGGTAGAGCGCCATCGTCGGCGCTTCAGCGATGGTGGACCAGATATCGACGTAGTATTTTCCGTCGGGCGAATACTCCAGATGGTGATTGCCCGGCGCTTCCGGCAACGCCGTCAGGCCGGTGCCGTCGAAGTTGATGCGATAGCCGTGGACGAAGTACGGGTCTTCGCCGGGATTCATGCCGCTGGCCTCGAACCATATCTGGCGCTTCTGCTCATCGACATGGTTGACGGCGCGAACGACCCAGTCGCCCTTCGTAATCTGGTTCTCGATCTTCCCCGACTTGTCGTTGAGCAGATAGAGGTGCTCCCAACCGTCGCGCTCCGAGGCCCAGATCATCTCCTTGCCGTCGGCGATGTCGTAGCGATACTCCTTGCCGGTGTCCTGCTGGTTCATCACCAGCGGGCGATAGTCAACGAAGGTCGCGCTCTCTTCCGTGACCAGGCTGCGCGCCGCGCCCGTCTTCGCGTCCACTTCAATCACGCGATACACCTGATGTCCGCGCTGGTTGTACTCGAACGTGAAGCCTCGGTTGTCTTTCCACCACTCCGGCCGCGAGAGATCGAACGGGTTCGGAAACAACTGATTGTCGATGTCGAACTGCCGCTTGTTCGCCACATCAAACATCACCGGCTGCTGCAGGTCGAGCACATCGCCGGCCTTCGTATAGGGCACAGAGATGTACAGCGGCTGCAACTGCGTGGCCGGCGACGATTCGATGTAGTGAACTTCGCGGTGGTAGCCGGGACGAATGCGGTACGCAACCAGGTGCGTCGAGTCCGGCGACCAGACCAGCGTGCGCGGGGAATAGAAATTTCCCTCCGAGCCGTCGGTGCTCAAATCGACCGTCTGCTTGCCGTCCGCCGAGCGCACGAAGACGTTGTAGTTGTAGATATACGCAACCCACTTCTTATCCGGCGAAGGCGTTGTCCGGTTCGGATCATTGACGTCCTCGGCGCTCGTGTGGAAGCCGTCGTCGAAGCCGCCGGCTAAGATACGTCCGCCCGGACGCTCTGCTTTCGCGCAGGTATAGGCTGTCAGGTCGCAGCGCCAGCGCGTCATCCCAATCTGGAACTCGATCGCGGCGCGCTTCTCGGCAAAACGAAAGCGCATGAACGGCAGCGTCTGGGCCTTATAGTTCTCGCCGCTCGCCTTGCTGAGCGCCTCTGCCAGTCGCGCGTGATCAAACGGGGCCTGCTTAACGCCTGTCGTCGCATCGACGAGCACAAACTCGTGCCCGCCCTCGACGGTCTTGTTGTAGACAAAGCTGTCGCTGCCTTCTATCCACGTAACGTCGGCGGCGATGTTCAACGCGAGGTCGCGATACTTCTCATTGATCTTCGCAGCGCGCTCATAATCTGCGCGTGTCACTGCCGCTGAAGCAATTCCAGAAACCAGCACCCCCACAACCAGAGCAAAAACGAGACCCGTTCTACGTAACATCCCCTCTCCTTCTCTTCCTGGAAAACCGGCAGAAACAGTCACGCCGGACGAGTCGGAGGACAGCGTCCGGCGTGAGGTGATGATGCGTGTTGGTTAGAACTCGAAGTTGCCCCGAAGTTCAATGATGCGTCCGAAGCCGCTCAAGGTGTTGGTGACGCCGCCTCGGCCAAAGCTCGTGCTCTGGATACTGCCGCTCGGGCCGCCGAAGACTGGATGGTTCCAGACATTGAGGAACTCACCCTGCAGGCGGAACCGGAACTGCTCGTGCAGCGGGACCGTCTTCGAGACCGAAAGGTCTTGATAGAAGCCATGCGGCGCGTGCAGGTAGACAATGCTGCCGATCGTTCCCGGCGTGGTGTTGGGGGTGATGTAAGTGGAGTTTGCCCTGCCTCCGGTAGCAATGTACTTGGGATCAAGCAGGTTCGCATAGTTCTTGCCCGCGACGCGGTGAACGCCGACGGCCTTCTGGAGTTGCGACGTCGTAACGCCATGCAGATTGATGCCGTTGTCGCCGTAGTTGTTGAAGGTCCTGTAACCTCCGGTCAGCCGGAAGGGAGCGCCAGTCTGGAAAGTAACAATGGAGCCGACGGTAATGCCGCCGAATACCTTGTCCGCGACCGTATTGTTACCGATCAGCTTCCCTTTTCCGATGGGCAGGTCATAGGTGCCGTTGAAATGAGTCACCTGTTGGAGGTCAAACAGGCTGGGACCGTAACCCTGGTGAAGGTTGCGCAGCGAGAAGACCGTCAACGCACCGGTCCAGTCGTTCGGGCTGGCCGTTCCGAGCGAGTGGCTCCACGTGTAGTTGGCGTCGAACTGAAGGCCCTTCCACGCGCCCTGCCGCAGATCGACCTGGAGAGCGTTGTAGTTCGAGTAGCCGGCGGCCACCATGTAGCCCGTCGAGTTCCCCGCGGCGAACGGGTTCGCCTGGAAGACGTTGATGGGATACCCCGCGCCCGCGCCGGTGTAGCCGATGTTGTTCTTGCAAGGCCCGAAGCTTTCACCAACGAGATTGCAGAAGTACGGAACCGTGCCATTGATCCCGCTGAGCACGTTGGCAAACGAACCCGCCGCGCCGGTTTGCAGGTAGCGGACAAACTGCGCATTGGTGAAGTCGCTCGCGCCAGATCCGCCGAACGCAGCCGAGATCATGTGCAACGATCCGGGAGTGCCCTCGAAGGACGGGCTCTTAGCAGTTGGATGAGCAGCGACATACGCTGCCAGATTGGTCTGCGCCTGCTTGAACTCCGTCAGGAAGCCATTCTCGAAGATGTTAACTTCGTTCGGGTTGATGTTGATCCACTGATGAATGGTGCGGTTGCCGTTGTAGCGGACTTCAAGGACCCGCGAACCGCCCAGAGACCGCTGGAAGCCGAAGTTCCACGACTCGCTGTACGGCTGCTGGATCTTCGGGTTCAGGCCATTGACACCAGGACCGCCGATGAAGGTGTAATCGGACTGAGAAGCTGTTTCCTGATACGCCGTCGGAGCGTATCCAAGCGGGGGAACCGGCTGTCCCAGTGACAGGCTGCCGGGAGCGAAGGTGCCGGTCTGGCCGGTATTGTTTGCATTCAGGAAGAAATCCTGGAAGTAGAACGAGCCGTAGTCGGCCGCGTTGTTCCAGAAGTACTGGCCCGGCTCAGTAAAGCGGCGCAGCGCGAAGCCGCCGCGAATGACTGTCCCGTCGCCAAACAGCGATTTGGCGAAGCCGTCCGTGAACTTCGGGTTCCACGCAAAACCGACGGCGGGCTGCGGAGTCATCCTCCACGCTTGATACGGACGCGGGTTGGTCGAGAGCACCGGATTCATATTGCCGGGCAGATGTCCGGGCTGGAAGAGATTGCCGTTGCCGGACGGACCATAGATGTCTCCGGGAGAGGCCGAGTGATACGCGCCGGTCAGGTCGTGCTGCGGCACGCCGAAGTCCCAACGCAGGCCGTAGTTCAATGTGAGAGAAGGCGTGACCTTCCAGGAGTCTTCTGCAAACAGCCCGGTCGAGCTGACAACCTCGTCAAGGTTATAGGCGCCGATCTTGTGCTCGAACTGCTTGGTTTGAGAATTGTAGGGGAACGTTCCGTCGATTTCCGAGACCCTGCCGACAAGGACTGCATAGAGCTGTCCGGCCGCGGAGATCGCGGTATCGTCGGCGTTGGGCATGGACGAGGTAGTGAATGCATTGAGAGCTGGATCGCCAGTAGCGAGGCCGAGATGGTTGTTGTTGTATCCGACGGGCGGGTTCCAGTAGTGGTCCTGCTCGCGGTACCACGACACACCGAAGCTGACGGCGTGCGCGCCATGCTGCCAGGTGACGGAATCAGACGCGCTGAGGATGGGATAGAAGGTCGAAACGGGAGTCTGGTACGCCAGACCGGACATGGTGCCGGACGCGCCCGGGTAGTCCCACCAGACCGTAGGCTGGGTCGCATAGAGCGGCGCCGCGTTATAGGCGAAACTCGTGGCGTTGTACAGGTAGCCCAGCTTCAACTGGTTGATGAAGTTGGGGGTAGCAATAAAATCCATGCCGTAGGAGAGGGTGTAGTTCTTCGAGCGATTTCCCGCCACCTGGTTAGCGAAGTCCTTGCCGGGAAAATCCGCCGCGGTCACAGTCGGTTGATACCGGTTCGTCATCAGCATGGACAGGTACATCTTGGTCCGCTGGGAAAGGTTGTAGTCGATTCGCCCGCCGGGGTAGTACCGCTTATCGGGCGCGCTGTTGTTCCACAGCAGCGAGTTGAAGTTGGGGTCCGTGGTCGAAGTCACTCCCTGGCCGGAAGTAGCTTTGTTGATCAGGTCAAACTGCGTTGCCGTAATCGCGTTGATTGTGTTCGGAAGTGAGGAATTGCTCTGATGGGCGAGGTCGAGTACGTTGACCGTGTGGGCCTTGCCATCCGTACCCTGGTAGACAAAATCACCCTTCTGCGCACCGGCGGTGAAGATGTTGTTACTCGCCGTGAACGATCCGGGCTGTTTGGACATGGCAAAGGAGCCGAAGAAGAAGAGCTTGTCGCGGAAGATCGGCCCGCCGACGCTCCCACCAAAGTCGTTCAGGATAAGCGAGTTTCTGCGGACGTGGGCTACGTTGTTGCTATAGGTGTTGGAGTTGAGGCCCGCGTTGCGGAAGTCCTCGTAGATCCGGCCGTGGAAGCGGTTGCTGCCGCGACGAGAGACAAAGTTCAACTGCGTGCTCGACTGGCCATAACCCGAGTTCAGGTCGAGCTGGTCGGTCTGGATCGTCATCTGCTCGATGGTCTCAAGACGCGGCGAAACCGAGGGCTGCGTGTTGCCGCCGAACTTCATACGATTCGGGCTGCCGACCACTCCGTCGATGTTGCTGCCCTGGTCGGTGGAAGGAAGTCCGTTGAACGTGCCGTTGTACCCGGCGACGAGGCGCGAGAACGCAGTCAGGTCGCGCCCCTGTAGAGGCAGGTCTTCGATCTGCTTCATGTTGACGACCGTGCCGATGGTGTTGGAACTGGTCTCAAGCAGCGGTACGGTTGAGCCCGTCACCTCCACAACGGTTGATACTTCGCCAACGGCGAGTTGGACGTTCAGCGGAGTCACGCGCGCTGCCTGCACCTCGACTTCCGGAAAGACCTTCGTCGCATAACCCTTCATCGAGACCGTCAGCTTGTAAGCGCCGATCGGCAGGTCTACAAAGGTGTAGATGCCTTTGCTCTCGGTCACGCCCTGCCATGTGCTGTTCGTGGACGCCTGCACCAGCTCCAGCTTCGCGCCGGGAATCACCGCGCCCGTTGCGTCGGTCGCGCTGACGATGATCTTGCCTTGCGAGCCGGTCTGGCCAAAGGCTGGCATAGTGGAGATGCCAAGCGCAAAGGCGATCGCAAGAGCTACACAGATGAAAAATCTATTGTCTCTAAAATACATACTGACCTCCAAAATTTCGTGCTTCCATCAGGGACCTCGTAGTTCTGGTGCGGTAAGTTCAAGAGCGCGGGATGCGCGAGAAAACGTTGCCTTGCGCAGCCGTGCGAATCGGAACAAGCCCTCTCTTTTACTGTGACCCACTTTGTACACATTTATGAATTTGTTGTCAATGTATAATTTGGCAGACACCAAAATGCATACCTTCTGATTCACAAATACGCCCCTGGTGGGCTATCCTGAACGGCATCCCGGCGGCGTCAGTCCCGCCTATGGAGACCTGCAATGACGGACAATATCCCATTTCGGCTCATATACTTGCGCCCTATCCTGACCCTGGGGTTGATGGCGCTGGCGTCATTGCCCTGCGCTGCCCAGGCCGCGAAAAGGGCGTCCGCCACCTCATCGGCCTCCGTGCAACAGGCCGTCAAGCTGGCCGCGACAGGACGATGCAAAGAGGCCGTGCCGGTCCTCAGACGCGGTCTGCCCCGCGTCACGGAAAAAGACCTTCGTTACCACGCCGCCATGGCGCTCACGCGCTGCGCGATGGGGATGAACGATGACCAGGACGCCGCCGACTCGCTGCTGCTGCTCAAGCGCGAGTTCCCTGCCGACCCGGAGGTGCTCTACATCACCGCGCACTACTTCACCGAGATGGGCATGCGCGCCGCGCAGGAACTCGTCGCAAAAGCGCCAGCATCCTACCAGGCGCAGAGGCTGCAGGCAGAGGCGCTCGAATCCGCAGGCAAGAACGACGAGGCCGCCGCCATCTATAGCAGGATTCTCACGGACCATCCGAAGACACCGGGCATTCACTATCGGCTTGGCCAGATACTGCTGGCCGAAGCAGGACCGACCGGCTCCACCGACAAAGCGAAGGTCGAGTTCCAGAAGGAGCTGGAGGTCGATCCCACCAACGCCGCCTCCGAGTTCATCCTCGGCGAACTGGCCCGCCGCGCCGGACAGTGGGACGACGCGATTCCGCACTTCACGCGCGCCGCGACGCTCGACGTGGGCTTTGCCGAAGCGTACCTCGCTCTCGGCATGACGCTCAATGCATCCAGCAAATTCGCCGACGCGGTCAAGCCGCTGGAACATTACGTCGCGCTTGAGCCAGGCGACCCCGCCGGACACTATCAGCTCGCCATGTCCTACGCGCGCACCGGCAACAAGGCAGGCTCGACGGAGCAGCTCGCGCTGCAAGCCAAAGCAGCCAGCGCCGCCCAGGCGACCGATACCACGCAGGGTCACTCCGTTCCGCAATAACATGTTCAGGACCCCGCACCGACTCTCGCGCAGAAGCTTTCTCCATGCGGCCTCGGCAGCCGCGCTGGGAGCGGCGTCCAAGCCTTCGCTTGCTCATGCGCTCCTCGCTCCGGAAGCATCCGCCGCCACGCAGCCCGCGTTCGTCGAAGTTCCCTCCTCGAAGAGCGGGATCCACTGGGCGCACACCGCCGGGCTTTCTCCGCAGATGTATCTTCCCGAAACCGTCGGCCCCGGCTGCGCCTTTCTCGACTACGACAACGACGGATGGATGGACATCTACCTCGTCAACAGCGGCCCCTGCGATTTCTACAAGCCTGCCCAGCCCCTGCGCAACGCGCTCTATCGCAACAACCGCGACGGCACCTTCACCGATGTCACGCTCAAAGCAGGCGTCCCGGGCAACGCCTACGGCATGGGCGTCGCTGTAGGCGACTACGACGGCGATGGCCTGCCCGACCTCTACGTCACGCAGTATCCAGACAGCATCCTCTACCACAACAACGGCGACGGCACCTTCACCGACGTGACCGCCAAAGCAGGCGTAGCCGCGCCCGGCTGGGGCACCAGCGCCGTCTGGTTCGACTACGACAACGACGGCCGCCTCGACCTCTTCGTCTGCCGCTTCGCCGACTTCGACAAAGCGAAGAACGTCACCTGCGGGCCACCCGATGCACGCTTCTACTGCAAGCCGAACGTCTACAAGCCGCTCCCCTCACGCCTCTTTCACAACAACGGCGACGGCACCTTCACCGACGTCAGCGCGGAAACCGGCATCGCCAAGACCCTCGGCAAAGCCTGGGGCGTCGTCGCCGCCGACATCAACAACGATGGCTGGATGGACCTGTTCGTCGCCAGCGACACCGCGCCCAACGCGCTCTTCGTCAACAACAAAGGCAGCTTCACCGACATCGGCACGCTGGCAGGCGTCGCCTACAGTCCCTTCGGCGTGGCGCGCTCCGGCATGGGCGTCGATGCCGCCGACTACAACCAGGACGGCTGGCTCGATCTCTTCGTCGCCAACGTCGATCACGAGTCCTATGCGCTCTACCGCAACAACCGCGACGAGACCTTCGACGACGTCTCCATCGCCACCGGCATCGGCCCCGTGACCACGCTGATGAGCGGCTGGGGCCTCAAATTCTTCGACTACAACAACGACGGCAACCTCGACCTCATCCTCTCGAACGGCCACCCGGACACAACCATCGACCGCCACCAGCCTGGAGTCCACTACTTCGAGCCGATGCTGCTCTTTGAGAACAATGGCACCGCGTGGAAGAACGTGAGCGCCGAATCCGGCCCCGTTTTCTCGCAAGACATCGCTGGCCGCGGTCTCGCGCTCGGCGACTTCAACAACGATGGCGCGGTCGATGTCCTCGTCGCCGTCAACAACGGCCCACCCGTGCTGCTGCGCAACACCGCCACGAAAAATCACTGGCTCGGCCTGCGCCTCATCGGACGCAAAGCCAACATCGACGCCATCGGCGCGAAGGTCGTCTATCAGGCAGGCACGCTCAAACGCACCGTCACCAAAGTCGGAGGCGGCAGCTATCTCTCCTCACACGACCCGCGCATCGTCCTCGGCCTCGGCCACGAAACGAAGCTCGACTGGATCGAAATCCACTGGCCCCAACCCAGCGGCAAAGTCGAACGCCTCACCTCCCTGCCCATCGACCGCTACATCACCATCGTCGAAGGACAGGGAAAGTGGACCCAGGTCTGAAGTTCATGCCATTTTTTGTAGTGTCATCCTGAGCGGAGCAGACCGCGTTTTGCGGTCTGCGTAGTCGAAGGACCTGCGGTGCGAAGTTTCTGCTTATGCAAAACAACCGCGAACTCAGAACCACGTAGCGCCCTCACTCCGCCCGCAACAGAATCACCCCATGCGGAGGCACCACCGCAGTTGTGTACATCCCGCTGAACGTACCCAGGTCCTTCTTCGCCCAGATGTCGTAGAGCTTCGCCGAGCCGTTCACTCCCGCCGTCTTCAAATCAAACGTCATCGTCAACGGCATCGTCCAGCGATTGAAGATCGCAATCGCCTTGTCCCCATTGGCCAACGGACGCGCCCACACCTCCAGCGGCCCCTCGGCGGCAACACGATCTCCCTGCCGCCCCAGCTTGTCCTGATCAATCGCAATCACATCACGATTCGTCAGAATCGCCAGCGTCTCCGGCGTCATCGTAGTCAAGTCGTTGCCCGCAAGCAGCGGCGCGGCCAACATCGCCCACAGGCTCATGTGCGTGCGGTACTCATTCTCGTTCATCCCGCCGTTGCCCACCTCCAGCATGTCGGGATCGTTCCAGTGCCCCGGCCCCGCGTACTTGCCGAGCCCAGCCTGCGCAAACCCAATCTCCGCCATGCGCGCGTAGTTGTCTTCAATATCGCCACTCGTCCGCCAGAGATTGCCGCCAGCCTGCGCGCCCCAGCGCCACACCGCCTCCCACCCATACTGGCAGAGGCTCAGCACAATCGGCCGCCCCGTGCGCGCCAGCGCATCGTGCATCTTCTGGTAAACAGATTCCATCACCTGCTGCGACTTCGCGTGATCATGCCCCGCCTGCTCGCTCAGCTCCTTCGTATAGCTGCACAAGTCGTACTTCAAATAATCGATGCCCCACGAAGCATACGTATCCGCATCCTGCTGCTCATGTCCCAGGCTTCCCTCATAACCTGCGCACGTCTTCGCTCCCGGCGAAGAATAGATCCCCAGCTTCAATCCCTTGCTGTGAACGTAGTCGGCAAGCGCCTTCATGTCGGGAAACTTCGAGTTGGGATGAATGCGCCCCTCGGCATCGCGCGTCCCCTCCCACGTGTCGTCGATGTTGATGTAGACATACCCCGCATCCCGCATTCCAGACGACACCATCGCATCCGCCTCCGCGCGAATCGTCTTGTCGTCCACCTTGTCCGCAAAGTGGTTCCAGCTATTCCACCCCATCGGCGGAGTCGCAGCAAGACGGCTCGACGCCCGTGCCTGCGCACCAGCCGCGCCATCAAAACCCACAACCGCCGCACACGCAATCACCGCGACGACAACAAGACACTTCATCCGCATAAATTTCCTCCAAATCCATTGACCTGAAAATGAACTCTTCACAGGGCTGCTGATAGTAGCTGCAGACAACTCATCCTCATCGCCCTTCGGTGGGAGCACAGGGCTTCACCCCTGCGAAAATCCGGCAAACTCAAAGAGCTTTGTGGTGCTGAAAAGTCTCTGCGGGTGCCTTTGGGATTAGCGTGGGGCTTCAGCCCCACGAAAATGCCGACAGATACAAGGGGCTTTAGCCCCGGACCGTTTTCTTTCCACCGAACACCGCCGCCTATCGCTGCCTCAGCACAACCTCCGTCGCACCATGCTTCAGTGGAACAACATAAGCGCCACGCTCCTCGCGGAGCGCCTCCGCCGGAGCGAACGAGCCAACGCCCGCAATCTTCGCCGGCTGCTCAATGCGCAGCCGCGCCATAGAAGTAAACTCCGCAGCTCCGTCCAGCGTCAGCCTCACTGTGCGAGTCGCAGTGTCGAACTCAACGCTCTTGAACTTGCCCGCATCCAGCGTCAGCCACAAACCAAACGGCGCAAGATAGAGACGCTCCCGGAACGAATCCAGCGGCGTCACCGTAACCGTCGCGCCTCGCGCCTTCAGGTTGCCGCCAAAAGCAAGCCAGCCCAGCGCGGGATCATCCGTCACATACGTTGCCGTGTTGAACGCATGGCCGAAGAAGCCCGAGCCGTAGTCGCCGCTATACGGATCGAACGCGAGCATATCGGGGAACGAGTGAAACGCCGCCGAACCGAACCCCTGCTGGTCGATGTTGCTCAGCTCGCCCATCGTTCCGCCGTAGCCAACGCGCAGCAAATACAGATCGTCCGGATGATCGCGGTACTCGCTCAGCAGCGGAATCGCATTGATGCCCGAGCCGTAATGATGCAACTGCCGCTCCAGCCGCTCGACCTTGCCTCCATAAATAAAGTCCCAGTATCGCCGCGCACTGCCGTTATATCCCCAGCTTGGAATCGTCGGGTCGTAGCCGAGAATTGCGTCGAGCGTCACCTCCGCCTTGTCCTGATAGCCGAAGTACTTCGTCCACGCATAGACCTCCTCCTGCCCCGTCGAATCCCACGGCATCTCGCTGCCAAACGGATACGCCTCGCCCTTCCAGCGGTCCGCGCGTCCGTGCATCGCGGCCTCCATCGTATTGGCGTTGTCCGTCATTCCTTCGCGCTTCAGGTCAAGCAGAATCTGGACGAAGACATCTCCTTCCATCTGGCCGAACCGCGTGTAGTACGGCGCGTCCTTCATCATCGCCATCGTGGTCTCGTAAGCATGATCGAGATACCACTCCCACGGATGGTTCGTCACCAGCCCCGGATGATTCCGCGCCAGCCGATACAGCACCCAGTACGCCGCCGCCACATGCGGGTAGTTGAACGAGCGCCCAAGGTCTTCGGACTGCTTCTCGTTCCAGCTCGTCCAGCTCTTCCAGTTCAGATCGCTGCGATAGTAGCCCGCAGGCAACTTGTCCGGCTGATAGTAGAAGAGGCTCTTGCGCACGCCATACATGCCCGGCCCATCCTTCATCTGGAGCCCGCCCCACAAAACATGATCGACAAACTGCTCGTACTTCTCGATCTCCGCTTTGTTTGGTTCGCCAAATTCCTTCATCGCCAAAGCAAGCCACGACCCCGCACCCGCCTCATCGCTCAATCCCGCAATCCACACACGGCTGTCCTGCGTCACCTGCTGGTTCGCCTGGCGGTCATAGCTGATCGCCGAAGGGCTGCGCCCGAACGGGTCCTTCGGATCGACAAACCACTGCTTCGTCGTGAGGAAGTTGCCGAAGTCCGCGACCGCCTCGGCCTCAGGCTTGATGACCCGATAGCTGATCGTCTGCAACAGCCCATCTTCATATCGAATGGACACACGCGCCTGCCCCCACGTCTTGCCGCGCAGCACATAATCCTGCCACCCGCCCGGAGAGACCGCGCCCTTCTGCACGCTGATCGCGCCCGCCGGGTCCACCGTAATCGAGCGCACCTTCTCCGGATACTTCAGAAACAGATGCCCCTCGATGTCCTCAGGCAGAATGTATCCCGGCACGCCCACGGCCACCGGCCTGCGGTTCGCAGCCAGAGTTTTTTCAATGTCGCGGATCGAGTCCGACACCAGAAATTGCACGCCGAACACGCGCGTCTCGCCCGGCTTTAGCGTGATCGTCGTCGCCGCGTTCCACGGCTTGGCGTTCTTCCATTCATTCTCCTGATACGCCGCGCTCGCCACCATCCACTCGTAGAAACCCTCAAACGTCATGCTGCGTTGCGTTGGATCGTTGAAGATCTCAATCTTGTGATCAGGCCCACGATGATTCAAGATCGGTCGATACGCCTCAAACGGCGTCTTCCCTTCGGGCGTCACCACCAGCGCCGGCCCATGCCCATTCAGGCGCGTCACCTGCAGGTAGCCCGCATCCTCTCCTATATATGGATCATAAAAACTGCACGTTTCGTGTGCCTGCGCCAGCGTTCGCTCGCTGATGATGTTGTTAAACACCATCGGAATCCCCAGCGAGCCAATCTCCACCGGCTGGCTGCTCTTGTTCGTAATCGAGAATTGCAGGCCAAACTTTCCGTTCGTCACCGTCCACGAACGAACAACGCGCAGCGGAATATCCGCAGCAAGCGTCGGCGCCAGATCTGCCGCAGCCAGCACATTGCCGGACGCCGCCAGCGGCGTCACAGGATGCCGCGCATACGCCGAAGAATAATCCTTCCACGGCCCCGCCGCACCCACGCGTAGCCGCAAATCAATGTCGCCAAGATGGAAGTAGCCATCCTGCGACCGCTCGACCAGTCTGTCGCCCGGCGTGAAGTCGAACCCACCCGCTCCCTTCGGCTTCAACGCAGCGATGGTCTCCGACGACTTCACCAGTGTCACATCGAAGCCCGGCGTGTCGAGCGTCACGTATCCGTCAGCAAGCATCGGCCCCGGCGTAGGCGGAGTCCTTGGCCGACGTTGCCCCACGGCGGGAAGCACAAGACCAAAGACCGCAAACAGCACCATCACACGGCGAAGGCAAACAAACTCAGCACGAATCACACGCTCTCTCAATGAGTCCCTCATTTCAATCCATCACGTTTAAAAGCTCAATCCATTGCATTCAAAAGCGCCACAGGCGCGCCCTGTACCAGCCTGGGGCAACGCCCCAGGAACAGATGCAACCTGAAAAACCAAGGGCTGAAGGCCCGTCCTATCACTTCGTCACTCTAAGCAACCTCTGTCTTCGTTTTGAAGGGGCGTGGCTTCAGCCACGCCACCATGTCCCCCACTTCAATGGGGCTTTAGCCCTTGAGGGAATCTTCCTGGACTTAATCAGACCTTCCCTAAAAAGCCTCAACCCGCACATCGCCTTTCTAGCTAAACTGCGCCACCACTTCAAAGTGCTTCTGATCTCCCGTAGCAATCACGACCGTGTCATTATGCGGTCCGCTCGCCTGCATCGCCTTGCCATTCACCGTAATCGTGCGCAGCGTGTTGTGCTGCGGCAACCGAAATTTAATATGCAACACCCTCGGCCCATCTCCGTCTTCAGGCAGCATCACCGACGCCACAATGCGGTTGCCGTCCTTAGCCCTCATGCGGAAGCTCACGCGACCCCATCGCGTCGGCGATTCTTCAATCCCAATCTCCTGTCCTGAAACCAGCCACTCTCTCGGCAGACCCTTGCCCAGATACAGACGATCCTCATCCGAATCTTCCAGCACCAGCATCCACCGGACCAGCAGCGGAATCGTCTGTTGCGCGGGAATACAAAACAACGCCATGCCGCCGCCGATACCCGACACCTCACCCGCCGTCCAGCTTCCCCGCGTGTGATCGTGGTATCGATGCGCATACAGAAACAGCAGATACTCCTCCACGCGGTCCAGTCGCAACAACTGCTGCGCATACCCATACGAGATAAACCCAAGTATCGCGCGATCATGCACGTTGGGCCGCCCCACGTTGGCGACAACACCCATCGTCGTCGCGCCATACGCACGCATACAGTCGATCACCAGCCCCGCCAGCTCCGGCGGAAGCACGTCAGCCTGCAACAACTCCGCATACGCGCGATGCGGCCACTGCTGCGGGCTCGGATGCTCCTGTGCCATCGACTCCCTGAAGGTGAGCTTCGCGCCGGGAAGCGGCCCAATATACGGCGGAGACATATCGTGACGCACGTTCTTCTGCACGCTCCCCACGAGCGTGTGCGAAAGCCGCTGGCTGTGCCTGAGCCATTCGCCGGCCAGTTTTTCCATGCCTGCGTTCGCCTTGTCGCGATTCAGCATCCGCCATGTGCGCGCAAGGTCCTTCAACCCACGCGCCGCAAACGCACTGTTCGCAAAATAAGGCTGCCACCACGTCATCGGCGTGCGCATCAGGCACGAGTCCGACTCGTTCCATCCATGAATCAAACCATAGCCCGGATCATCCGGCGCAAGCCGCAGGCTCTCATCATGCAGCGTAGTCAGCACCGCGGCCGTCGCTTCAAACTTCGCCTGATGCTTCCAAAAAAGTTCGCGGTCATGCGTGTAGTTGAAATACCGCGCAATCAGCGAGAGCATCAGCCCATACTGGCCCGTCTCCGGCCCGCGCATATTCACCATGCCCTTCGCATCCACGAAGTCCGAGTAGTAGTTGTCGAGCACATCGCGCGCCATCTCGAACCGCCCCCACTCCAGGTTCGTATAAAGCGCGCTCGTAAAGATGTCCTGAAACCCGTCGTACTCCGAGCCGTAGTAGTCGCGGTCCACCGCGCCGTACTTCGGATACACGCCTCCCGGCCGCACCATCTGCTCCTTCACAAACGCATAGCGCGACATGTCCACCCACGACTTCTCCGGCAGCAGCACAGGAACCGCATCGTGCATCTGCCGGTCCCAGTACAAGCTGAACTCAAGCAGCGCGCGATAGAAGGCTTCAAGCTCCGGATCTTCGCGCGCAGGCGGATACGCAGGATAGCTATACCCAAACTCGACCTTCGTCATCTTCCCGTCTTCCACATGCGCAGTGCGATGCCACGTCTGGACAATAAACCTGTCCTTCGCCGCGACATCTCCAAAGACAATCGTCTCGTAGTACGCCGTCTCCGAAACCGGCATCGCCGTTCGCGCCGCAGGCATCCACCCGCCCACCAGGCCCTCATACCGTTTTGCAATCAACTCCGCGCTCAAATCCGGAAACGACTGCACCGGATGATAGGTCCGTGTGTTGCCGCCCGGATAAACCGGCATCGTATCCTCGCACTCCCGCGTGCCGACAAACGTGTCCCACCTCGCCCGCCCGAAAGCTCCCTCACCATGCACAGACCCCTGCGGCGGCGCTGCCGTCCGCACTCGCTCCGGATCAGGATCACCATGCTTGAGTAACTCATCCGCCAGCAGATCAGGCCCCGCCATGCCGATGTCGCTCATCTTCAATCCGAGATATGGAGTGCCTTCAGCAAACGCCGCCTCTGCACTCTTCATCAACACACGGCTGCTGCCGCCGGACGATAGAAACGTGATGGCCCCATCGCGGACCCGCAGGTCCTCATAGACCCTCCACGTCTCGTCACCTCGCTTGAAGCTGCACAGCAGAGTATGCCCATCCACCTGACGATCCACCGTCGCGTGCCGCTGCGGTCCAGCGCCGCCGTTTCTCGCAGCCGGCTCCGCATCGCCCATCTGCGCCAGAGCGGGCAAGCCGTTCATGCCCGCCGTGGCAATCGTCATGCCTTTCAGAAATCCGCGTCTGTCCATATACACTCCGCTACTTCGATGGCCCCGCCGCGCCCAGAGGATTCGGCCCGTAGAACTTCCAGTTCGTCGTGAAGTCGCGCGTCAACTTCTGGTGTGTCAACACCGCGCGCAGCATCTCAACCGGCATCGAGTTCTCGCGCAGCACCGCATCATTGAACTGGCGGTCCGTCATCTTGCCCGAATCAACCAACTCCTTGTGCAGCTCGCGGAACTGGAGCGCACCCATCAAATAAGCAGACTGATACAGTGGCCCGACAGACCCATCGAACGAGCGCCGCACCTCAGCCGTCGCATTGTCCGGCTCGTGCCCCACGCTTTGAATCAGGAAATCGACGCACTGTTGCGGAGTCCACTGCCCCAGATGAAACTTCATCGTGAAGAGCACGCGCGCCGAGCGATGCATCCTCCAGAACAGCGCACCCACCTTCTCCTCCGGAGTCGCGTCAAAGCCCTTGTTCCAGAACATCATCTCCCAATAAAACGCATTCCCCTCCGTCCAGAACGGCGTATCGAACGCGCGCCGATATGGGTGATACCGCTGTCCCATATACCACTGCAAAAAGTGGCCGGGGATCATCTCGTGAAACGCCGTCGCGTGCGACATCGGAATGTTGTTCCCGCGCATCGACATCTCGCGCTGGTCGTAAGTCATCGTGTCAGTCGGGAACGAGATGCTGATAATCGACCCGCCGGTAAAGAACGGATTCACCAGTTGCCGCTGCGGCGTCATCATCTCCATCCGCCACGTCTCCTTCGCCAGCGGCGGCACCGTCACCAGGTCGTTCTTGTCCACAAAGTCGATGCCCTCCGTCACCAGCTTGCGAATCTCTTCCGGCTGCTCGCCCGGCTCCACATGCATCGTCTTCACTTTTTCCAACGCCTTGTGCCAGTCGTTGCCATACCCCATCTCGTTCGAGGCCTGAAGCATCTGCTTCATGCACCAGTCCATCTCCGTCTGGGCAATCGCAATCAACTCCTCCGGCGTGTACGGAATCATGTTGTCCTTCAACTCCGCCATCAACGCATCGCGCCCCACCGGGTCGCCAATGATCGTCGTCTTGTCGTCAGCGGAGATTCCAATCACCTTCTCCTTCAAAAACGCCGAGTAGTTCTTCAGCGATTGGTCGGCCGCTTTATATGGCCCATCCACCCACCACGTAAACTCCGGATCGTATCCGCTCGAAAAATCGAACCAGTCCTTCAACGCGCCGCGCAGGTTCTCCACCTGACGCACCGCGCGGTTCGCCACCGCTTTGCTGACCAGCGTGCCTGCCTGTTTCTGCGCCATCAACTGCTTCTCGGTCGCGGCGATCTCTTTCACCATCGCGGCCAACTGCCCCGCCGCCTGCTCGGCATTCGGCTTCTCCATCCGGCGCTGGTCGTCGTCGAAATCAACAATCGTCTTCGCAAATGGAAGCAACGGCGCCATCTCCTCCGCCTGCTTCTTTCGGATGGCAAGCTGGTGCTGCTGCGACTGAATGCGATTGCGCAGCAACAGATAATCCACCTGGTCTTCTTCCGGCATCGCATCGAAGTTCAGCTTCTCCAGCGCCGCAAGCTGGTCCGCGTAAAACTTCTCAAAGCGTTCCATCCTCGCCGGAGTAAGCGCCAAATCGTAGCTCCGCATCAACCCGCGCTCATCAGCCGAGTACTGCTCCACCACCGATCGCATCTGGCTCTCCTGCACAGCCGCCGTCCGTACCGCCGCCGGACAAACGCGCCCCGGCAGCAACATTGCCGCCATCGTCACCGCACCTGCCAGACCTCGTGCAATACCCTTTGCCATGCCTGCCCCAATCCTCACGCCCTGCCTCCGAAAACGATTTCTCCCTCGCCGCCATCCTCGCATGTCGTTCTGGACACACATGAAAATAGCTGCGACGTGACGGATGAGTTTATATCACGATATATTTAGTGTTGTATACATTTTAGGATTTATATATCATCTCCCTGAACAGAGTGTCGAAAAGTACTTGTCGTGAAAGGACACGTTTGACAGGATGAGGAAAAATTCGCGCGTTGTGTTCTTCGGTGGGAGCGCAGGGCTTTAGCCCTGCGAACGTCCCGGCAAATTCACGGGGCTTTAGCCCCGGGCCTCTCTTCCAGCCAACTCAATCACTTTTTCAGCAACCTCTAAACCCCTGCGCTGGATACCATTTTTCGCTCCATGCCATCGCCTGAACGCTGCCAGACCAACCCCACCTTCGAGGAGAACCAATGAACTGGGCCGGAGTAATGCCTGCAATGACCACCCCTTTCGACAGCCACGGCGCCGTCGATCACGCCTTTCTCGCGCAGCACGCCGCCTGGCTTCTGGGCAACGGATGCACCGGCCTCGTCCTGCTTGGTTCGCTTGGCGAGGGCGCGACGCTTGATGCGGACGAAAAAATCGAAGTCCTGAAGACATCTATCCGCGCCGCGAAGGGTAAAGCACCCATCGTGGCGGCCATCTCTTCGCTCTCCACCGCGGCCTCGGTCAAGCTGGCGAAGCAAGCCGAGCAGCTTGGCTGCGAAGGCCTGCTCGTGCTGCCGCCCTACGTCTACAGCACCGACTGGCGCGAGATGAAGCAGCATGTCTCGGCCATCATCGGCGCGACGAAGCTCTCGTGCATGTTGTACAACAACCCCGTCGCCTACAAGACCGACTTCCTCCCCGAGCAGATCGCTGAACTCGCCGCCGAGCACGCGAACCTGCACGCCGTCAAAGAGTCGAGCACCGACGTGCGCCGCGTCTCCGCCATTCGCGCCATCCTGAAGGACCGCCTCAAAATCTTCGTCGGTGTCGATGACGTGCTCGTCGAAGGCGTAGCCGCCGGAGCAACCGGATGGATCGCCGGCCTCGTCAACGCCTTCCCCGCCGAGTCGGTCGAACTCTTCAACCTCTCCCTCGCCGGCAAGCATGACGAAGCATTCGCGCTCTACCGCTGGTTCCTTCCGCTGCTCCGCATGGACACGGTGCCCAAGTTCGTGCAACTGATCAAGTGGGTGCAGGGCGAAGTCGGAGCAGGCTCAGCCGGCGTCCGTGCTCCACGTCTCGAACTCATCGGAGCGGAGTTGGCCGAAGCGCAGCAGGTCCTCAGCACGGCACTCGCAAATCGTCCTAAGATGAATGAGGTTCCCATCTCCAACTTCAAAGGTGCATAAATGACAGAGGGCCGCGCGCAGGCAGCAGTAGAACTTCACGGACGTTCGCTCATCGGCGGCACGTTCGCCAGCGAAGGCGCTGACGCCTTTCGCGGCTTCTCTCCCTCCGATGGCCGGGAGCTTGAGCCCGCGTATCTCTCCACCCGCCCCGCGGATGTCGAACGCGCAGTCACGCTCGCAGTCCAAGCCGCGCCGTTCCTCGCTTCAAGCACAGGCACAGACCGCGCCCGCCTCCTCCGCCGCATCGCCGACGGCTTCGACCGCGCCGCCGAAGCACTCATCGACCGCGCGAATCTCGAAACCGCCCTGCCTCGCCCGCGCCTCACCGGCGAAGTCGCCCGCACCAGCAATCAGCTTCGCCTCTTCGCCAACGTCGTCGAGGAAGGCTCCTGGGTCATGGCGCGTATCGACACCGCCGATCCCGCGCGCACCCCGCCCAAACCCGACATCCGCTCCATGCTCCGCCCGCTCGGCCCGGTCGCCGTCTTCGGCGCGAGCAACTTCCCGCTCGCCTTCTCCGTCGCCGGCGGAGATACCGCATCCGCGCTCGCCGCAGGCAATCCAGTCATCGTCAAAGCGCACCCCGCGCATCCCGGAACCAGCGAGATCGCAGGTCAGGTCATCGCCGAAGCAGTCGCCGAGTGCGGCTTCCCAGCAGGCACCTTCTCCCTACTCTTCGACTCCGGCCACGTCGTAGGCGCTGCGCTCGTCCAGCATCCGCACATCAAGGCCGTCGGCTTCACCGGCTCCTTCCGAGGAGGCCGCGCCCTCATGGACCTCGCCGCCAAACGGCCCGAGCCGATCCCCATCTACGCCGAGATGGGCAGCGCCAATCCCGTCTTCATCCTTCCCCACGCACTCGCCGAACGCGCCGAGCAGCTCGCCACCGGCCTCCACAGCTCCTTCACCCTCGGCGGCGGACAGTTCTGCACCAAGCCCGGCCTCGTCTTCGTACCCCAGGCATCCTCCGATTTCTCAAGCAAGCTCCGAGCACTCACCGAACAAGGCCCAGCCTTCTCGCTGCTCACCGGAGGCATCGCCTCGCTCTACAGCAAACAAGTCGCCGAACGCGCCACGCTCCAGACCGCATCCGGCACCAAGGCCAACGAAGGCTTCAGCGCACAAACAGCGTTGCTTGAAACCACCTACCCCGCCTTCGCATCCGACCCCAACCTCGCAGACGAAGTCTTCGGCCCCACCACCCTGCTCATCCACTACGCCAGCGCCAACCAGATGCTGGAAGCCGCGCGCTCACTCGAAGGCCACCTCACCGCCACCATCCTCGGCACCGAAGAAGACCTCAGCCAAAACGCGGAACTCCTGCGCGTACTAGAGGCCAAAGCCGGCCGCGTCATCTTCAACGCCTTCCCCACCGGCGTCGAAGTCTGCCACGCCATGGTCCACGGAGGCCCGTACCCCGCCACCTCCGACGGCCGCTCCACCTCCGTCGGCAGCCAGGCCATCTTCCGCTTCGCTCGCCCGGTCGCCTATCAAGGCTTGCCGCAGTCCGCACTCCCCGCAGCCCTGCGTGACGACAACCCCGAAGCCATCCTCCGCCTCTGGAACGGCGCCTGGTCACAGCCAAAATAAATCCTGGGAACCTCCGCATCCCCCAAGGCAGCCCTCAGTTTTTGTTGTCATTCCCGAAGGGAACCTGCGTTTCGCACCGGGTGCCCCATCTTCGGCGCAGCTTCATCGCGCCTAAGGTGGGGTCCAATGTCACCCCCAAACCAGTCATCCCAGCCAGCGGCGGCACTTTTGCCGCCGCAGTGGAGAGACCCCCGCATTCCCTCCCAACATCACCTTTCCTCATCCTTCCTTTCGTTATATTACGTTTCAGTGATACCATTCGACATACCAAATCCCTAAAGGGAGCATCCATGTCCAAACCCGCCTTCCTCCGCAAGCCCTCGCCGGCCCACTCGTTGCGGCCAATAGCCATCGCACTGCTCGCCTCAGCAACAGCGACCGCACTCGCGCAGCAGCCCGGCCGAGCCAACGCAACAGCGCACGGAAGTAGCTACACCCTCAGCAACAACATGCTCGATGCAACATGGACACTCGACCAGGGACACATCACCGGCCTCACCTTCACCGACAAGCTGCACCACCGCACCGTACACATCGCCTCCCCATTCGCCATCCTGCTCAAAGATGGCTCCGCAGATAAAGCCGCCGACTTCCACACCGAAGGCCAGCCGCAGCGTAAAGAACTCACAGCCGACGCAAGCGCATCCCGCTACTCCGACCGGGTCCCCGGCATCGAGTTCGACACGCCGCTCGTCACCTCCGACGGTACGCTCCACGCCACCTGGTCCGTCGTCCTCCGCGACGGCTCGAACTATCTCCGCCAGGTCCTCACCCTCACCGCAGGCTCGGCAGACGAAGCCATCACGCGCGTCCAGCTCATCGACGTCACCCTCCCCGGGGCCGAAGTTGACGGCTCCGTCAAAGGCTCACCCATCGTCGCAGGCGATCTCTTCCTCGGCTTCGAGCATCCGCTCTCCGCAAGCAAAGTCACCTTCAACCGCGCCACTGCTTATATAGACCGCGATCTCCCGCTCAAAGCCACCCAGTCCGTCACCTACTCCTCGGTCATTGGAGTAGCGCGCACCGGCCAACTCCGCCGCGACTTCCTCGCCTACATCGAGCGCGAGCGCGCCCACCCGTACCGCACCTTCCTGCACTACAACTCCTGGTACGATCTCGGCTACTTCACTCCCTACAACGAAACCGACGCGCTCGACCGCATCAACACCTTCGGCCGCGAGCTGCACGCCAAGCGCGGCGTCACGCTCGACTCCTTCCTCTTCGACGACGGCTGGGACAATCACTCCTCGCTCTGGGACTTCAACACCGGCTTCCCCAACGGCTTCACCAACGTCCGCAAGGCCGCCGAAAAATACGGAGCCGACCCCGGCGTCTGGATGTCGCCCTGGGGCGGCTACTCCAAGCCCAAGCAGGAGCGCATCGCCTACGGCAAATCGCAGGGCTACGAGATCGTCGATAACGGCTACGCCCTCTCCGGCCCCAAATACTACGACCGCTTCCAGCAAGTCTGCCTCGACATGATCCGCAAGTACGGCGTCAACCAGTTCAAATTCGACGGCACCGGCAACGCAGAATCCGTCTTCAAGGGCAGCGCCTTCGACAGCGACTTCTCCGCCGCCATCCACCTCATCGGCGTCCTCCGCCAGGCCAAACCCGACATCTACATCAACCTCACCACCGGCACCTATCCCTCCCCCTTCTGGCTCATGACCGCCGACTCCATCTGGCGTGGCGGCTACGACGACTCCACCGCCGGCGTCGGCCCCTACCGCGAACGCTGGATCACCTACCGCGACGCCGACACCTACGACGAAGTCGTCAAACGCGGCCCGCTCTATCCGCTCAACTCGCTCATGCTGCACGGTCTCATCTACGCCCAGCACCACCGCCATCTCAACGCCGACCCCTCCAACGACTTCCGCAACGAGGTCCGCTCCTACTTCGGCACCGGCACCCAGCTTCAGGAGATGTACATCACCCCCTCGCTACTCACCCAGCAGAACTGGGACGACATCGCCGAAGCCGCCAAGTGGTCACGCTCGAATGCCAACGTCCTCAAAGACACCCACTGGGTAGGCGGCGACCCCGCCTGGCTCGAAGTCTACGGCTGGGCCTCCTGGTCGCCGAAAAAAGCGATCCTCGTCCTGCGCAACCCAAGCGACAAGCCGCAGACCATCTCCATTGATCCGGAAAAAGTCTTCGAGCTACCCACAGGCGCAGCCCGCACCTTCACCGCCCACAGCCCATGGAAAGATGACGCATCCGAGCCGCCCATCACGCTGCACGCAGGCACACCGCACACCTTCCACCTGGCCCCGTTCCAGGTCCTCACCCTCGACGCCACCCCTCGCTAGTGTCCCGAGTCATTAATTCGTACATAAATGAAGTTGTCATCAATTCGTACATAAATGAAGTTGTCATCCTGAGCGCAGTTTGCCGTCTTTTTGGCAAACGAAGTCGAAGGACCTGCGGTTATTTCTTCGACGAATTTACGACTCACCACACTAGGCGCTTTCTCTCTTTGTTGTCATTCCCGAAGGGAACCTGCGTTTGTATTTCCATTCCGTAGCGAAGCGGAGGAATCCGCTGTTCAAAGCAGCCGGGTGCCCCACCTTCGGCGCAGCTTCATCGCGCCTAAGGTGGGGCTTTTCGTCAACTCAACCTCTCCACTTGCATTTCCATTCCGCAGCGCAGCGGAGGAATCTGCTGTTCACTCGCCCCGCCACAATCGCTCGGGTGCCCCATCCATGCGCGGCTTCACGCGCATGGGTGGGAAGGAACCACTCCACCAGCCGTGCTTTTCGCATTTCCATTCCGCACCCTGAGCGAAGCCGAAGGGGAAGGAATCCCCTTCTCACTCACGCAGACGGCAACCCATCCAGCGAAAGCACTCCACGCCACTGAATCCACGCCGCCCCTATATCATCCAATCACCATGCTGCTTCAGCCGGCCCGGCGCGATGGCCGCCGCTATCTCAATCCCGTGCGGACGGCAGTCGGCGGCCTATCCATGTTCTTCAAAGTGGCGCCGCGGTTCTTCTTCGGAACGAAAGCGCGCCTGCCCACCCACCCGCTCGGTCCATTCCACACCGACGCCGCCGTCTACGCCTCGCAGCCTCCCTCCGGCCTTCGCGTCACGTGGATGGGCCACTCCACCTCGCTCATCGAGATCGACGGCGCGCGCATCCTCATCGACCCCGTCTGGGACGAGCGTGCCGCACCCACCAACTGGGCCGGTCCCAAACGCTTCTTCGCGCCGCCGCTCGCGCTCACCGATCTCCCGTCGCTCGACGCCGTCCTCATCTCACACGACCACTACGACCACCTCGGCGAAGGCACCATCCGCGCGCTCACTCAGCTACCCGCAATCAAAAACGTGCAGTGGATTACGCCGCTAGGCGTAGGCGCGTTGCTCAAAAAATTCGGCGTCGAAGCCACACACATCGCGGAGATGAACTGGATGGACACCACCCGCATCGGCCCCCTCGACATCACCGCCCTGCCCAGCCGACACTTCTCCGGCCGCAGCCTCTTCAACCGCTTCCAGACCCTGTGGGCCTCATTCGCGCTGGCCGGGCCCGCGCACCGCGTCTACTACGGAGCCGACTCCGGCGAGTGGCCGGGCTTCACCGAAATCGGCCAACAGTTCGGCCCCTTCGACCTCACCATGCTCGAGATCGGCGCATCCGATCCTCTCTGGGCCGACATTCACATGGGGCCCGAGGGCGCCATCCGCAGCTTTCGCGCCCTCGGCGGCAACGGCCTCTTCATGCCCATCCACTGGGGACTCTTCGACCTGGCCCTCCATCGCTGGCGCCAGCCCATCGAAGCAATCTGGCACGTTGAGAACCTGAAGCTCTGGTCCCCCACCCCGGGCGCTCCCACCGAGGTCATCTCCGGCAAAGAGCTGCGCTCCGAATGGTGGCGATAGGATGTACAAAACCCAACCCGCCAGCTTTTTTGCATTTCCATTCCGCAGCGAAGCGGAGGAATCTGCTGTTTCCGGGGTTCACCCCAACACCATGTCAAGCCCTTCCAGCCGCCAAACCATGCCCAATCAGCCACTTCCGCGTGGCGGTTCAGTTCCTCCCGCCAGCTATACTTAAAAGATAGGCCCCGGAAAGCTCCGATTGAGCCCCGAGCTGTCACGGAAACTCAGAATAAGTCCCTGCTTTGAAGGGGCGCGACTTCAGTTGTTCAATCGCGCCGCAAGCCTCGCAGATTCAATGCGGCTTTACAGGCTGCGGAAAAACTCGCCATCCGTGCCTTTCGGTGGGAGCGCAGGGCTTCAGCCCTGCGAAAATCCCAGCAAAATCAAGGGGCTTTAGCCCCGGACCTTTCTGCAAACGCTGCCGGACGCACTTTTTCCGCAGCCTGTTCAGTCGCGCGACCACATCCTCCGAAGCGAGATTTGTTGTCATTCCCCTCTTTGTTGTCATTCCCGAAGGGAATCTGCGGTTCGCACCGGCCTGCTTTTTTGTTGTCATTCCCGAAGGGAATCTGCGGTTCGTTTTTGCATTCGCTTTTTTGTTGTCATTCCCGAAGGGAATCTGCGGTTCGTTTTTGCATTCGCTTTTTTGTTGTCATTCCCGAAGGGAATCTGCGGTTCGCACCGGCCCGCGTCGGGCTATACCCATAACCCATAACGAAAACTCTCTAACCCATTTATTTACAGTACTTTGCCGATAACCCCTTTATTCAAAGGATTTTAGCCGTAACCCTTTTGTTTGAAGGATTTTAGCAATTAAGTATGGGGAGGGGGTACCCTCTCAGAACGTCACTACCCGCGTCAGGTTCAGCGGCTCATCAGGATTCAGCCCCTTGGCCAGCCCAACATAGCTGCCCAGCAACTGACCCCAGACAACGTAGGCAATCGAGAGCGCCAGGGACGGCAGCGGCGAGTTCAGTTCAATCATCAGGTCCGCGGCAGCACGTGCCTCCCGCGTCGCACGATTGACCACCGCAATCGTCGAAGCGCCCAGCTCCTTCATCTCGCCAATCACCTTCGTCTCCTGCACCGCGCTCTCATCCGCGATCAGCCCGATGACCAGCGCCCGGTCGTCGATGATCGACTTCGGCCCATGCCGGAACTCGAGCGTGTGAAAGAACTGCGCGTAGCTCGACGACGACTCCATCACCTTCAGCGCAACCTCCGAGGCAATCGCATACAACGCACCCTGCCCCAGCACCGCCACGTCCGCAAACGGCCGCTTCGCAAACGCCTCGACCCGCGGACCGTACACCCCAAGCAGATTCTCGACCGTGGCCGGAACCTGATCCAGCGCGGCCAGAAAATCGTCCCGCCCCACGAGCTTCGCCGCCACAAACTGCATGGCCAGCAGCATCGATGTAAACGAGCCCGTCATCACCGTGCTCTCTTCCTTCACCGGAAGTTGCAGCACACGTCCCGTGCTCGCCGCCAGTTCGTTGCCATCGCAGGTCAGCGCAAGAAACTCGATCCCCTTCTGTGTCAGCACCTCAGCCGCCGACAGTATCTCCGACGTATAGCCGGACCGCGAGATCAGCACCGGAAAGACGCCCTTCGTCGAAGGCAACGACAACTCCGGATAGAGCAGCAGCTCAGAGGCCGGCAGCGCGCGGGCCAGCCTGCCAGTCAGCAGCGTAAAGCTGGCCGCCGCGGCCTGCGCCAGATAGTAGCTCGTTCCGCAGCCAAAGAAGACCCACTCCGCGCCCGGTTGCTCACGGTCCTTGACGAGTGCGCCGATGTCGAGTGCTCTCAACATCCGCAGGCATTCCGCCCAGACAGCGGGTTGACGATAGATCTCCTGCAACGTTTTCCCATTCGCGCTCAAGAAGTGCTCCTTGGAAAGCCTGGAGTTGCCGAAGCAGGGCCATCCATGCCGCAATAATAGCACACAAAAAGAAAGATAACGGAACTAAATTGAATCCACTCATAAAAAGAACCGGAGGCGGAACACACGTCCCGCCCCGGAGCACCTTGATCGGTCACGCAGAGCCCTGATGGTTGATCGAAGCCTTCTACCTGGCCTTCCCTACCGCATCGACCAACTTCTGCAAGGGACCAAGTACAACGAAATCCACTAGTCCCTCACGCTTCTTGTCGCTGGTCAACGCACCCGAACTCTTCGCAGCCCATCCGGCAGGCGGCCTCTTGCCCGCGGAAAGATACGAGACCGCATCAAGACCGATGCGACCGAGTGCCGACAACTCTCCGGCCCTAGGCCGCGCATCGGCCAGCAGCGGCGAGCGATCCGCGATTGCCTCCGCTCCCGGCCCCGCCGCAACCCACTGATGGAAGATCGCCGTCAGCTCAGCGCGGTTCTTCTCGTGCCGTGGAGAGTCCGCTAGAAATCCATCCACCAGCGTCTCCAGTTCGTGCCGCATCGGAGGATCGGGACGCACCGAATCCACCAGCAGATTCATCGGCGTCAGTTGCGACGTGCGCTGTTCGCGGTATCGCTCACCGAAGTCCACCGGTTGCAACACAGATGCCAGCGTGCGTAGCGCGCCGTCATCCTCGCTACCGGCAAGCTGCCGCAGTCCAGCCTGTGGCCCTGAGATGTGCGTCAGCCCCATCGCCTCCAGACGCAGCGACATGACCGCGAGCCTGCGATACATATCATCCACATTGTTGACGCTCGCCGGAGACCAGAACCGCTCCGCAATCGCAGCCGTGCGCGGCCAGATCCGCGAGTCGATGGTGCGCGGAACGACATGCTCGCCCCACATGCAGGCCTCGCCGCCCAGCACCAGCGATGCCTGCTCCTGAGTAAGCTGCTCGCCGTCGGGCAGCGGATCGGCAAGATACATCTGCGCCGTCGAAGTCATGTGGTCCAGATAGTAGGGCGCGGACAAAATTCCCTGGTTGCCCTGCCGCGCAGCGTCCGCCAGATAATGCGTGCCGCGCCACGACTGCACGACGACGTCCTTCGGCAGGTTCGGCTGGAGCACCTCATCCCACCCAACCATGTGCTTGTGGTGCTTCTCCAGAAGCTTCTCGACCCGCTGGCTGAAGTACGTCTGCAGCGCCTGCGTCGTGGCGATGTTGTGCTCCTTCATAAACCGCTGGATTTCAGGATTCGCGCGCCATTGCTTGCCGTTGCTCTCATCGCCGCCCAGGTGCATATACGCATCGGGAAACAGTTCAGCCATCTCTCCGATGAACTCGTCGAGAAACTTGTACGTGGACTCGCGCGTGGGATCGAAGGCCGCATCATGTACGCCGAAGGTGCGCTGCACCTCGTAAGGTCCCGGCGCACTCCCCATCTCTGGATAGCCCACCAGCCAGCTCGTCGTGTGACCCGGCATGTCGAACTCCGGCACCACGCGGATTCCCCGCGCGGCCGCATACGCAATCACCTCGCGCGCCTGCTCCTGCGTGTAATACAGGCCATCGGAACCCATCCCCTGCAACTTCGGAAACTCGCGGCTCTCGATGCGGAAGCCCTGGTCTTCGGTCAGGTGCCAATGGAAGACGTTCAACTTCACCGCGGCCATTCCATCAAGCGTGCGCTCGATGACGGCAACCGGCTCAAAGTGGCGGCCCGTGTCGATCATCAATCCCCGCCAGCGAAATCGCGGCTGGTCGTGAATCACCACGCCGGGAACGGCGAAGCCCGATCCGCCCCGCACCTGCACCAACTGGAGAAACGTCTCCATGCCGCGCATCGCGCCAACCACGGTGTTCGCTTCGAGCCGCGCGTGGTCGTTGGTCACGCTCAGGACGTATGACTCGTCATCCTCCAGCGTGGGCACGGCGCTGCCCTGGCCCTTCACGTCAATGACCAGGCTTGCTGCCGCATCCTTCGAGATCGCAAGATGGTGCGGCACTCCGGCAATGTGCGACAGACGATCCAGCATCCGCTCCGTCGCCCCGTCGAGACGCGAGTCGCGATAGCCGACGCTTGCAACCGAGAAGGTGCTGTCGATATTCAGGCAGCCTGGCGCGGTCGCAAGCTGCGCCGGCTGCGGCATCAACGTGTTCACAAACGGCACGTTCGAACAGGACTGGGCCTGTGCTGCAATGTTTGTCACCAGAAAAACCGCCGAAAGAACGATGGCCCATCTTACAAATCGCCCGGCCACTCGCGCAGCCTGTTCAGAACCTCTCTTGCCGTCTGTCAAAAGATTCACTCCGGATTTCTCCCATTGTGTGTCTCGCCGTTCTGCCTCATGGTGCAATTCCGATCAAATGCAGCCGACTGCGAAATGCTAGCATAGCAAACGTAATCAGGGCGAGAACACGGCATGGTCTGGTTTTCTTTAGTATTCCAACGCTTGAATATGCCGCGTGGCAACCCCTCTTCCGAGTTTGCGTCCGCAGTCTTTTCTGAAAAGCATAGGCGCGGATAAAAAACATAACTTCACTCATGCACGACCCGCAGGAGTATGACATCATCGTCATAATCCCCATTAGGAGAGTTCATGCCCGGCTACATTCCTGCCCCAAGTACTGCCTCCGGCTCGACCGGCATCAACACCGGATACGCACGCTTTCTGCTGCTGGTCGCAGGGCTTGGCGGTCTGCTGTACGGCGTGGATGTAGGCATCATCGGCGGCGCGCTTCCCTACCTCGAAGCAACCTCGGGACTAAGCAACAGCCAGCTCTCCATCATCGTAGCCGCCGTGCTGCTGGGCAGCGTCTTTTCCACGCTCTTCGCCGGAATGCTGGCCGACTGGATGGGACGACGTCCGCTAATGATCATCAGCGGCGTAGCCTTCGTGCTGAGCATTCCCATCATCGCCCTTTCGCACGGCTACGAACCTTTGTTCTGGGGCAGGCTGCTGCAAGGCGCCAGCGGCGGATTCATCGGCATCGTTGTTCCGCTTTACCTTGCCGAATGTCTTCCCGCCTCGGACCGCGGCAAAGGAACAGGGGCCTTCCAATGGCTGCTCACGCTGGGTATCGTGGCCGCCGCGCTGATCGGCATCTACTACAGCTACCGAGTGGAGGCAGTTGCGCGCGTATCGAGCGCCGCCGCACTGCTGGATTTCAAGAACCAGGCTTGGCGGCGCATCTTCTGGGTCTCGCTGCCGCCCGGAATTCTCTTCGTCCTGGGCAGCTTCTTTGTCACCGAGTCGCCGCGCTGGCACTTCCGCAAAGGCAGGCCCGAGGCAGCCCTGACGGCCCTGCTGCGCTCGCGCACTCCCGAGCAGGCGAACCTTGAGATGGAAGAGATGCATGCCATCGCAGCAGAGAGTGCAAAGCCCGCCAACGGACACAAGACCTCTGGCACGCTGCTGCAGCGGAAGTACGTCGTGCCTTTCGTCCTCGCGTGCGTGATTCTGTTCTGCAACACCGCCACGGGCATCAACTCCATCATCGGCTACAACACCGCCATCCTGTTACAGAGCGGGCTCTCCGACCTGGCCGCGCACTGGGGCTACGTCATCTTCACCATCGTCAACTTCCTCTCCGTTGCGGTGGGCATGATGCTGGTCGATCGCGTTGGCCGCAAGGTGTTGCTCACCATCGGCACATCTGGAATTATCGTTGTCCTCGTCGCCGTGGGTCTGCTGTTCCGCACCACCGAGAAACAAAACATCGACCGTGCCGCAGTGATGCAGTCGTTGGTCACGCCGGACCAGACGCTGAGTTACCACTTCACTCCCGCAGCAGCACAGCAACTGATCGGCCAGCCAGGCACAAAACCCGCCTCGCTCGTTATCGTCTACTCCTGCGGCGACTTCACCTCCTCCACTGACTTCGTGCGCTCCGACAGCGGCGCTGCACCACTCTCTATTTCACGCGATGACTGCCTTCCCCACAGCCGCTTCGACGCCTTCCTGAAAAATCCGTTCGGCAATTATGACGCCGCCCGCGACGCTCCGCTCAAAATTGACCACGCCGAGGTCAGCTATCTGCCCTCGGTGCGGCACGGCTGGACCATTGCCATCGGACTCTATTTCTTCGTTGCGTTCTTCGCATTCGGCCCCAGCGTCTGCGTGTGGCTTGCGCTCTCGGAGCTGATGCCGACACGCATCCGCTCGAACGGCATGAGCATCGCGCTGGTCATCAACCAGCTTGTCTCGACCATCCTCGCGGCCATCTTCCTGCCATTCGTCAGCAAATACGGATACTCCAGCATGTTTTTCGTCTTCGCCGCGTTTACCGTCGTCTATTTCTGTACCGCCGTCTTTTTCCTGCCGGAGACCAAGGGAAAGACGCTCGAGGAGATCGAGCAGTTCTTCGAGCATGGCAAAAAACACGCGAACACGCTTCCATCTCATGGATAAGGGACTTCACGCATGAAAAAGACCAGACAGCCGCGCAGCGCAAAAACAGCCGCCACTCCCCACAACGGAAAGATGCTCATCGGCGAACGCAGGCAGCACATTCTGTCGCTCGTTCAGCGCGATGGGCGGGTTCTTGTGACAGAACTCTCCGACTCACTCGGCATCTCCCCCATCACCATCCGCAAAGACCTCGACCATCTCGGCGCGCGGGGCCTTGTGATGCGCACCCACGGCGGCGCGCTCGTCCCGCAGGGCAGCACACTGCTCGATCCAACGCTCAAGGAGAAGGAGCAGCATCAGAGCAAGGAAAAGCAGCGCATCGCCGCCGCCGCCGCAAAGCTCGTGCAGAACGGGCAATGCCTGCTGCTCGACTCCGGCACCACCGTCACGGCTGTCGCGCGCTCGCTGCGCGAGTTCAGCCACCTCACCATCGTCACCAACGCGGTCAACATCGCAAGCGAACTCAGCGACACAGACTTCGAGATTATCCTCACCGGCGGCACGCTGCGCAAAAATTCCTTCTCGCTCGTTGGGCCGATGGCGGAAGACATGCTCTCGCAGATCCGAGCCGACATCCTCTTCCTCGCTGTCGATGGCTTCGACCCGAAGATCGGCATTACGACGCCCAACGTGCTCGAGTCGCGCGTCAACCGCGCCATGGTCAGCGCCTCGCGCAGGGTTGTCGCCGTCTGCGACTCGACCAAATTCAGCCACTCCAGCATGGCGCTCATCGTGCCGCCAACGGCCGTCCATACCGTCATTACCGATGACCAGATACCGGACGCGGTCGCCGACACGCTGCGCAGCGCAGGCATCGAACTCATCATCGTCTAGCAGCTTATAGCTGTTTTCCTGGAGGTATCGTCCCGGTGACGTCCTCATGCCCAAGGCAGTCGCCACTCTTTTGTTGTCATTCCCGAAGGGAATCTGCGCTCGCACCGGCCCGCGCAGGACTACACCTCTAGGAAATGCTCTAGCCTGAATCGGCAGCCTAACCGTTGCGCACGCAGCGGAAGCCGAGGTTGGACGTCGAGCTGTCCGCCGTATTCGACGTGCGCGCCGCCACGCGATACCGGTTGCAGTACGAGGCGTGACACAGAAACGACCCGCCCTTCATCACCTTGCCCTGTCCCGATGCAGGACCCTTCGGATCGCGCTGCGGCTGGTCCGCGCGAAACGCTGTGCCGAACCAGTCCGAGCACCACTCCCACACATTGCCCGTCACGCAGTAAAGCCCGAAGCCGTTCGGCGGAAACGCATCCACCGGGCAAGTACCGGCGAAGCCATCTTCAGCCGTGTCCTCTACAGGAAACTTCCCCTGCCACACGTTGCAGCGGTGCTCGCCGTTCGGGGTCAGCTCATCGCCCCACGGAAACAGCTTCTGCTCCAATCCTCCGCGCGCGGCGTACTCCCACTGCGCCTCAGTCGGCAATGACTTGCCTGCCCACCGCGCATACGCCGCCGAGTCGTTCCACGAAACATGCACAACCGGATAGCCCGCCCGCTCACGCACGTCCGAACCTGGGCCTTCCGGCCGCCGCCAGAACGCTCCCGGCACCTTGCACCACCAGGGAGCAGCCGCAACCGTGTCTTCCACCAACTGGGCGCGCCGCTCCTCCGCAATGTGCGCCCAGAAGACGAACGACCATCCGAACCGCTCCGCCTCCGTTACGTAGCCGGTTGCCGCAACGAACGCAGCAAACTCCTTATTGGTGACGGCGCATGCATCGATCTGAAATGGCGAAAGTGCCACGGAGCGCACTGGCCCCTCGCCGTCCGCAGGAAATCCATTGGCATAATCTGTCCCCATCAAGAACATACCGCCCGGCAGTGAAATCATCGCGCCACGCGCTTCTTCAGCAGAAGCGCCAGCATTTCTCTCAGCAATGGGCGTACTCGCCGCGCTTGCCGTTTGCTTTGCGCCACTGCTCTCACGCTCGGCAGCCGGCGTGCAGCAGCATTTGCCTGCTTCGCTGCGCTTCACATCACCGCAAGCGCCGGGTGTTGAACTCTCCATTGCGTTTCCCTCTCATCCGTCGCACCGCGCGACGGCCTGCAAGCAGCATATTCCAATTCGGCAGCGGCTGGAACAGACGCGCCGTGGCGCTAAAATGGAGACGCTCATGCATACCACGCTCTACGTTGCGCTCTTCACCGCAGCCGTGCTCGGCTTTCGCCACGGCTTCGACTACGACCACATCGCCGCCATCACCGACATCGTCAGCGTGCAGCCTTCGCGCCGCACGGCCGTTCGTCTGGGCATGGTCTACGCGCTCGGTCACGCGCTCACCGTCGCAGGGCTTGGCTCCATCGTCATCGTTCTCGGCATCCATCTGCCCGCGGGCATCGACAGTTGGGCCGAGCGGCTCGTCGGTCTCACGCTTCTCGTGCTGGGCATTTATGTTCTCGGCACTCTCATCTTCAAGCCCAGTGATGAACTGCCTAAAAGCAGGTATCAGCTCCTCCATCGCGGCTGGCATCGCGCACGCCATGCGCTGAGCCCACACACGAGAGCCGAAGCCTACGAACCGCTCACTTCCTTCGACACGCGCTCCGTCTTTATCGTCGGCATTGTCCACGGCCTCGGCGCGGAGACACCGAGCCAGTTGATGATCTTCCTTCTCGCCGCCAATCTCGGCGGAGCGGCGCTCGGCATGGTGGGTCTCGGCATGTTCCTCGCCGGGCTGCTGACGATGAACGCGCTGATGACCGCCTCAGCCGCCGGAGCCTTCGGCATCTCGCGCGAACGTCCGCATCTGCTGCGAGCCATCTCCGCGCTGACCGGCGCTTACAGCCTTGCGATGGGCCTCATCTTCCTCGCGGGCGGCAGCTCGCTGCTGCCTGTGCTGAACTAACCTCGCGGCTTCCGTCTCGCCTTCGCCGCGCCATACCGCACCGCGGGCAGCACGCTGTTCCATGGCACCGGCGACGCCAGAATCATCGACGTGTTCGTCGCCACGTAGGGCATCATCGAATCGATGAGCGTCTCCATGTGGCGCACATCGCGCACAGCAATCTGCACCATAAACGACTCCGCGCCGGTCACGCGGTGGCACTCCAGCACCTCGGGCAACTCCCTCACCAGCGCGGCAAACTTCTGCAGCTTGTCCCCCGCAACCGTCACCTTCACAAACGCGCGCACCGGCAATCCCACCTTTGCCGGATCGACCACCGCGCGATAGCCCATAATCACGTGGTGCTCCTCCAGCCGCCGCACGCGCTCGATCACCGCAGGTGTGGAGAGACCAACGCGACGTCCCAGTTCAGCAAACGCAATCCTCGCATTCGTCTGCAGCTCCGCCAGAATCTCGCAATCAATGTCATCCATCGACCAGCCAGTCGTCATTGCCATCGCATCCTTCGTCCCAACACTCCCCTTAAATCATAAGGAAGGAATTCATCCATACCGTACATCGTTACAACCGTTCCTGCAAATTCAATACAACACTCATTCAAATCCAGACACAGCAAACCTATCATCGTCACAGAGTCAGGCAGTCCGCATACCCGACACCAAGGAGACTCCCCGTGGCCACCACAGAAAATCGCCGTGCACTGAGCGACGTCGCAGCGCGCCAGTTAGCCAACACCACCAAGACCGCCCCGCAGTTGACGGCCATCACGCCGCGCTGGCTGGTGCAGCTTCTCTCCTGGATCCCGGTCGAATCCGGCACCTACCGCGTCAATCAGGTGCGTCACGACGAGGAGATCGAGGTCGTCTGCGGTTCGCGCGACGAGCGCAAGCTGCCCGAGACCTTTGTCGATTACGTGGAGAAGCCGCGTGAATACACGCTCAGCGCCATCTCCACCATCGTCGATGTACACACGCGCGTCTCCGACCTCTACAGCCATCCGCACGACCAGATCCGCGAGCAGCTTCGCCTCACCGTCGAAAAGGTGAAGGAGCGGCAGGAAAGCGAGCTGATCAACAACGCCGACTACGGCCTGCTCAACAACGCCGCAAAATCCGCCCGCATCAAGACGCGCAAAGGCGCGCCCACACCGGACGACATGGACGAGTTGCTGGCCGTCATCTGGAAAGAGCCCGCGTTCTTCCTCGCGCACCCGCGCGCCATCGCTGCCTTTGGCCGCGAATGCACGCGCCGCGGCGTGCCTCCGCCCACCGCCACGATCTTCGGCTCGCCGTTTCTCACCTGGCGCGGCGTGCCGCTCGTTCCATCGGACAAGCTCACCATCAACGCCGAAGGCAAGACCAACATCCTGCTGATGCGCACCGGCGAAAAGAAGCAGGGCGTCGTCGGACTCTTCCAGCCCGGCCTCCCCGGCGAGCAGACGCCCGGCCTCTCGGTCCGCTTTATGGGCGTTGATCGCAACTCCATCGCCTCGTACCTCATCTCGCTCTACTGCTCCGCGGCGGTACTCACCGAAGACGCGCTCGGCGTCCTCGAAAGCGTCGAGGTAGGACACTACCATGAGTACAAGTGATCAGGAAAAAATCTTCGCTGGTCTCGCACGCCGCGCTGAAGACGCCGCAGTAACGGAGAACCTGTCGCCGGAGACGATGGCTTCAGTCGCCGCCATGACGCAGATGGCGAATGAGTTCTTCCGCGCCATGCCGGGACAATCCGCCGCGCCTGCCGGTCAGGCCACCGCAACTCCCTACACCTCTTTGGCTGGTCATTCTGAGCGCAGCGAAGAACCCCCGCATTTTGCCGGAAATGCCTCCAACGCTCCGGGGAATCCGCTGACAGGATTGCCCACCTACGAAACCCGCCTACCGCAGTTCGGCGCGCCGTTTCCCTCGGTTCCTGCCATACCCTCGACAACTTCAATCGCACCCGGCCCGGGGTTGCATCGCTTCGCAGGCACAGAGGCATCTTCGCTGACGCCGGAGCAGATGGCCGCTCCGACCACGGCGACGCCGCAGTACAACGCGCAGAGCATGACGGCATCTTCTCCATTCTCGATGCCGATGCCGCCCTTCGAGGCCGCGTTTCCCTCGTTCGAGATGGGGCTGCCCGATCTCGCGGCCACGCCGCTGCCCACCGAAGAGCAGGTGAACGCAGCGCTCGCCTCCGTCTCGTCCTTCTACTTCCTCGAAGATGCAGGCGCGCTCTCGAAGCCTCTAGTCGCGCCGTCGCACCCGCCGAAGCCCGCAAGCGTCACCCCGGCCGTGCTGCCAGACCTCGCGCTGCCGAACAACCAGTTCGACATCGCCAGCGTGCGCCGCGACTTCCCCATCTTGAACGAGCGCGTCAACGGCCATCCGCTCATCTGGCTCGACAACGCAGCCACCACGCAGAAGCCGCAGTCCGTCATCGACCGCCTGAAGTACTTCTACGAACACGAAAACTCGAACATCCACCGCGCCGCGCACGAGCTAGCCGCACGCGCCACCGACGCCTACGAAGACGCCCGCACCAAGGTCGCCCGCTTCCTCAATGCCGGTTCCTCGAAAGAGATCGTCTTCGTTCGCGGAGCAACCGAAGCCATCAACCTCATCGCGCAGGCATGGGGCCGCCGCCACATCCAGCCTGGCGACGAGATCGTCATCAGTTGGATCGAGCACCACGCCAACATCGTCCCCTGGCAGATGCTCGCCGCCGAAAAGGGCGCGAAGCTCCGCGTGATCCCCGTCGATGACGACGGCCAGATCCTCCTCGACGAGTACGAGAAGCTGCTCAACCCGCGCACGCGCCTCGTCTCCTTCACCCAGGTTTCGAACGCACTCGGCACCGTCACCCCCGCGCACCAGATGATCCAGATGGCCCACCGCTACGGCGCGCGCGTGCTGCTCGATGGAGCACAGGCTGTCTCGCACATGCCCATCGACGTGCAATCGCTCGACTGCGACTTCTACGTCTTCTCCGGCCACAAGGTCTTCGCTCCTACCGGCATCGGAGTCCTCTACGGCAAGCCCGACGCGCTCGCCGACACGCCCCCGTGGCAGGGCGGCGGCAACATGATCGTCGATGTCACCTTCGAGAAGACGGTCTACCAGGTTCCTCCGGGGCGCTTCGAGGCAGGCACCGGCAACATCGCCGACGCCGTCGGCCTCGGCGCAGCCATCGACTATCTCAACCGCATCGGCATGGCCAACATCGCCCGCTACGAACACGAGCTGCTCACCTACGCCACGCAGGGCCTCCTGACCATCCCCGGCCTGCGCCTCATCGGCACAGCCAAAGAAAAAGCAGGCGTCCTCTCATTCGTTCTCGACGGATTCAAAACCGAAGAGGTCGGCGCGGCGCTCAACCGCGAAGGCATCGCGGTCCGCAGCGGCCACCACTGCGCGCAGCCTTCGTTGCGGCGCATGGGCGTCGAAACCACTGTCCGCCCCTCGCTTGCCCTCTACAACAGCTTCGGCGACATCGACGCCCTCATCGCCGCACTCCGCAGGCTGAAGAACCTCGGAGCATAGCGAGCACAAAAAGGACCTCGATCACGCCGCCGACCCATCGGCCCTCTGCGATTGTTCACAGGCCTGGCCGTCTCCCGAACGGCCAGACAGTGAAAACCACAAAGAGCCAAGGCGGCAAAAAACGGCAAGCGTCCGCGCGGGACTTCTCATCCATCCCAACCCCTTCTCAGAGGAGCGACGGCGTGGATCGATTAACCTGACTATCGTCTCAGACGCCGCAGCGGAAGAAAGTCTGCCGAATTTCTTCGGCAGTTATCGCTGACGAACGTAAAATAAGTGGCGACAAGGAGACGTATGACGAAGCGATTTCTCGACCTGGGAGTCCTGGCGCTTGCCTGCGCAACAATGACCGTCGCCACCAACGCACAGAGCAACAATGCAGCACCAACCGCAACCCCCATCAAGCATCTGGTCATCATCTTCGGCGAGAACATCTCCTTCGACCACTACTTCGGCACGTATCCCAACGCGCTGAACCCTGCCGGCGAACCTGAGTTTCATGCGCTGCCCGGCACTCCCGACGTCAACGGCCTGACCAACACGCTGCTCGAACACAATCCAAATTTTCTGAATGTCAAGGCAAACCAGGAGAACGCGGTCAACCCGTTCCGCCTTTCGCGCTCGCAGGCTGCCACCACTGACGAGAACCATGACTACCGCGCCGAGCAGCAGGCCTTTCACGCAGGGTTGATGGATTCCTTCCCGCGCTACACCGGCGTTTCCGGCTCGCCTAAGGTGAAGCAGCGGCTTGCCAGCGAAGCCGTCGCTGGCCCGGACGAGTACAAGCACCAGACCAAAGGCCTGGTCATGGGCTACTTCGACGGCAACACCGTCACCGCGATGTGGAACTACGCCCAGCACTTCGCTATGAACGACAACTCGTATGGCTCGGCGTTCGGCCCCTCGACCCCCGGAGCCATCGAGTTAGTCTCAGGACAAACCAACGGCATCACAGACCAGATCAACACCGGCAACACCGTCATCGAAGGCGGCGACGGAACCTTCACCATGATCGGCGACCCCGACCCCATCGGCGACGTCTGCTCCGTAACAACCGGAGCCATGGCGCAGCTCACCGGCAACAACATCGGCGTCATGCTCTCGAAAAAAGACATCACCTGGGGATGGTTCGAGGGCGGCTTCGACCTGACCCGCACGAATGAGAACGGCACAACCGGTTGCCTGCGCAGCACGCACTCCGATGTTGTCCACCTTACCCTGCACGACTACGTTCCGCATCACGAACCGTTCCAGTACTACAAAACCACCTATAACCCGCAGCACGTTCGCCCAACGTCTGTCCATACTATCGGCCACAACGGAGACGCGGGCCGTCACCAGTACGACCTCGAAGACTTCTTCGATGCCGTCAAGGCCGGAAATTTTCCCTCAGTCAGTTTCCTGAAGGCCGCGTCGTATCAGGACGCACATGCGGGCAACTCCGATCCGCTCGACGAACAGGCGTTTGTCGTTCGCGTCATCAATTTCCTTCAAGAGCAGCCTGATTGGAGCGACACCGCCGTCATCCTCGCCTATGACGACTCCGACGGCTGGTACGACCATCAGATAGGCCCCATCGTCAATCACTCCACCACCAGGGCCGATGCGCTGACCGGCCCCGGCGAGTGCGGCGACGGCTCGACCGCGCTTCCCGGCCCGAAGACAGCCCACGCACAGGGCCGCTGCGGATACGGCCCGCGTCTGCCACTGCTCGTCATCTCGCCCTATGCGCGGCAAAATTACGTGGACCACACCCTCACCGACCAGACCTCCATCCTCCGCTTCATCGAAGACAACTGGCTCCAAGGCGAGCGCGTTGGCGGCGGCTCGTTCGATGCCATCGCCGGCCCCATCACCGGCATGTTCGACTTCAGTCATCCCGTCGAATCCAAACTCTTCCTCAACACCTCCTCCGGCGAAGTGCTCAAAACGCGGAGCGGCGATTGATCTCTCGCAGAAGTTTTCTGGAGCGCGCCGGAGCCTTTGCAACAAGTCTGTTTCTGGCTGAAGATGCCGTAGCGCACCCCATGCCGCACGCCGCTCGCGCTGCCGCCGCGGGTCTGGTCGATCCAAACACGCTTGCGCCGTATGTCGATCCACTTCCGCTGCCACCGCGAGCAGTCAGCATCGGAACGCGGCCCGATCCGGAAGACCGCTCGCGCTCGATTCCCTTCTACCGCATCGCCATGCGCGAGATGCGCGTCAAGGTCCACCGCGACCTGCCGCCAACGCGCGTCTGGGGCTTCAACAACAGCTCGCCCGGTCCCATCATCGAAACCCGCAGCAACGAAGGCATCCTCGTCGAGTGGGTAAACCATCTCCCCACAAAACACTTCCTGCCCATCGACCACACGCTGCACGGCGCCGGACGCGACGTGCCCGAGGTCCGCAGTGTCATTCATCTGCATGGCGGCCGCACGCCGCCCGCAAGCGACGGCTATCCCGAACAGTGGTACATCTCCGGCAAGTCCGCCGTGAACCACTACCCTTGCCGCCAGGACGCGACGATGCTCTTCTACCACGATCATTCGATGGGAACCAATCGCTTGAACATCTACGCCGGATTGCAGGGCATGTTCCTCATCCGCGATGCCGAAGAAGATGCGCTCAACCTGCCCGGCGGCAAATACGAACTTCCACTCGTCATCTGCGACCGCTACCTGCAACGCAACGGCCAGTTGCACTATCCCGTCTCCGCCATTCCCGGCAAGCCCTGGGTGCCGGAGGTCTTCGGCAACCTCGTCATGGTCAACGGCAAGATCATGCCGTACCACAAGGTCGAGCCGCGCTGCTATCGTCTCCGCATTCTCAACGGCTCAAACGGCCGATTCTACCGCCTCTCCTTCGGCGAAGGCATCGAGTTCCACGTCATCGGCTCCGACCAGGGCCTGCTCAGCGAGCCCGTGCCGCTCACGCGCCTCGAACTCAGCCCCGGCGAACGCGCGGACATCCTCATCGACTTCAGCCAGAGTGCGGGCCAGAGCATCGAACTCTCCAGCGACTCGCTACGCATCATGCAGTTTCGCGTCTCTCCCACGCCCGTCCACAACACAAGCTCGCTGCCGAAGGCGCTCCGCACCATCGAACGCATTCCCGAATCAGCAGCCGTTCTGACGCGCAGGCTCACGCTCGACGAGCACCTCAACCTTGCCGATCAATCGATGGACATGATGCTCAACAACACGCCCTGGCACATGCCCGTCACCGAAAAGCCCGTCCTCAATACCACCGAGATATGGGAACTCATCAACCTCACCGAGGACACCCATCCCATCCACCTGCACCTCGTCCGCTTCCAACTCCTCGACCGCAGACGTCTCGACAGCGCAGCCTTCCTCGATGACCGCAGCGTAGTCTTCATGGGTGACACTACCGCTCCCAAACCCGAGGAAACCGGCTGGAAGGACACCATTCAAGTCCCGCCCGGAACCATGACGCGCATCGTCGTCCCCTTCCACGGCTATGCAGGAAGATACGTCTGGCACTGCCATGTTCTGGAACACGAGGACAACGAGATGATGCGGCCGTATGAGATCGTCGCCCCGGCAAACGGGGCCTGAATGCAGATGCTCCTGCTGCGTCGCCGAATCAAATCAAAAGACGCTGTCAGCCAGCCAATTCGGGCAACGGCTCGCATAAATGATTGCGATACCACAGAACGGTCAAACCACGGACTTGCCTAATCGCTTGTCAAGAGAAGATTCCGGGTATATTTTAGGGTTTGCCATTGTGGATTTTATGTTAACCCTATCATCCAGGCCGCCCCGAGGTGAACGTGCATAAATCGCCACCCACAAAGAGGGCCACGCTCGAAGACGTTGCCCGAGTCGCAGGCGTAGGAGCCATGACCGTCTCGCGCACCATCAACGGCCATCCCTACGTCTCCGAGGAAACCGCCAAGCGGGTCCGCGCCGCAATTCGTCAGTTGGACTATCGTCCCAACCATGCCGCCAGAATGCTCACCGGGCAGCTCTCCCGTTCCATCGGCCTCATCGTCCCCGACCTTGCGGACACCTTCTTCTCGATCGTAAGCCACGCTGTTCAGGAGACGGCACGCGAGAGTGGCTACCTCGTCTGGCTGGCCGCATCGAACGACGACCCTTCCATCGAAGCCGCTCAGGTCGAGCAGATGACGCACCACCCGGTCGATGGCATTCTGCTCGTTCCGGTGGACAGCAAGAACAGGTATCTGAAAACAGTGGCTGCCGGCACCACTCCAGTGGTCACGATCGACCGGCCTATCGAAGTAGCCACCACAGATTCGGTCGGCGTTGAAAACAGAGCAGGCGCACGCATGGCCGTCGAGCACCTCATCAACCACGGTCACAAAAAAATCGTCTGCATCGCCACTAATACACACCTGCTCACCATCAAGGAACGCATCACCGGCTTCGAGGAGTCCATGCGCCACGCCAGACTACCCATGACGAAGGCCCTGCGCCTGTCGAACCGAGATGCCGTCAAGCCTGCGCTGGCCGAGATGTTCTCCACTCGCAGCCGTCCGGAAGCACTGTTCACCGCAAACAATGCCTCAACCATCTGGGTCATCGAGGCGCTCCGCGAGATGAAGATCGAGATGGGCAAACAGATCGCCCTGGTCGGCTTCGACGATGTCGATTTCTTCACGCTCATCACGCCGCCGGTCACGGCCGTTCGGCAGCCGGCAGCCGAGCTTGGACGAATGTCGGCCCGGCTGCTCCTCCAGCGGATCAAAGGCGAGTTCACAGCCTCCAGCGTAAGGACCGTCCTGCCCGTCTCGCTCGTCGTCCGCGAATCCTGCGGCTGCCACAAAAGAGACTGATCAGAGCATTTTCCTTGAAGATATAGTCCTCGCGACCTCGCTCTCCGCAGCTGGATTGGTTGTCATTCCCTTTGTTTGTTCTCATTCCCGAAGGGAATCTGCGTTTCGCATCGGCCCGCGCCGAACTACAGTTGCAGGAAAACGCTCTAGCCCCGCAGCTTCACAGCCTTTTCCTCAGCGCCGTTCTTGAACGCAAGCGGCCTGGACGACCTGGACAGATCTCCGCCGTCAACAATGATCCCTTCGTTACCGTCCCCTTCCAGTTGTAGAAACGCAGACGACGATGTCAACACCCGTGCGGCGCTCAGCAGCGTCTGCTTCGTATCGATAAAGCGCAGCACCGACTCCGCCTCAGGATTTCCCTGCACGCTGAATCCATTGATCGCGGCATCCTCAACATGATCGAAGATGAGCGCCGGTCGCAGGTCGGGCTTACTGACCTCGAAGCGCACATTATCGAGCGTCACTCCACGAGCATTGCGCGCATAGAATCCATAGGCAGGCATCGGTCCCAGCATGAAGTACTCGCCTGCCACCTGCGGCAGGTCGCGCCGTGCTGCCTCTTCCGCCGTGCCTCCGCCGCCAAACGTCAGATGCACGTTATCGAATGAGATGTTCTCCAGAACAGCGCCGCCGATGCAGTTCAGCGTAATGCACGAGTGCCCTTCACCGGGCCTGTAGCCGCTCGTAACCGAGGCCTCCGGCAACTGTTGCGGCGTAGTCGTCACTGTCCCGTGGATATTGCTGAAGGAGATATTCCGCACCACCGCCGGTGTCTCATTGCCGGTGTGCGAAGGCATCGCGTCACTGTTGCGCGGAGGTCTTGGCCCCACGCTCAAATGGATCGGCCCGGTGACATCATCGAGAACGAGGTTTGAAAACGAGATGTTTTCATGCCGCGAGCCCGTATTCACCTGAAACTTAATCGGGCAGCCGTACACCTGATAGAGCAGGCAATTCGAGATAGTGATATTGTTCGCCGAACCGCCTCCAAACCGAAAGACCGACCAGCGCGTGCTGAAAGACGAATTGGTAATCGTGATGTACCGGCAGCTTCCGAACATGGCGCACGCATCGTCCTGCGACTTCACCGTGCAGTTGCTCACCGTCACGTACTCCGCACTGATGAAGTGGAAACCGTCGTTGTTGCCGTTGACGCGGTTATGGATATAGAGGTGGTCCATGTGGACGCGCGTGCTCTCGATGACGCGAATGCTGTGGTACGCGCAGTCAACAAGCGTCAGGTCGCGGACCGTCAGGTCCTCGCAGCGATAGCACAGGATGTGGTACGGGCGACGATTCCCGCCCAGCCCGCTAGGCGGCGGCGTGCCCCGAACGGCCGAATGAAACTGCGCGCCCTGACCGTCAATCGTGCCGGGCCCCTCAATCGTCACCCGCTTCGCATTCACGGCAAACAGCAGCGCCCAGTTGCCATCTTCAAGCGTCGTGTCGCCGCGCAACGGAATCGCATCGACCGCATGATAATGCTTGCCATTGCCGCTGCCCAGCAGCTTGCCCGCCGCAGTGATATGAAGTGTGACGTTGCTCTTCAGCTCGACAGTGCCAATCTGAAACGTGCCCGCCGGAACCAGCACCGTCCCGCCGCCATCTCGATTGCAGGCGTCAATCGCCGTCTGCAACGCGGCCGTATCCAGCGCAACGCCGTCACCCTTCGCGCCGTAATCGCGGATGTTATACGTGCGTGCCCCGGCATCGCTCCCGGACGCCCCTTCTTTGCCCGCCTCGGCAAGGGCGCTCCGCTCGCCCAGCAGGCCAGCCCCCAGCGACGCAGCAAGCAGCGGCGTGGAAGCTCTGCTCAACCACTGGCGTCTCGTCAACATTGTTCCCTCGCGCTTCAAAGCCATGCACCAATCCCTTTCTTCTGCTCGCTCCAAAAAGTCCGCCACGCGCGCGAAACGCCACGCGGCCCATTGGCCGAATACGTATACACCGCCTTGTAATGAGGAGGTTGAGATGAACCATAGATGTAGCGGCGCTTCACTGTCAATATCTATTTTCGAGAATAAACAGCAGTTTTATTATTTGAAATTCGCAATCATCACAAAGACGCGCCCGCTTTGCCGGTCGAATTGCGCACGATCAGTGTTGTCCCAACCGTATACTGCCTGCCCATCTCGCCCGGAGCGCTCTCTGAAGACTTCAGCGCCTTGTAAAACGTCTCGGCAAGCTCACGTCGGGGAAGGCGCAGTGTCGTCAGCGGCGGAAACACAATATCGCTCAGCTCAATATCGTCAAACCCCACAATGGACAAATCCTGCGGCACGGAAAGGCCCTGCCGGTGTGCAACACGCAGCGCGCCAATCGCAGTCAAATCGTTCGCCGTCATAATGGCCGTCGGCCGGTCGCTCAGCGCCAGCAACTCCGCCATCGCAGCCTCACCGCCGGACACTCGGTAGTTCCCTTCCCGAAAAAATGTCTGGTCCACAACGAGACCGGCACTCCTCATCGCCTTGACGAATGCCTGCAATCGGTGGTCAGAAATAGTTGGACCGCCCGAGCCTCCGATGTAGCCTATCTTCCGGTGCTTCAGTTGCTTCAAGTGTTCCACAGCCTGATTCATGCCTGGCTCGTTGTCGATCAACACATCGCTCAGACCCGGCCCTACCAGCCGTCGGTCCATCGTCACCAGCGGCACGCGATGATGAATCAGCGATTCAATCGGCTCCGTCTCAATCTCCGAGGCAAGCAGCGCGACTCCATCCACCTTTCGCACCAGCATTCTGCGGATCGTCTGCTGCATCTTCGTCGGATGAAAATCCGTCGTGGCCATCAGCATGTCCTGATTGTTCTCCACCAGAATCGCTTCGAAGCTGCGAATGAACTCCGGAAAAAACGGGTTCGTAATGTCGGGAATAATCAGGCCGTAGGTACAGCTCTTGCCGTACTTCAGCGTCGTGGCGCTGCCGTTCGGTATGAACTTCAGCTCGTCGATGACCTTGCGCACGCGCTCAGCCGTCGCCGGTCTCACCAGGTCCGAGCCATTGACGACCCGCGAAACCGTGGCGCTCGAAACGCCGGCGACCTTCGCGATGTCCCGCATGTCCATTGCGGCTCTCCTCTCTCGATCACCAGACTGCCGCGAAAACGAGTCTGTTCACCAGTGAAACACCAACGCCGTCTGAAAAACAAGAAGTTCAGCCGTTCCGCACGCTCACAGGGGCCTAACGAAAACTATCACACAACGATTTGGCCCTCGACCTCCCGCGCAAGCGCCCTGCCGTCCGCTCCAATCCACAACCCGGCCCAACTCCTCGCCGCCCCTCGCAACATGGCAAGAACAGCACAGGCCAGACACGCAAAGATCACGAAACCCGCAGCATACGATCCCGTATGCTGCTTCGACTGGCCCAGCAAATTGGGCACAATCGAGCCGCCCAGCGCCCCAACCTCGCCAATCATGCCGCCCGCAACCGCCGTCGTCAGCGGCCAGCGCAGCGGCACAAGCTGAAAGGTCGCACCATTGCCCGCGCCCAGCGCCGCAAAGCACAGCATCAGCAGCAGCGTCGTCGTCAGTAGAGACACCGGCGCCACCACCAGGCCAGCCAGCCCCGCAATCGCCACGGTGAACGCAGCAGTCAGCGCCCGCACCCCGCCAATACTGTCCGCCAGCCATCCGCCCACAATCCTCGTCGCGCTGCCGGTCACAGTCGCCAGCACCGCCAGGCTCCCCGCTTCCACCTTCGAGACGTGAAACTGCACAAAGTAGAACGAGGGCAGGTACGTCGCCAGTCCAATAAATCCTCCGAACGTGACGACGTAGATCATGTTGAAGACCCAGCCGTCCCGCTCCCAGAGACACTGAATATGCTCAGCAAAACTCTGCCGCTCCGTGTCCTCCGGCTCCTTCGCAAACGCGATCATCACCGCAAGCGGCAGCAGCATCGCAATCGCGGCCGCACCATACACATGCTGCCATCCAAAGCGCACGGCAAGACGCGGAGCAAACAACGCGGCCAGCGCCGTACCGCTGTTCCCTGCTCCCGCAATGCCCATGGCAAGCCCCTTGTACTTTGCGGGAAACCAGCCGGAACCCAGCGACAACGCAATCCCAAAGCTCGCGCCTGCGATGCCCAACAGTACACCCATGGCAAGCACATCGTGATACGTCTTCACAAAGAAGCAGCCATACAGCAGCGCCACAATAATGGCCGACATCTCCACAATGGCCGCGCTCTTTCTGCCGATGTATTGCGACAGCACGCCCAGCGGAAAGCGCATCAGCGCGCCCGCAAGCGTCGGCACCGACACCATCAAACCAATCTGCCCCTGAGTCAGATGGAACTGCTCAGAGATAAACGGCCCGATCGCTCCATTCAGCACCCACACCGCGAAGCAGAAATCAAAATACAGAAATGCAGCCAGCAGCGTAGGCGGATGCCCCGATTTCAGAAACGTCTTGAAACCAGTCATTTATATCTCCTCTGAAGTTTGAATCGAACAATACGAGGGCCTGAGTTCCTTCATTCCAAGCAGCAGCCTGGCCATCCACAGAGATGCCTCGGCAACGACAACTCATCGTGCAGCAGATTTCTCAATCCGCACCGCACATTGCTTGAAGTTCGGCTCGCGCGAGATAGGATCGAACGCTCCAAGCGTCACCAGGTTCGAGTTGGACTCGGCAAAGTGAAACGGCATAAACACCTGCCCCGGCGCAACAATCCCCGTAATCCGCAGTTCAATATCTTTCACGCTGCTTCTGCGCGAAATCACCGTGACGCGATCGTGAGACCTCAGATCAAGCCGCGCCGCGTCCGCGGGATTCATCTCCAGCCACGCATTCGGCACCATGCTCTCCAGCATCGCCACCTGCGAAGTCTTCGTGCGCGTGTGCCAATGCTCCACCGTCCTGCCGGTATTCAGAACAAAGCTGTACTCCGAGTTCGGCTGCTCCAGAAACGGCTCCCACGGCACGCTGTACAGACGCGCCCTTCCATCCGGTGTCTGGAAGACGCCATCTTCATAGAGCCTCTTGCCGCCCCACTGAACGCCGCCTTGCTCTTCAATCTGCTCCCACGAGAAGCCGCTGTAGTCGCACAACCGCCCCGCCGAAACACGCCGCCATTCGTTGAAGGCATCGCGCGTCGTAGACCATCCCGGAAAGAGTTCCTCGCGCACGCCCAAACGCTCGGCAATATCGAGAAAGATGTCGAAGTCAGAATGCGCTTCACCCGGCGGAACGACAATGCGATTCACCTTGTTCACCCTCCGCTCCGAATTGGTGAACGTACCCTCTTTCTCGCCCCAGATCGCGGCCGGCAACACCAGGTCTGCAAACTCCGCCGTCGGCGTTGGATGAAACCCATCCTGCACCACCAGAAACTCCACGCTGCGCAGCGCCTGCTCCAACACCGAGTGATTCGGAAACGACACCACCGGGTTCGTCGCAATAAACCACAACGCCTTAATCTTGCCCGTCACCGCCCCTTCGATGATGTCCGGATACGCAAGCCCGCGCGCAGTGGGAATGCGATCAACATCAACGTTCCATATCCGCGCCAGCTCTTCACGATCATCCACATTCTCAAACTTGCGATACCCCGGCAACCCCGAAGTAAAGCCGGCCTCGCGTGTGCCCATCGCATTGCACTGGCCTGTAATCGAGAATGGCGACGCGCCCACCCTGCCGATATTTCCCGTCATCAGCGCAAGGTTGTTGATCGCTGTCACCGTCACCGATCCCTGCGTCGAGTGGTTGACGCCCATCGTCCAGCCGATAAACGCCGCCTTCGCCCTGCCGTAGAGCAGCGCAACTTCCTCAATCCTTGCCTCGCTCAGCCCGGTAATCTTCGCCACGTGCCGGGGCGTGAACGTCGAGACAAACTCGGCAAACTCCTCGTACCCGGACGTGTGCCGCTCAATGTACTCCCGATCAACCAAACCTTCGCGAATGAGAACATGAGCAATCCCATTAATCAGCGCGATGTCGCTGCGCGGCTTCACCGGCAGATGAATGTCCGCCATCATGGCCGTCTTCGTCACGCGCGGATCGACAACGATAAGCGTGCGGCTCTCGTTGCGCTCCAGCCGCTGGCACAGAATCGGATGATTATCCGCAATGTTCGAACCAATCAGAAGCACCACATCCGCCGTCTCCAAGTCTTCGTAGGAACCCGGCGGCCCGTCGCTGCCAAACGACAGCTTGTAGCCCGCAACCGCGCTCGCCATGCACAGCGTCGTATTGCCATCGTTGTTGCGTGTCCTGAAACCGAGCTGCACCAGCTTTCCCAGCGTGTAACACTCCTCCGTCACAAGCTGCCCCGTGCCGACAACGCCAAGCGCATGGTTGCCATACTTCCGCTGCACCGCGCCAATTCTCTCCACCATCGTGTCCAGCGCCTCATCCCACGAAACCGGAACGAGCTTGCCGTTCTTGCGCAGCAGCGGCTGCTTCGCCCGCCCGGGAGCAGTCAGGATGTGGTGCTCGCTCAGCCCCTTCGGACACAGCTTGCCGCGGTTCACCGGATGCTCAGGATTTCCCCTCGCCGTCACTGCCTTCCCATCGCGCACGCCAATCAGCATTCCACAGCCCACTGAGCAATAACCGCAGGTCGTCTTCACCCACGTATCAGCCACGCGCGTCGCGGAGATGTGCCCCACGCTCGCGTCCTTCTCAAACACATACTTCTCCTTGCGCGTGTCGAAGCCCAGCATCCGCCGCGCTTTCATCAGGACACTCATCGCTCACCTCCCCGCACAAACGTCAGCGCCATATTCAGCGGCACAACCGAAACAAAGAACAGATAGCGCGCGCACAGCACGGCACCCACCGCCGCTGCACAAGCCGCAATCCAGTAACCAACCAGCGCAAGCACGACGCACGCGCACGCCAGCCCCCACGAGAGCGCCAGCGCATTGCGCAACTTCTCCACATTGAACAAAGCCGCGCTGGCCCGCCTCTCGAACAACGACGACCGATTGAGCCGCACCAGCCGAACAACCTGATTCGCAAGCCACAAACCAGCACAGAGCGCCACCGGCCAGATTGCATCAGGCATACGGTCAACCACGCTATGCGCGCTGCCGAACAACATCGCCAACCTCTCCAGCGCCGCCGGAAATACGCTTCCGATCAGCGCCGCGCTGAGCACAAAATCCATCGGCGTATGCATCATGTTCCACGCAGGCCGCGCGGGGACCAGATAGATGAACGCACTGGCCACCGTGCCTGCAAGCCCAAGCGCCCCAGCCGTCCATCCTAAGATCAACTGCGTTCGTGCTCCGCCCCCCCACGCAGCCGCCGTCGCCAACGTAAGCGCCGCGAAGAAGAGTCCGAACAAAAGCACCTCCCTGCTTAGCCACGAACGGCGCCACATCTTCAGCGCGCGCCACGCATACGCAGGCCGTCCAAGATGAAAGACCGATATATTCAACGCAACAGCGGTAATGCCAAGCAGCACGCCCAGCATCGACAGGCTGGCCCTCCTCCAAAGCAGCGCAGCAATCAACGCACCCGTCACCATCTGAATCAAAGTCGTCATGAACACCAGCGAAAGATGCGCATGTTCAGGCCGGATGCGCCCCGCGTCTACGCGCTCCAAGTCCGCAGCAGATCGCGCTGGCAGCGTAATGCGCGTCGTGGAAACCGTATGTCCGGCCGCAGGCATCCCCGGAGACTCGGCCGCCGCATAGTTCTCACGCCACTCGGCCAGGTTCACAATCTCAATCTCAATCGCACCCTCCGGACAAGCGTTGACGCAAGCAGGCTCGCGCCCATCCGTCAGCCGCCCGTGACACATATCGCATTTGCCAACCACGCCGCGCTCCGCATTGAACTGCGGCACACTGTACGGACAGTTCCACACGCAATACTGGCAGCCAATACACGCATCCGCCGAATGCAGCACAATGCCCGTGACAGGGTCCTTCGTGTACGCATTCACCGGACAGCCCTTCACGCAGTCAGCATCCAGACAGTGATTGCATCCCATCGACAGATAGTGCCGCAGCGTGTCGGGATAGGTGCCTCCTTCAATCTCTCCCATGCGTCGCCAGCGAATGTCTGTCGGATTGCCGTTCTGTTCATTGCACGCAATCTCGCACGAGCGGCAACCAATGCACTTCGTCATGTTGAAGTGAAAGCGATACTGCTCGCCCTCTTCCGGCGTGCGTCCCGGGATCAGCACCTTCGTCGCGTGAACTTCGGAGAAATCCTGCACCTCCCCGGCCGTCATGCGCACAAGGTCCTCTGAACCGTCCGTCAAAGCGCGTTCATGGAGAAGTAGAGACACGTGTAGCTCCTTGTTCCGTGCGGGTACAGGGTTGGTGATACTCAGTGCGTTCCAGAAAACCTCTGATTAAGTCTCGGCTTCGTTAGGGGCGCGGCTTCAGAGCCTGTCCTGTGCGTAGTCGAAGGATGCCGCAAAGCGATTCCAGTCCATGACTGGCTGTACAGACTGCGGAAAAACTCAACCTACGTGCTTTTCGGTGGGAGCGCAGGGCTTTAGCCCTGCGAAAACCCAGCAAAATCAAGGCGCTTTAGCCCCGGGCCTTCCTGCACAAGCTGTCGGATGGACTTTTCCCGCAGCCTCTTTAACCCCTGAGGGAATCTTCGCGGACTGAATCAATCCATCCTCAGTAAACGTCGCGGTGATAGCGGTGCTCGTCTTTGAGCTGTTGAACATAGTCCTTTGCGGCTTCCTGGCCGAGGCCCCCCTCACGTTCAACAATGGTGTGCAATGCGGCATCGACATCCTTCGCCATGCGCGAAGCATCGCCGCAAACGTAGATCGTGGCTCCATCCTGGAGCCATTCCCAGAAGGCCGGAGCCAGCTCCAGCATCCTGTCCTGAACATAGATCTTGTGCTCCTGATCTCGCGAGAACGCGGTATCGAGCCGCGTCAGGTGCTTATCGGCAAGCATTGAACGAAGTTCGTCAGCATAAAGAAAGTCCGTCGCCTCGCTGCGCTCGCCAAAGAAGAGCCAGTTGCGGCCGGTCGAACCAAGCGACCTGCGTTCATGCAGAAACGCGCGAAACGGCGCGATCCCCGTACCTGGACCAATCATGATGATCGGCGCGTCCGGCTCCTTCGGCAGACGAAACTTCTTGTTCGGCTGAATGTAAATCGGCAGAGCATCGCCAACCGAGACGCGGTCCGCAAACAGCGTCGAGCACACACCTCCCCTTTCGATGTTGTGCGCTCGATAACGAACCACAGCCACCGTCGTATGAACTTCACCGGCATGTGCCGCAGGACTCGACGAGATCGAATACAGGCGCGGCGTCAGCTTCGGCAGCATCGCCACCAATTCATGCGGCGCAGTCACCACGCCCGGATACTCCAGCAATAGGTCGATAAGCCCACGGTCATGCGTGTACTTATCCAGGTGCGACTGTTGTTCCGGGACCAACAGATCCAGCAGCCGCTGACACTTGCCCAGCGCGGCATACGCTTGCACCATCTTCCGATTCAGTCGCGTCACCTGAAGTGAACGCAGCAACGCCTCAAACACCGTGACCGCGCCCTCCTGCGCAAGCTCAACCCTCTCGCTCCCGGTAAACTTCAGCACTTCAAGAATCTGACCGACCAGTCGTGGATCATTCTGCGGAATCACACCACAGGCATCGCCCGCCTCGTAGTGCAGCTTCGAGTCAACCGTCGAGAATGCAAGGTGCAGCGTCAACTTGCTCGAAACATCCCGGGTCAGGGCAGTCTTCTCAAGCAAAGGAGCAGAAAACGGATTGTCCCGCGTATGCACCTGCGCCTTTGCCGGTGCCGCCGCAACTGGCTTTGAGCCAGCCGTAACAATCGGCTTCACTTCAGCGCGCAGCTCCTTGCCGGAGGCAACGTCGTCAAGGCACGAAAACAGTCCAGCCTTCCACTGCGCGAAGTCCTCATCCAGCTCCACGTCACAATCCACACGCTGATAGATGCACCGCGCACCTAGCGCCTGAAGACGCGCATCAAGATCGATGCCGAATTGGCAGAACTGCTCATATGTTTTATCGCCAAGCGCGAGGATCGAGTACGAAAGCTTCTCCAGATGCGGAGCCGTCGCCAGACAAAGCTGATCGTAAAAAGGTCGCGCGCCCTCCGGCGGTTCGCCTTCGCCATACGTGCTCGCAATCATGATTGCGTACTCTTCCTTCGCCAGCATCGACGGAGTGTACGCATCGAGCGAAGCAACCGCCGCAACGTGCCCCTTCGCCTTCAGCTCCTTCGCCACCTTTCTGGCCAGGCCCTCTCCCGTGCCCGACTGCGACGCATACAGCACAGCCACCTTCAGCGACGCAGCCGCAACCGCAGGCTGCGCCGCCGTCACAGCAGCATCGGGAAATATCCCCGCAAGAAAACCATTAAGCCACGCGCGCTGGTCGGCAGAAAAGGGCGCTGTCTCTGGAATAAATGGAGTCATCGACATGCTCTACGCAGCCTCCTTCACAAGACAAAAGGACTTCAGTTCATCCATGCTGTGCCTACGGCTGAACTCAAGAAACGACTCATCGCTCCTGCGCCGGCTCGTGAACGCCTCAAACAGCCGCTCCATCGTCTTCGGCAAATCCGCGAATTTAATTGCGGAGATCAACTCACGCCCAATCCCCTGGTCTCCATCCGAACCTCCGCCAATGTTGACCTGATACCCCTCTTCGCCCCCGACCTTCACCCCCATCAAGCCGATGTCGCCAATGTAGTGCTGCGCGCACGAGTGCGAGCACCCAGTCACATGCAGATTCACCGGCTGTAGAATGTTGAACCGCTCATCCAGATAATTCGCCAGCGCCACCGCGTGCGTCTTCGTATCAGCGGCCGCATACTTGCAGCCTTGGTTGCCCGTGCAGGCAACCGTTCCCGCCATCACGCTTCCGGCGGCAACATCCAATCCCGCGGCACGAATCGCATCCACCGCGGCCTGCACATTCGCCTCCGCCACATTCGGAACAATCATGTTCTGCCACACTGTCAGCCGAAGTTCTCCCGCGCCAAATCGCTCCGCAACGTCGGCAAGCGCCAGCATCTGCGCCGCCTCCAGCCGACCCACCGGAGCAACCACGCCAATGTAGTTCAGCCCCGGCTGGCTCTGCGGATGCACGCCAATATGCCCCTGCCGATCAATCGCCTTACGCGGCTCGCACGCCGAAGCCGCCAAGTGAATCAGCGGAAAATCCAGCCGCTTCTCCGTCTCTTCAAGAAACCGTCCCACCCCCCACGTATCCACCAGATACTTCAGCCGCGCCTTCTTACGGTCAGTGCGGTCGCCGTTCTCTGCAAACACGCGAATCATCGCAGCCGCCACGGCAACCGTCTGGTCCGGGCGCAACAGCACACCGCAGTCGCTCGCAAACTGTCTGTGTCCCGTAATACCGCACAGCAGCACGCGGAAGTAAACGCCCGCCGGAACATCCTGCCCTTCACCCACCCGCACCGCGACAAAGCCAACATCGTTCGTGTCTGCAACCACGCTCACATTGCCGCCGCCATCAAATGCCACATTGAACTTGCGCGGCAGGCCGTACATATCGCGCGAGTTCAAAATATACGCATTCAGCGCCTCGGCCAGCGGAGCCACATCGTACAACTCGTTCGGATCAATCCCCGCCAGCGGCGAAGCCGTAATGTTGCGCACATTATCCGCGCCCGACCCGCGCGACGACATGCCCAACGCCTGCACCGCGTTCAACACGCGCACAATGCTCTTCGGCGCAAACTCCCGCAACTGAAGATTGCTCCGCGTCGTCATCTCCGCGCGTCCCGAGCCACACTCGGCGCTCAACTCCGCCAGCCCGCGTAACTGATGCGCCCGCAGCACGCCACCCGGCACACGCATCCGCAGCATGAACGAGTCCTGCGCCGGGGCAACATAAAAAAGCCCTTGGAACTTGAAGCGAAAGATGTCCTCGACCGCGGGCGCCTTATTTTCGTTCGCGTGCTCCAGCAACTTGTCCCACACATCCAGCGGATTCTGCTCGAACTTCCATCGCTCTTCCCGGCACAGATCAGAAACTCGCGTGCCGAAGTAAAGCTCCTCGTCGGCAGCCTCATTCCGCAGCCCCGACGCGCAGTCGTCCGTAATCAACCCCGAAGCAGTGTGCCCCACAAACGGCACGGCCCTGCTCTGCGCCACACCGGCGAAGAAGCCCTGCAGATACTGCTTCTGCTCCGCGGTGAAATGCTCCGTGCCGAAGGTCGAGTTGACGAGAGTCTCAGCAATCATGTCCATATCCCCTGACCGCAAGCGGTCGAAAACGCTCAAAGTGACGTTTAGCCTCGAACGGCTGCAAGCAGGGATGTTGATTGGGCTGATTGTGTTCTCGTGTGCTTTCGTGCTCGACGCGACCCGCCAAATCAACACCGCAACATGCGGCGGATTCAAGGCTCTTCGCGGAGCATCGCTACTCGAAGGGAGGAGACTGACTCCAGCACACCCTGGTGCTTGAACAACCCCTTCACCGAAAGCATATTTTGAATAGGCTTTCGGTGACTCGATACTAACCCGGCAGACGCCTCCCTTGCAACAAAAAACTCCACACCCGCGTCTTTGCAGGGTTTCAGCGTATCCATCAACGACTTTTCATCAGCCGCTCTTGTTTCTCAAAATCCGCTATGTTACAAACCAGTTATCCGTTCCCCCGCCACGCGACACCCCGACGTGTCCCACACCGGATGACCCGACTCCCCGTATGAGCAACTCCGACGCGCCTGTAAAATAGTGGGCGTCAGACCAATTCTCTTTGCACCACGCGCTTTGCCTGTATCGGCAAACTGCTTTTCTGAATGGCCTTTCCGACCGGCACGCAACCACGCGATAGCCGGCTGTCAGACTGGAACCGGGGGTATCCATGGCACACGCGAGTTTCGACGGGCTAAGAGTTCTCTCACTGGAATCGCGCCGTGCCACCGAGGTGGAGAAACTCATCCGCACCTACGGCGGCGAACCCTTCGTCGTCCCCGCCATGCGCGAGGTGCCTCTCGAATCCAACCGCCAGGCACTCGACTTCGCCGACAATCTTCTCAAAGGCAACTTCGATCTTGTCATCTTCTTTACCGGCGTCGGCGTGCGCACGCTGCTCAACATCGTCGAAACCAAGTTCGACCGCGAGCAATTTCTTCACGCCCTTCGCTCCGTGCAGATCGCCGCGCGCGGGCCAAAGCCGCAGGCCGCCCTCAAAGAGCTGAAGGTCCCCGTCGCCGTCACCGCAGCCGAGCCAAACACCTGGCGCGAGATGATGCAGGGCATCGAAGCCAAATACGGCGCCTCGCTCGCCGACATGCGCGTCGCCGTGCAGGAGTACGGCGCCTCCAACCCCGAATTCCTCTCCGCGCTCAGCGAGCGATGCCGCGAAGTCACCAAAGTCCCCGTCTACCAGTGGGCGCTTCCCGAAGATCTCCGCCCCTTGCGCGAATGCGTGCTCGGCATCGCCAAAGGCAACGTCGATGTCGTCCTCTTCATGACCGCCGTGCAGATCATTCACCTCTTCCAGGTGGCCGAGGTCATGAACAGCCAGCAGGAGCTGCGCGAAGGGCTTCGCTCCATGGTCGTCATCTCCATCGGCCCCACCACCTCCGAAGAACTCGCGCACTACGGCCTCACTCCCGACTTCGAGCCCTCACGTCCAAAGATGGGCTTCCTCGTCAACGAAGCCGCGCAATATGCCGCCAAAGTCCTTCGTCAGAAGCGTAGCGGCGAAGCCGCGAAAGACGCTCTCCGCGCACCGTCCAAATCAGCCGCACCCGTCCAGACACCTGAAGCAACGCCCACGAAATCTGCACTTGCCGCCGCAAAACCGACGACTCAGCGCGTGCGCCGCGTCGCGCCCTCCACGCCCACCATGGCCGGCTTCCGCGACGCGCTCATGCCCATCGACTTCCTCCACGAGATCTCCAGCCGCATCGCCGGCTCCGACTCCTTCCACGTCGTCCTCGGCCGCATCGTCGATTTCGTCACCACCATCATCCCCTGCGACTCCTGCTTCATCTACGTGCTCGAAGGCGAAAAGCTCCTCCTGCGCGCCTCGCAAAACCCGCACGCCGACCTCGTCGATCACCTCGGCATCAAGCTCGGCCAGGGCGTCACCGGCTGGTCCGCCGAACACCGCGAGCCCGTAGCCATCGCCGCCAACGCATCCAACGACCCGCGTTTCAAAGCCTTCAAAAACGTCCCCGAAGACCACTTCGAGGCCATTCTCTGCACCCCGATCCTCTGTGCAGGCAAAGTCGTCGGCGTCATCAACCTGCAACACCGCCTCTCCTACCAACACTCGCCCAACGAGGTCCGTCTGCTCTCCACCATCGGCTACCTCGTCGGAGCCGAGATCGAGCGCGCGCGCCTCGAAAGCGAAAACGCGCAGCTCACCGGCAAACTCGAAACCCGCAAGGCCGTCGATCGCGCCAAAGGCATTCTCCAGCGCGACCTCGCCATCACCGAAGACGAAGCCTACCGCCGCATGCAAACCGAGAGCCGCCAGCGCCGCAAATCCATGCGTGAGATCGCCGAGGCCATCCTGCTCGGCGACGACCTCCGCAAAGCCAAAGCCGACACCGCCGAAAAATCCGCCTGAAAATCCTATGCCGAGAGCATTTTCCTGATGCGTTTTCCCGGAAGACATTGCCCTCGCGACCTCATCCTCCGACGCGGGATTTGCTGTCACCTGATTTGCTGTCACCGGATTTGTTGTCACCGGATTTGTTGTCATTCCCGAAGGGAATCTGCGTGTCGCTTATGCAGTCGCTCTTCTTGTTGTCATTCCCGCAGGGAACCCGCGTGTCGCTTATGCAGTCGCTCTTCTTGTTGTCATTCCCGCAGGGAATCTGCGTTTTGCATCGGCCCACGCCGCGCTACACCTGTTTGAAAATGCTTCCAGTGTAGTGAGTCCTAAATTCGTTTCACATGCCAAAGGGCCAAAGGCCCGTTCTATACCAGCCTGGGGCAACGCCCCAGGTGATGTTCCTGCATAAAACCAAGGGCTGAAGGCCCGCCCCATCGTGCGCTGAACTTCAGACTCACCACATTAGGTTACTTTTAGGGATGAGCGTGGGGCTTCAGCCCCACGAAACATCCAGCAAATTCAAGGGGCTTCACAGGCTGCGGGAAAATGCACGCTTTGTGCTTTTCGGTGGGAGCGCAGGGCTTTAGCCCTGCGATAACCGCAGCAAAACCAAGGGGCTTCAGAGTCTGTGTGAGAACTCCATGAAGCACAGCGTGAAGAGCGCCAAAGGCGCGAAACATACCAGCCTGGGGCGAACCGCCCCTGAACGAGCCCGCTTTTGGCTCGTTCAGGGAAGGGTAGCCCCAGGTAACAACCCAATGAAACCTCAAGGGCTGAAAACCCGACACATCATTTCCTTCTTCTCACGCAGACTCTTTAGCCCCGGACCTTTCTGCAAACGCTGCCGGACGCACTTTTTCCGCAGCCTCTTTAGCCGCTGAGGTACGCCTTTCCGTTCGCCAATGACGTTTCAGCACCCTCTGAAAGCCCGCCACACAAGCCACACGCAACGGGCCTCGAACAACCGGAACCACCCCTGCCGAATTTCCACATAAACACTGCCATTTCCACAAAAATATCCCCCGCCAACCCCATTGATTTTTCCCTGAACAGGAGTACTGTTTCTTCAGCGGAAGAGAGATCTTCCAAGTAGGAGAGAGCGGACAAAGGCCGTTGAAGAGGCCCGGTAACGGGACTCGCAAAGCACTCGGGCAACCGACTGCGGATAGACGACATAAGAAAGCTCTTGCAGGCGAATGAAACGGTAGGGAGAGTTCGGGGAGCGCGGGCTTAGCTCGCAGGCTTCGGACGATTCTGAGGTAGCAATCGGTTGTGACCCGGCCACCGAACCAGGTCTTCGCAGATTCGGAAAGTAAGGGGCGACTCCCGCAAGGGACTCGCCCCTTCGCTTCACGCGGCGTACTCCCCCCAATGTGATTGAATGCCCCGCCGTCATTCTGCCCTCCCCATCTCCATTCCGTAGCGCCTTTGCATTTCCATTCGCACTTCGCATTTCCATTCGCACTTTGCATTTCCATTCGCACTTTGCATTTCCATTCCTCCTTTGCATTTCCATTCCGTAGCGCAGCGAAGGAATCTGCTTTCCTCCGTACCACCACCAAAGCCCAGGCACCCCTCCAGGCGCAGCTTCACCGCGAAGGATGGGAACCCACAAACCCCAACCCGCCAACGTACCTGTCAAGCCCACCCACCACTCAATCACCTCAAACCAAACACCTTCCTCGTGGCGGTCGAGTTTCCTCCACCTGCTATCCTTAAATGAGGAAGACAAAAAGCCCGTAGCCAATCCCGACTTTTGGTTTGGCACCCCAAGTGCGCAGGAAGTCCGAACCTAAGTCCTTTGTTCAAAGGACTTTGAGTACTTTCATGGGGGGAGGGGGGTACCCCCTCCATCCCGCATGAGAAGATAGCCATCAATGACTAACCAAGACTTCGCCATCGCCATCATGGCCGCCGGAAAAGGCACGCGGCTCAAGAGCAAGCGCCCCAAGGTCCTCCACGAGATCGGAGGCCGCGCCCTGCTGCTCCACGTCATCGCCACCGCCCGGACCATCGTCCCGGCCGAGCAGATCTATTGCATCATCGGCCACGAAGCCGAGCAGGTGAAAGCCGCCATCACCCACACCGGCGTCTCCTTCGTCCTCCAGGCCGACCAGCGCGGCACCGGCCACGCGCTCCAGATGCTCAAAGCCGACTTCGGGCTCTCCGGCAAAACGCCGCCCGAAAATCTACTGGTCCTCTCCGGCGACGTGCCCCTCATCCGCCCCGAGACCATTGCCGCCGTCCGCGACGCCCACCTCCGCGAGCAGGCCGCCATGACCATCCTCACCGCCGTCCCCGCGGACCCGCACGGCTACGGCCGCGTTCTCCGCGTCAGCGAAGACGCGCCCGAGGTCCTCGCCATCGTCGAACAAAAATCCCTCACGCCCGAGCAGCTCGGCGCGCGCGAGATCAACTCCGGCATCTACTGCTTCAACACCCGCGCGCTCTTCAGCAAACTCGACACCCTCGACACCAACAACGCCCACGGCGAGTTCTACCTCACCGACGTCGCCGCCATGCTCGTCGCCGAAGGCCGCCGCGTCATTGCCGTCAAAGCCGAGAGTGTCAACGAAGTCCTGGGAGCCAACACCATCGCCGAGATGATGCACCTCGACGCCGCCATGCGCCTCCAGAACGCCCACCGTCTGATGTCGGAAGGCGTCACCATCTTCCGCCCCGAGACCTGCGTCATCGACTCCGAAGTCACCGTCAGCCCCGACACCATCATCGAACCCTACGTGCAACTGCTCGGAGCCACCAGGATCGGCTCCGACTGCCGCATCCGCTCCTACTCCGTCATCCAGAACTCGACGCTCGGCGACGGTGTCACTGTCCGCAACGGCAGCATCCTCGACTCAGCCCAGGTCGCGGACAAAGCCATCCTCGGCCCCTACTGTCACCTGCGCCCCGAGAGCAACATCGGCGAAGGCGCGCACATCGGCAACTTCGTCGAGACCAAGAAAGTCACCATCGGCAAAGGCTCGAAGGCCAATCACCTGAACTACCTCGGCGACGCCGTCATCGGCTCCGGCGTCAACGTCGGCGCGGGAGCCATCACCTGCAACTACGACGGCGTGAACAAGCACCGCACCACCATCGGAGACAACGTCTTCGTCGGCTCCGACTCCACGCTCGTCGCCCCCATCGCCATCGCCGACGGATCCTACATCGCCGCAGGAAGCTGCATCACCGAAGACGTCCCCTCCGGCGCGCTCGCCCTCGGCCGCGCCCGCCAGATCACCAAACCCGGATGGGTCGCCCGCAAAAAAGCTGCCCCTGAATCCAACCAGTCGTGAATTAAATAACCTCTGTAAGTCTTTGTTTTGAAGGGGCGTGGCTTCAGCCACGCCGCAACGTCCCTCAATTCAATAATGGGACTTTAGCCCCTAAGAGAATCGTCCAGGACCTAATCAGACTTTCCATAACGCAATCCGGCGGCGCTGCCGATAAACCAGCAATGCCGGAACGCATCCTCGTCGTCGATGATGAACAACCCGTGCGCGACCTCGTCGCCGCACTGCTCTCAGCCACAGGCTACGAGACCACGCTCGTCCCCAGTGCCGAAGACGCCATCCTGCGTCTCCAGCAGGACCCCGACTACGCTCTCGTCCTCACCGACATCATGATGACCGGCAAGGACGGCCTCGCCCTGCTCGATCATCTCGGACGCGACTACCCCGCGATCCCAGTCGTCATGTGTTCCGCCATCAACGATCTTCGTGTCGCCACCAGCGCCTTCCGCCGCGGCGCGTTCGACTATCTCCTCAAGCCCTTCGACCGCGACGAACTCGAAGACACCGTCGCGCGCGGCGTCGAGCACGGCCGCCTTCGCAAGCAGAACGCCACCTATCGCCGGAACCTCGAAGCCATCGTCAACACCCGCACCGGCCGCCTCCGCTCCACCATGCAGGACCTCGAACGCAGCTACGACACCACGCTCGAAGCGATGGGCGACGCGCTCGACCTCCGCGACCAGGAGACCGAAGGCCACTCCAAGCGCGTCACCGCCTACACCATCGCACTCGCGCGCGCCAAAGGCCTTGACGCCGACGAACTCCGCACCATCGCGCGCGGCGCCTTCCTCCACGACATCGGCAAGATCGCCACGCCCGACGCCATCCTGCTCAAGCCCGGACGCCTCGACCCCGACGAGACCGCCATCATGCGCCAGCACTGCGAACGCGGCTACGAGATGGTGCGCAAGATTCCCTTCCTCTCCGACGCAGCCGAGATCGTCTACGCCCACCAGGAGCGCTTCGACGGCTCCGGCTACCCGCGAGGCCTTCGCGGCGAACAGATTCCCCTCGGCGCGCGCATCTTCGCCGTCGCCGACACGCTCGACGCCATGACCTCCGACCGTCCCTACCGCAAAGGCGCTTCCATCGAAGCCGCGACTGCCGAGATCGTCCGTTGCTCAGGCACACAGTTCGATCCCGAGATCGTCGAAGTCTTTCTCAGCCTGCCGCCTGAATCCTGGGCCGAGCTGCGCGCCGAGATTGAACACCTCACCACCTCCGTGCTCGCCGCCTCGCTGCGCCGACCGCCGGCAGCAACAGTTGCGCACACAGGTCAAAGTCAGTAGCATCCTCAACGCGAGGTAAGGCATATGAAAACGACACTCAGCGCCCCGGAGATCGACAAGCTCCTCAAACAACTCCCCGACTGGAAGCTCACCGGCGGCAAGCTCACTCGTGAATGGACATTTAGCAACTTCGTCGAAGCCATCGCCTTCGTCAATAAGGTCGCACCACTTGCCGAGGCAGCCGGCCACCATCCCGACATCGACATCCGCTACAACCGCGTCCTGCTCAGCCTCATCTCGCACGACGCCGGAGGAATCACCGAACGCGATGCCAATATGGCCGCCCACATCAGCGAGGAATTTGCCGACTGAAGCCTATCCAATAATCTGGAAAAGTGGTTTTGCCCCAATTTTTTGAAAAGACATTGTAGTGACATGAACTTTGCAACTCAGACTTGAGTGACTCAACGAGCACATATCGCATTGATAATAAACATTTTGTCGATATAGGGCCGCCTTGCTAGCCAGCCCAGGTTCTCTCTCCAGCACCCTTAGGGAAAATTAAATTTCTATGATTGAACATATTTTGCTTTTTTCTTCTCCATATTGTGGTATATTTTCTTTAACGGTGAAGCGAGAGTAACCCGCCACTGTAAAGGTTCTCAGCCCAAGGGCTGATACAAGTTGCGTCACTGGCCTCCCGGCACGGACAATCAAACGTTCGTGCCGTCTTTTTTTCTTAACTCGAGCCTGTACGCGGCAGACGCAGTTATCCGCAACGAATTCCACAGTTTTGCCTTCATTTCCACCGAGCATGGCTTTTGCCCCTGGCCGGATTTATCATAGTGAACTATGAAGAAGCTGCTTGGCTGTATCGCTTTGGGCCTCATCACGATTGTGGCATCTGCCCAGTGGACCGACCCCTCCGCCGACGTTCCCGCCTACAATGCAACAGCACCCCACAAGGCCCTGCCTCCCATTCTGAGCGGCAACCAGCTCACCGGCATCTATTTCACTCATCACTACCAGGTTGTCGCCTACGAGATGGCGGCAAAGATTCCGGCCGTTCTTCACCAACTCCCCTGCTACTGCCACTGCGACCGCGCGCTGGGACACAACAGCCTGCACAGTTGCTTTGAAGGCACTCACGGCGCAGCCTGCTCCACCTGCATGGGCGAGGCCGTCTACGCCTACGAGCAGACGAAGAAAGGTAAGACTCCCGCCGAGATTCGCGCAGGCATCGAGCGCGGCGACTGGCAGAGCATCGATCTGCTGAAGGCAGAGCTTTAACGAATCTCTCGCAGAGCGTCTCCACTCAGGTAAGCTCAGCGCATGACCGGAATCACGATGACGTGGGTATTCTGGGCGCTGCTCTCCGCCGCCTTCGCCGCAGGCACGGCGCTGCTCGCCAAAGTCGGCGTCGAAGGCATCGACTCCAATCTCGCCACGGCCATTCGCACGACGGTGGTGCTGGTGGTGACGTGGGCCATCGCCATCGCGCTCGAAGAGCATCACGCGCTTCAGCAGATCAGCCGCCGGAGCTGGGTCTTTCTGACGCTCTCTGGCATCTGCACCGGTCTGTCGTGGCTGTGCTACTTCCGCGCGCTCAAACTGGGACCGGTGTCGAGCGTTGCGCCCATCGACAAATTGAGCGTCGTGCTGGTCGTGCTCGGCGCGTGGCTCTTTTTGGACGAGCACATCTCGCCGCTCAAGATCGGCGGGGTCACGCTGATCGCCGCCGGAGCGATCCTGCTGGTCTTTGCATGAGACCGAAGTGCGACGAAAGCATCTATAATGGAGCTAGTTCTTTGCACCGCCCAACGCAATGTTGGTGCCGGCTCCAGATGGGGGCGTCACGGCTTCGACGGGATTGCTTGTGGCAGAGAGGCATGCCGGGGTGTGGACACCCGTAATCGCTCACAAAACCATAAGTGCCGAACCTCAATTCGCACTCGCTGCTTAATTAACTAAGTAGCCGGTCGCTCGGGCTTCGCCTACGGGCCCGTACCGACCGTCGCACAGTAGGCTGGTCTTCCCTGCTCCGTCTGCGCGGTGGGAGACGAGATCGATCAGACTGGTCAGCGCCGCATCTTCGTCCGTTCTTAGCGTCGCTGACGAGACAAAATGAACCGGAAAAAGCATGAATGCTCTCTGTTGTAAGCTCTTTCGGACGCGGGTTCGACTCCCGCCGCCTCCACCATAGGTAACTATAGTATTTTGATGCACTTACAAAAGTATGGATTTTCTGTGTACGATACGCGTACGATAGCTACATTATGTTGACGCTATATCGACGCCATCTCAAGCGTTGCTCGAAGGCCGATGACCGCTACTGGAAGCGTTGCTCCTGCCCTATGTGGGTGGAGGGCACGGTCAACGATACCTATATCCGGCGCAGTCTCCATACGGCAAGTTGGGAACGAGCACAGGGACTCGCTCAAGAGATCGAATCCGCCGACGACCCCAAAGCCCCTCCACCGAAGAAAGAGGAGCCGGTCGCACTGGAAAAGGCCATCAAGGAATACCTTGCCGACGCCAAGGCCCGCGACCTGGCCGAATCAACGCTCAGTAAGCTGACGACCATCTTTGAAAAGCAGTTTCTGACTTGGGCGAAGGCCGAAGGCTATACCCTGCTGCGCGAAATGGACCTTCGTGCTGTCCAGTCGTTCCGTACGACTTGGAAAGACGGTGGGCTTGCAAAGAAGAAAAAGCAGGAACGCATGACTGGCTTTTTCTGGTTCTGTATACGGGCCGGATGGATCACCACCACCCCCACCCTCAATCTCAAGCGAATTACCGTTCGCCAGAAGCCAACAGATTATTTCCCACGCGACGAATACGCAAGGATTATTGAAGCGACCTATCAGCTCGATGAGGGAATGGACCGGGCTTATGACATCGAGAAACGCGGTCAGCGCCTGCGGGCATTAGTGGGGTTGCTGCGTTGGGGCGGCCTGCGAATCCGTGATGCCGTTACGCTCGAAAAGGTAAGGCTGCTGGAAAACGACGACCTCTTTCTCTACCAAGCAAAGACTGGCGTACCCGTGTACGTGCCGTTGCCTCATAATGTCGCGGAGGATCTTCGCAACGTACCACCCGGCCCCAAACCGAATCCTCGTTACTTCTTCTGGAGTGGAAATGGAGAGCCGAAGTCCGCCGTAGCAGATTGGCAGCGTAGCCTGCGAAGGCTCTTTGAAGTTGCTGCACTGAAGAATGGGGATGGAACTCCGAAACGCTGTTTCCCACACATGTTCCGCGATACTTTTGCCGTCGAGAATCTACTGGCCGGAGTCCCTATCGACCAAGTTTCTCTCTTGCTAGGCCACAAGAGCGTGAAGATCACGGAAAAGCACTATGCGCCCTTCGTGAAGGCAAGGCAGGAACAACTAACTGCGAGCGTTCGCAAGGCTTGGGGAGACTTGGCTCCGAAGCTGGAAACGCCGGAACCAGATGAACCGGCGAAAGAGAATCATCCGGTGCAGTCAACTGGCCCGACGCTGGTGTACTCGAATCAGCACGCTCTCAGGAATGCGTAGGTTGCAATACCCACGCTTCCTGAGAGTTTCAGACGTGCCCCACCTGAGCACGCCGCATTCTTCCGCAAAGAGCCTCCGGACGGACTTCTCGCTCATCCCCCAAAGCTCCGCCACCTCCGGCACCGTGTAATGACGCTCTAGCGCGATCGACTGCAAAGATACACGCTCAGGTTGTTTCCTTTCGATTGCTTCCACTCTCATATGTAGAACCCCGAGGTGCTGACAGTGACGATCTCAAGATTTACCTTCCATATCGCAGGAGTCCAATAACTTTTCGGGAGAACGTTATTCCTGCCAGGAATAACGAGCGCATTTTGGTCATTTTTTGAGCCAAGTTGCGTTGCCGATGAATCTAAGCTGATTGCATCTAGCTTTTCTCTGCGGTCATTGCTTTGCTTGTTGACGTTCCCAGAGTCCACCTTTTGGAGGATAGTCATGGCTCTGCCAGAAATTCGTTTGCTACAAGCGGCAAATACCCTTGCGGAGGAGTTGAATTTCTCAAGGGCCGCGGGCCGTCTACGGCTTACCCAGCCGGCACTCAGCAAGCAAATCTACGAGCTTGAGGGGCAGCTCGATTTACGCCTATTTGAGCGCAACCATCAGGCCGTCGATTTGACGAACGCCGGACGTGCATTTGTCGAGGAAGCTCGTGAAGCGATATTGCACGTCGAGCGTGCAGTGACGGTGGCAAAAGCCACGCTCAATGGTGCCGACGAAACCCTCAACATCGGAAAGTCCCCCTATGGCGATCCCTACCTGGTCTCGACTCTCTTGTCGATTCGCCTCCCCCTCTTTCCGGGTCTGAGCGTCAAGCTATGGAGCAACTATTCCAATGTGCTAACCCACGATGTCATTACGGGGACGCTTGACCTCGCTCTAGTAACCGGAGTGCCCGAAACGCCAAAATTAAGCTTCCTTCATGTTGCGGACGATCCGTTTTACATCGCCATGGCGCAGGATGACGATTTGGCAGAAAACCGCGAAATACGCATGGACGCCATGCACAACCGAAACTGGATTCTCCTCGGAAAACATGCAAATCCGCATTTGTACGAGATGATCCATCGAGTCGCATCGGACCAAGGAATCCGCATTTCGGATACACACCATGTCATGAGTCCAGAAGAAGCATCGGAATTGATTCGTGAACGCAAAGGACTGGCATTTCTTCCGCGATATGCAGCATGGAGAATAGCTCGCGATGGAATCACCATGCGTCCGCTTGCAGAGGATCGCCTGCGCCTCGTTACAAGTCTCGCCGTGCGTGCGGATAGCAAATCCCGCTCCGTAACGGAATATGTCAAAGCTCTTGGGCGTAAACTCGCCAGTGCTCAACATTCTGTTCAGGGACGGCTACCCCTGAACGGATGAGCACGAATCTACGATTACGCCCCAGACTCCGCTGAATCTTTTATTTCCAGGTTCAAGGGGCTTTCGATGCCGCATCTAGGACAAGGAAATAAGCCAGACGTGAGCGCTCTTCCCTCGAACTCCTCCCTCTTGAACGCGCTGTTGCAATGGACGCAAACATGAAAGTGTAGGAGTGCATGATGTGGTTTGACTGAGCTGGTCTTTGTCACGATGATTTCTCCGCTTCGTGGCGAAATCTGGAGACTGCAAACTGGAAGCGCCGCGTCGTTTTTACTTCCAAGTGATTCAATATCTGATGCGATTTAGGACAAGAATGTTACCTGCGGAATTAGGCTGACGGGCGAGCAAGCAAATCCTCCAGAAACTCTGGACGCCGGCTCGGTGCTAGTTACAAGCAAATGGTCACGCGCGCGGGTGCACGCTACGTAGAGCAAGTGTCGCTCCGTGCTGTAAACATCCTCAAGGTCGCTTTGGTCGGCAACCGCTGCTACTGTGCAGACCGTTCCCGAATGCGTTCTATGCGACGAACCGCCTGTTCAAAATATGCCCAGTCAAGTTCGATGCCAAGATACTGGCGACCGCAGAGTTTTGCGGTCGCACATGTGCTGCCGCTACCCGCGAAGGGATCGAGAACAAGTTCTCCTGGCAGGGTGAAGCTGCGAACCAGCGGGGCGAGAGCCTGCACGGATTTTTGAGTGGGATGGAGCTTGTTGCCCGTATATGGCATGTCGATGACATCCGCGATGGGCTGTACGGGCAGCGATGGTCTGCCCTTGGCGAGCAGATATGCCTGTTCATGCTGATAGCTCAGGAAGCGCGTTTTCGAGGAGTATGTTTTGCGGAAGACGATATGGCCGACAGGATGAAATCCTGCATTCTTCCAAGCTGCGAAGAACGCATCCGCCCTGGTCCAACTATAAAACATGATGGCGAGACGATCATGTTTCAGAACGCGATAGGCTTCACGCATCGCGGGCCGGAGCCAGTGGTCGTTGACGTCGTTCTGGATGGAGCGACCGGAGCGATCACGATAGTTCACTAGATAGGGCGGATCGGTGAGGATGAAATCCACGCTGTTCGCTGGCAGCTCGCGCATCTTCTCAATGCAGTTGCCGTGAAGGATGGTGTTGATGGGAATCTGCTGCTGAGTCGTTTGGGTGTTCATGAGGGTACTCCGTTTGTGTGGTCTCCCGATGGGTCGGGGCACGCTGCGCGGAGCGACGCGAGAGGGTGAGGCTTCCAAGGTCAAGGGGCGCTTTTGGGGAGGGCACCCGAAGAAAGTTTTCGTGCTCTTTTACGAAAAGTTTGTTTGGCGAGGAACCGGAAAAGCAGAGACCCGCCGTGCCGCAGGACGACGGTAAAACCCCGAGCGCGTGTCCGACTCGGAGGAGACCAACTCTGGAGTACAACGAAAACAGGTTCGGCAGAAGAATCTATCGGCCCGAAGAGCGGAATCAACCTGCATCGCTGACAAAATTTCAGATTGCTGGCGTACGGCAACTGGCGAAAACGCTGCTTTGCCCCGTTCTCGCCAGTTGAGCTGTTAATTGGTCAACACAAGGGGATTTATTACTAATACTAAGCAAATCAGTCACTTAGCAATCCTTCAATAGTCACGGAGTTGCACGCTGAAACCGCTTCTCAATGTGCCTTGTGTCTTGTGGCCACTCCCATACGTTTGAGCTCTCTCGGCTCACGGAATCAACTGCCGAAACCCTCTAATTCTGATGCGACCTGTTCCTAGGCGATTACGAAACGTGGACTTCGTTCAAAACTAGGCGACTTACGTCTCCGAGCCCTTTGAAAGATGCCCTGTGATGATTACCTGGCTTCCAAGATAGCTCTTCGAGCCAACCAGATTGATAAAGGGCTGAAGGAATTTCTCCTTATCCTCAATCTCTTCACCAGAAAACTCACCAGGAACGTCAATGATGGATAAGCCTGGGTAGTGTGCGTCATCTTTGTTAGATGAGGGGTAGAAGCCCGAATTGGTATGCCATCAGGAAGTAGAGTGTGTCAGTTCCGCCAAGTGCTTGCTGCCAGCGTCTTCGGCCGACATGGATAAAGTCATCAGCGATAGAGGGCCTGGTCGATGGTCGCGCGGAAAAACTCTCCTTCGGGGTCAAAATGGTTTGTGCCGAAGTTCCACCCTACACGGACCCGAGTCGGAATTGTGTATCCTCCGAAGGTTTGCTCCTCTTCGATAAGAGCGCCAAACGGTACGTACCGGAAGTTCCCTTTGTCAGGGTTTCCCCACCGCGTCATATGCACAGACTTCAGTTCCCCGCTTTCGCCGATGACATAGTCCAGCTCGGCTATTTCGGTGTGTGCGCTAAATCTGGCATGGAGCTGGTGCTGGTCGGACGAGGTCCATGTCACGCCCGCTAATGAGAGCACGGAGGGTAGCCACAGGGATTCGATATTGACGCGGCCTGCAGTCGACCGCGTGATGTCCGGACCATGCGCACTGATGACCGGAAAAATTCCGAAGAGCTTCCAGTCCATTTCACCCTGATTATTCAGGAAGCAGTCGCTTCCGCGCAGGGTCATTTTCCACATTTTTACCGTTGCCTGCCAGATCATTCCACGGCTCCAGTGAATCACTTGCTCCGCCGAAAACGGGTACCATCGCTGCAGCTTGATCTCTCCATGCATTTGTAGCCGAACTGAGGTCGCAAGGGATGTACCAGAAGCAATAGCGTGCTTCAAGTAGCGCTGCGTCGCTTGAGGCAATGCAGATAGAGCAGTCGGCTCAAAACTCTGCGCGGACCCCACTGCTACAGCGGAATTCCATAGCTGTTCCAGAGATTGTTGTCGCTTCATAATGTCGCTCTTCTCGCTGAGAGTAGAGACTGCTGGATAGTCATGCGGTGCATAGAATCGTGATTGGACGTATCGACACTTTCCTGTAGGAGCAATGGCAGCAGCAAGAATGGCCGAAGGATAACAACACCGAAACCGAGCGAATGCGTCCCGCTGGTGTCCTCGTAGATCTTGATGATGTTACCGCTCCGGCTTCCATAATAAAACTCAAGAACATGTTCCATGCAGGATCGTACATGGTAGCGGCCTTGCCGACCTTCCCGACACGAGGATTCATTCGGGATAAACCCAAAGCACAATATTTTCTTCCTGATCCACCTACCAAGGATATAATTCGTCGCGCAAGCACTCTCTTCTCTTCGGAGTCATCATGCAAGGGATTCAAAAGCGTCCGCGAATGATCGCCAATGGCTGGATTCAAGCTGCGGGCCTTGTTCTGCTCATCGGCTTCTTCATCATGGGTGTGCTTACGTACTACACATACAATGATGAACCGCCCATTCCCGAGACAGTGCAGGATGCGTCCGGAAGAGTCCTCTTTACTCGTGCGGATGTCCTCTCCGGACAAGGGATCTTCTTAAGTAACGGGCTCATGGAATACGGTTCGATCTTCGGCCACGGCGCCTACCTGGGTCCAGACTTTACTGCCGAATATCTTCATCGCGCCGCCTTGTCAAGCATCAACTTCTACGGCAAGTTGGATTCCGATTCGGCGAGAAAACGCACCATCGAGGACTTCAAGATCAACCGCTACAACACCGTCAGCGGAATTCTCCTCTATACCGATGCCCAGGCAGATGCGTTTGAGCGATGCCGCGCCTACTACGCCGACTTCTTCGGCGAACCCACCACGAAATTCGGTCTCCGGCCCAGCGCCATCACGAATCCAGAGCAGATTCGCCAACTCGTCGCCTTCTTCAGTTGGACTGCTTGGGCAGCCTCGGCCGCTCGCCCCGGGCACTCCTACTCCTACACCAACAACTGGCCGCCGGAGAGCCTCGTCGACAACCATCCAACCGCCGACGCCATCGTCTGGAGCGTTCTGTCGCTTGCTGCCCTGCTAGGAGGCACCGGATTGCTGCTCGCCCTCTTCGGCCGTTGGAATCTGATGGGTTGGCACGGCCGCGAACAACAACACATGTTCTTTCGCGCGCCCGACGAAGTTACACTGACTCCTGCACAGAACGCCTGCGCCTGGTTTTTCTTCGTTATGGCCGCGCTGTTCCTCGTTCAGACCATGGTAGGCGCCGCCAGCGAGCACTATCGAGCTGACCTCCAAACCTTCTTCGGCATTGATCTCGGCAGGGTGCTTCCCTTCAACGTCGTTCGAACCTGGCACGTCCAACTCTCCATCTTCTGGGTATCCACTTCGTATCTCGCCGCAGGAATCTTTCTCGCTCCCATCATCTCTGGCCGCGAACCTCGCGGGCAAAAGACCCTTGCCTATGGTCTATTGGGCGCTCTGACGATCGTGGTCGTCGGCAGCCTGTTCGGCGAAATAGCTGGAATCGAGAACTGGATGCATGGTATGTGGTTCGGCAACCAGGGCTTCGAATATCTCGACCTCGGGCGCTTTTGGCAGATATTGCTCATCATCGGCCTATTTTTCTGGGTCCTCATTCTCTATCGCGGAATGCGCAACCGCCTCGATTCCGAGCATGTTACCAACATGCCCTGGCTCTTCTTCTTCTCCGCGCTCTCCATCCCGGCCTTCTACGCGGTTGGTCTGCTGGCCCACCCCGGTCAGCACTTCACGACCACAGAGTTCTGGCGCTTCTGGGTCGTCCATCTCTGGGTCGAAGACTTCCTCGAACTCTTCACCACTATCCTCGTCGCCTACCTGTTCGTCTTGCTCGGTGTCGTCCAGGAGCGCACCGCTCTGCGCATGATCTACCTCGACGTCATTCTCTACTCCGCCGGTGGCATCGTCGGGACCATGCACCACGTCTACTTCTCAGGCGTGCCAGCGATGCACATGGCCCTCGGCGCGTTCTTCTCTGCCGGCGAGGTCATTCCCCTGACCTTCCTCACGCTTGAAGCATGGAGCTTCCTGCAGCTTGGCGCCATCCAGCAGTCCAACCCCGCCACCCGTTTCCCCCATCGGTGGGCGGTCATGTTCCTTGCTGCGGTCGGCTTCTGGAACTTTCTCGGCGCAGGCGTCTTCGGCTTCCTCATCAATCTACCGATCGTTTCTTACTACGAAATCGGCACAGCCTTAACCGCGAACCACGCTCACGCCTCCATGATGGGCGTTTATGGGATGCTGTCCGTAGGGTTGGCGCTCTTCTGCCTGCGCTACATCATCCCGGAAAAACACTGGTCTGATCGTCCTGCTCAGATTAGCTTCTGGTCGCTCAATCTCGGCCTCGCCTGGATGGTCTTCGCAACCCTCTTCCCGCTCGGCATCATCCAGCTCTATCACTCCATCAACGTCAGCTACTACGACGCGCGGACGCTCAAATACATTGGCGGCCGCACCAACGAGATCCTGGAGTGGCTCAGGTTGCCGGGGGATGTTGTCTTCATCCTAGGAGGAGTCCTCCCCATCCTCTACATCTGCTTCCTTGGGCTTCGCTACATGGGAGCCAATGTTACCGCCGAACAATCGAGCCAGGGCCTGTTTGAGATCGCAGCCGAGACGGAGGTTGAGTAGCCATGGCGGGCTTCTCGATGGAGTTGGTGTTGGCCATGGGGTACGCGTCCTTTCTGGCAATCGTCGCCTTCGTTCTGGAGTTGCTTGCCCGCCGCATGCATCAGCGAACTCGCGGGCTGAGTACCGTCGGCTTCACTTATCATCCGGAGCGCGATGTCTGGAGCTGTCCGCGCGATCAGCATCTCTTCCCCGTCTTTTCCGATCGGCAGCGCGGCAAGGTCGTCTACCGCGCTGCCGCATCGGCCTGCAACGCCTGCCCCAGCAAGGCCGCCTGCACCGACTCCAACACGGGACGCGTGGTCGAGCGCCTCGAGAACGAGTCCGTTGAATCCGGGATGCTCAGATTTCATCGCGTCTTTTCGTTTACGCTGCTGTTGCTCTCCGGGCTCATTGTCGCGATCGAGTTTTTCCGCACTCACGCGTCACAGCCTCGTACTGTACTTGCAGCGATGTTTCTGATTCTGCTTGCCGTTGCAGTTCGCCTCTATTCAACTATTCATTTAAGCACCCCCAAAGCACAGGCTTCCGCTGCCGCTCAAAGAGCACCCAGAATCTGATTCTGCGTCTACCGCTGAGCATACGAGCTTTGATCGAAGCTAAAGAGAGTAATTGCGATGGCAATTCTCGGCTTATTGAGAGGCAAACTGGCGTAGGACCATGGCGGGGCTATTCCGGCTCGACGATCTTAGGAGACAAATATTCCGCGCCCCATTTCATTAGGGTGCTAATCAGACGCAAGACTGCAAAACCCAGTGGGGTCTGCCAGAACTTACTCTACGTGAAGCAATTTATCGCTCAAATCCTTCCGAATAATGAGACCGTCATTTTCCATCTCACGCAGATGCCTCGACAGCATATACATCCCGGAACACGTTCAGGGCTTCCCTGTCTACATCTCTAGAGAGCAGCACAGTAGCACTTTGAGCTGAAATCCTCTCGATATCAATTATTCCTCCGAGGCCTTTCAATGTTGCCTCTAAACACATTGCGAGTGGCTGGGGAACATCCGGTCCGAGACCAAATGACTGTGGACTCTGCAACACTCGCCCCAATTGAGTGTAAATGCCTTGAAGGCGTTCTACTTTAGAGGACATGTCTGCGTCTCCTATGAGTCCATACTACGAGAACGAAATGCCGTGTGCTGTGACGACGCTCACACCGTGAGCCCGTCGGTGTCCAATCGCTTTGAGATTAGGACAACGACTGACCGTGCGCTGACCCTATAGTCAAGACTCGCCAATTGGGAAACGCTCTCATCTTCAAAGATATCCGAGGGACTTGGACAGCTAGTATCCACAACGCGGCACCATGCCGCCGCTGGACCCTCTTGGATTTCAAAATCAAGATCTTCCCAAAAAGAGTTAATCATGACGTAGAGGTCGGCATCGTTCTGAGAAGCCCCGTGTAAGCAGAACGAGAGGGCATGTGAGTGACATGACAAATCTGGCTTCTGCTTGGTGCCATACCAGCACACGTCATCTCTCCAGAAACAAGACCGGGCAATTGACGGATGTCTCTTTCGAAAAGCGATCATGTGCTTAAAGAAGCGGAACACATCTCGATTTTTCGTAAGCAAATCCCAATCCAACCAGGTAGTTTCATTGTCTTGATTGTACGGATTATTATTCCCTAGCTGGGTATTCATAAATTCATCTCCAGCTCGGAACATCGGAGTGCCATTGGATAACAGGAGGAGGCAGCACAGATTTTTTATCTGCTGCCTGCGTAAACCCAGGACATGTTCTGGAGCTCCGGTGTCCCCTTCCCATCCGCAATTCCAACTCAAGTTGACATCCGCACCATCTGTGTTACCTTGACCGTTTGCTTCATTATGCTTCTGGTTGTACGCCACGAGATCATAAAGAGAAAAGCCATCGTGACAGGTTACAAAGTTCACACTCTGGAACGGGTGATAGGCGTTCATCACGTCATCTGGAAAAAGATCGCAGCTGCCATAGAGTCGAGTCATGAGAGGCGCGACCATACCTGGATCGCCTCTTATAAAGGAACGCAGATCATCCCTGTACTTTCCGTTCCACTGCAGCCACGGCACCCCGGGAAACGTTCGCCCCAACTGGTAGCTGACCGGATCCCAAGCTTCAGCTATAAGGCGGATCCTGCTCGCATCGAGCACCTCGTCGACTGCGGCGATAGCCGGCGGATCATCGAGATCAATCGTGCCATCCTCTTTCCGCGTAAATATCGATGCCAAATCGAAGCGGAATCCGTCGACGTGCATCTCGTTTACCCAATATTTCAGGCTGTCCACAATCATTTTCCTCACATAACGATTCGCACAGTTGAGCGTATTGCCCGTCCCGGTATCGTCACGATAGTGTAGCCAGTCCGATTCGAGCAGATAGTACGTACTGTTATCAATTCCTTTGAAACTATAGATAGGGCCGGTCTCATTGCCTTCCGCGGTGTGGCTGTAGACAACGTCAAGGATCACTTCTATATCAGCGGCATGAAGCGCGTCGACCATCCTTTTGAACTCTTCCAATATTTTCTCGCTCACGTCGTTGCTGGCATAACCGTGCTGGGGGGCAAACAATCCCAATGGCATATAACCCCATACGCTTGATTCCTGTGGATCCTGTTGACTGATCGGCATAAGCTCTACTGCAGTAATTCCTAGTTGCTGAAGATAGGGAATTTTTCCGATCAGGCCGGCAAACGTCCCACGCAAAGGAGTACTGACGCCTGAATTGGCTCGCGCGGTAAATGCTCGAACATGAAGTTCATAGATGATCAAATCAGAGTCATGTTTAGGCGCCCGTTTAGAGCAAGAGGTCATCGTCTCTTTCAGGATTACTCCCAAGGGAGCTCTCCCGGCGTTGTTTCCCGGCAGTTCAGCCACTTCGCGGCTAAACCGATCCGGGAAATGGAGGGCACGGGCATAGGGGTCTACCAAAATCTTCTGAGCATCGAATCGATGACCCATTCCAGACTCGTTCGGACCTGAGAGTCTGTAAGCATAATAGCGAGCGCCGCGCATAACTTCGGATTTCAGTCGACAGTGCCATACTCTGCCGGATTTATTCTTAAGTGGATTGAAATGACACTCGTAAATTGGAGACACATCGTCGTCAGATGAATAGAGAAGGAGAGTGACCGCAGCTGCATGCTTCGAATACAGCGCGAAATTATATGCCTGGTCTTCAGCGATCCAGGTGGCTCCTAGCGGAGAGGGTGAACCTTCTCGACTACGCCAGTTCATCAGTGAGATCCCAGGTAATATCATGAACTTTCCCTTCCTTATCCAACCTTCGATAGCTGTCCTCGTATTTCATTCGTCCGTGGTCGAGGGCACGATTCTCCCCGATAGCTGACCTTTGCTCTTTCGCTTTCTTATCAACACACAATTCGGCCGCAGGGTCACTATCGTCTCCAGATTTCTAAATAACCGTGCGAATTCGGATTGTGAGCGTCGCGGGATCACTCATAAGAGAGGACTCTAGTAGGCCAGTTCAACACCATGCAGTGATCCCGATCACCTGACGAAGCTTGGGTCTACGTCCCACGAAGTGTGCAATATGACGGGCATAACATCCTAGTTCGTTTGGCATTGTTAGGAGATTCATAAATCGACCCGAGATGTGATCGGCATCACCGATTTAGCAGACCCACGCCAATAGGATGGTGGGAGATGGCGATCCAGCAACGATCCATTCTGCCCGCGAGGTGCACTCATGAGTTTGGAATCCACCATTACCAAAGTATTGCGCTCCGAGCAAAGTTCCCATTTGGATGGTTATGAAATTTCGTTCGATCGAATTCTCGTCGCAACCGACTTCTCAGAACCGGCCAATCAGGCCTTAAAAGCCGCGATCATCGTCGGTCGATTGTTTGGCTCGAAGCTTTTCCTAGTGCATGCGGCATCGCCAGTTTTCTATGATAGGAACGCGGGGCCAATACCGTTAGAGATTCTCGATGCGAACCTCGATGCAGCTAAAGAGGAGATCAACCAATTGATCTCATGCGAACCTGGACTCCGCGAATTTGAGCCGAAAGTAACAGTAGCCTACTCCAATGCCGTTGATCTCATCGCACAGGTCTCCCGTGAAGAGAAAATAGAGCTTATTGTCGCTGGATCTCATGGCGCGAACTGTCTCGAGCGGCTGGCGCTAGGTTCCGTCGCGGAGGCCATATTGCATCGCGCGAGGTGTCCGGTAATGATTGTTGGGCCAAACTGCAGGACAGCTGACCATCTCTTTCATTCCCTACTGTTTGCCACAGATCTGACAACGACGGGACGACGGGGAGCACTCTTCGCCTCCGGCCTAGCAAAGCGGTTCCACGCCGACCTGACTCTTCTACATGTCATGAACGAGAAACCGGCTGCGCCCCATGTCGAGATCGAGGTCATAGAAGCTCGAATCAAACAACAATTACACGAACTCCTTCCGCCAGATGTGAGCGAGCAGTGTAAAGCGAAGGTGCGCCTCGAGCAAGATCGTCATATAGCCAAGACCATCGTCACGGTCGCTGATATAGAGCGTGTCACTCTGATGGTAGTTGGGCTGGGAAACCGCCGCCTAGCAGACCACATTCCGAGGTCAATTTTGTCTTATCTGATTCGGGAGGCCAAATGCCCCGTCCTTGGCGTTCGCGGGCACTTGGCTTGAGACAGATCTGACCTACAACAGGCATCGGCGCAATTCTTCGGGAAAACCCAACGCTTTTGGCAGGGCAATTTACTCATCGGCCTCCCGTTAAATATCCACCCGTCGCAGCCACTGCTAATGGCTCATGCTTGGCTTGTCATTGCGCATTAAACGTTGAGAGCGGAAAGTAACGCGCTACGGTGACTGACGGGACGGCTTCTTCGCTGGCAGAGACGAGCTTGTTTCAAAGTCAGTGAGGGGGCCTGTGGGAAGAATCATGCGCAGGGAGTTGAGGATGGAGAGAAGGTCGATGACCTCCTGTGCAATGGCTCCCTGAATTGGGCTCAGCAACCCTAGCGAGGCCGCTCCCATTCCGAGGAGGCTCAAGCTCATGCCACCAACTGCGCTGATCAGAGCTATCCCACGCATACGTCGACCGATATGCATCAACTCGTCCACGCTAACCAGCGAAGATTGGAGAATCACTGCCCCTGCGGCTTCGGAGGTGATATCGCTATTGACCCCTAGGGCGATGCCGACAGTAGCGGCCATCATTGCCGGAGCGTCGTTGACGCCATCTCCCAAATAAAGCGTACGGTCCTTCAAGGTCGTCTCGCGAACGAACTCAACTTTCTCTTCAGGACTCTTGCCGCCATGGGCTTCTGTGATCCCCATGCCAGCGGCAAACAGTGCCACCTCAGCGGGGCGGTCACCGGACAGGAGAATCACCCGCGAGATATGGTGCTTTGAATCCAAGTGCCCAAGGAAGGGCTTGCTATCTGGTCGTGGTTCGTCTTGAAAGTAGATTATGCCAGCTAGCCTACCGTCGATCAGCAAAACACATTCGAGGCCAGGAGCCACAGACGGCATGGAACATAAGTTCTCACCGGAGAGTTTACCGCGTCCTGTCACGGTGACGAGTTTTCCTGCGACGTGACCCGTCAGTCCAGAACCTGGGGGTTCGGATACATCTTCAACTTTTAATGGACTCAGTCCCTGCTTATCCGCTGCCGCGATCACGGCACTTGCGAGGGGATGCTTTGAGTAACGTTCGAGACTTGCGGCATACTGAAGGACTTCATCATGTGATGTATTCCCGAGGCAGTGGATCGAGGTCAGGGTCGGTTTTCCGTAGGTCAGAGTGCCGGTCTTGTCCACGATCAGCACATGACAGGTTTCCATCTTTTCGAGGATGGAAGGATCTTTGACAATGATACCCAGCTTTGCCGCGGCAGAGATAGCACCAATGATTGCGACGGGAATAGAGATCAACAGCGGACATGGTGTCGCGATCACCAGTACCGCAAGAAAGCGTTCCGACTGACCGCTGAAGAACCAGCTTGCTAGAGCTATGGCAATGGCGATCGGCGTGTACCAGGATCCGAGACGATCTCCAAGCCTTTGTATATGCGGCCGATCCTCTTCGGAGGCGTGAAGCACCTCGACAATCTTTGCGTAGCGAGAGTCGCTGGCGATTTTCGTCGCGCGGATCGTAAGGGCAACATTGCCGTTGATTGCGCCGGAGAGCACGATCGTGCCGGGAGCTTTCTCAATCAGAAAGGGCTCGCCCGTCAGGTAGGACTCATCCATGCTGCCATCACCGCTGACCACTTGCCCATCGACTGGACATATCTCATGCGGATAGATCAGCAACTCGTCTCCGACACGAATTGCATCGATGGCTACATCGGAAATTACTTCACCAACTTTATGGGCTACCTGTGGCATTCTGGCGGCGAGAGCGTTGAGAACAGAAGATGCATGGCCCGTTGCATACACTTCCATCGCCTGTCCGCCGGAAAGCATCAATACAACAAGCGCCGCCACCCAATATTGACCCAGAATTAACGAAGTGACAATCGACGTTAAGGCGAGAATGTCGACGCCGAAATTGCGTTGTAAAATCTGCTGGATAAGCGAGATAGCCAGAGGAACGCTCGCGCCTGCAATGGCAACGAACAGGACAGCGTCAACGACGTGCTGATCTTGCAGAAATAGCTTTGCACCCAACGCCCCCAGCATCCCCACAGCAATGAAGGCAGCGGTCGAGACACGTGACGCGGGGCTGTTGAGCCATCTGCTAATCGTGTTGGTCTGGTTCAATGTACTCACCGGCGCCCCAATTCTATGAGTCGGGAAGGCCCAGGTTGAGTGACGCATGTCACAAACCATTAGTGCAGCAAAGGCTTAGGGTTATTGGTGCGAGCAATTCAAGACTGTTTTGTCATTGCTCGTGAACGAGAGGTTTGCCCATATGATTCCGGATCAAATTATTCTAGCGACAGACTTCTCCCCCGCCTCTACTGCCGCGCATTCAGTCGCAGCGAAAATGGCGAAGCTCTTCAATTGCAAAATTCTGATTGTTCACGTATTTCAATATGTGGCTCGCCACAGGTACGCGATGCCTGTTGGATGGATGATCGAAATTATTCGGAGCGATGTCCAACGGAAGATACTCGAGACTCAACACGTCTTTACCAATATGGGCCTCGAAACGAAAGCACTTCTGGTTGAAGATGGATTTCCTACAGTAGAAATACTCAACGTCGCTCAGACCTATAAGGCGCCGGTGATCGTGATGGGAACCCATGCTGTCGCCGGGATGGATAGATTTTTGCTAGGTTCGACTGCAGAGGGCGTACTCAGAGGGGCTGCTTGTCCAGTGATTACTGTTGGGCCACACATCCATCCAGCAGGTACAGCTAACGCCATTAATCGGCTGCTCTTCGCGACGGATTTCAGCAAAGAATCCCTAGATGCTGTACCTTTTGTGGCCACACTGCGCGATGCAGCAGCCTCGTCGCTTGAGGTCCTTTATGTAGAGACGAATATCGATGCTGTCCAATCTCCGCTGTTCCATTCTCTTCGTGCGGAATTAGATGTTCCGGATATGACGCGTCACCATCCCGCAACGGAGTACCTTACTCTGCATGGGGCAGCCGTTGCACAAGCGATCACTAATGAAGCGGAGCGTCTGGCGGCAGACCTTCTGATTCTTGGGGTTAAGCGTGCCTCGGCGTTCGCAGCTCATCTTGCTCCCAAGATTGCGTTCCAGGTGATTGCCGCTGCACCATGTGCGGTCATGACCATCTCCTCCTAAGGAGGAACAAGAGCAGACCAACCCGAGTGTACTCACGCAAATCCAGCACAGCAAGGAATCAAATATGCGATATGAACTTCGGCTCCATCGATTGATCGCCACAATTTTGGCAGCTGTGCTAATAGGCTTTGTGATGCTTTTCGTCTATCTAGATCATCACGCACCCAATGTTTGGGTTGAGGCGAGCGTAGCGCTTCTCCTCGAAATTGCCGTCTCGACCGGGCTCGCCTTCGTGGGGATGGCTGAGGGAGTCTTAGCTTTCCAATTTGGATTGCAGCACAAGCGGGAGATCTTAGGCTATCTGAGTCTTGGCGCTCTTTCAGTCGGCTGCGGCCTCTACCTCGCCCTTACAGAGAGTTCTTCCGTGACGACGATTGCTCTAGTTGTTTCTCCTCACGTGCTCATCTTTGGGCTAATACAGTTGCGGGTCTCCCAACATATAAGACGTCATGTCGCGCAAAGGAGAGCTCTGCAGGTGTGTGGGCTCTGTGACCTGCTCATGGGGCTCGGCCTCATTGCGGTGTCCAGAATCTCTAATGCCGCTGCCGCTGAATTCCTGGCCTACGTGGCCGCAATGACCGCACTTCAATTGATCGCCCTTCTGATGTACAGAAGCGTACCGCAAAAGCAACCGGTTTAGCAGAAACCCATAGACCCGTCGGATAGCATAACTTCTCGCTCGCAGGAATTGGAAGGGTGGTCAGAATTGTTTCGATCAAATGCGTCAGGGTCCCCCCATACCCAAAGCGGGTCAGAAGTCTTACTTAGGTATCACTCGGATGCGGAGATAGGGCTGACGAATGCTGCGGCCGCAGAGCGACTGCTGAAATATGGACGCAATGAACTTGCAATGGCCGCCCCTGACCCCTGGTGGAAGCAGTTCGGTCGCCAGTTTGCCGACCTGCTGATCTGGATACTGATCTGCGCTGCATTGATATCTGGTTTACTGGAAGAGTGGGTTGATGCAATCGCGATTCTGGCGATTGTGCTCCTAAATGGTCTCCTCGGGTTCATCCAGGAGGGACGGGCAGACGAGGCTTTACGCGCCCTGCGGAAGCTATCTTCACCGCAAGCAAGAATCATCCGAGAGGGTCAGCTTCAGAGCGTTCTGGCGGAGAAGCTCGTGCCCGGAGACCGGATCGAACTAGAGACAGGAGACCGAGTTCCGGCCGATGTCCGCCTGATTGGGGCGGCGGGCTTCCGAGTCGAAGAAGCCGCTTTGACTGGTGAGTCCGTGCCATCGGACAAGGATCACCGAGTCGTCCTGGAGGAGGAAGCTCCTTTGGGTGAACGCCTGAACATGGCCTACATGGGAACTTCCGTAGCTGCCGGTACTGCCAGCGCACTTGTCGTTGCCACCGGTATGAACACGGAGATTGGCAAGATCGCTGGCATGTTGAAAGGCCAGAACATCGAGCCGACCTCTTTGCAACTGCGACTATCTCAGTTGGGCAAAACTCTCCTTTACATTGTCCTAGGCGTCGTGGCGGTCATGTTTGTAGCTCAGATTGCGCAGGGAGGCCGTCTCGCAGACGCCTTCCTGCTTGCCGTGAGTCTTGCCGTGGCGGCAGTCCCGGAAGGATTGTCGGCAGTAATCACGGTAGCACTTGCATTAGGGCTGCAACGGATGGCAGCACGCCAAGCGCTCATCCGTAGGCTCCCTAGTGTGGAAACCCTTGGAGCGGTGACCGTCGTCTGCTCGGATAAGACTGGAACCCTGACCCGTAACCAAATGACGGTGAAAGACATTGAGACTGGAGGAGAGCGCTACGAAGTGACGGGCACCGGCTATGAGCCGATCGGCGAATTCCGCAAGGCGGCATCCAATGCTGGGGTTGCAGCAACATGGACCGTGGTTGATCCTCTACAGCACCGGGGCTTGCTCGAAGCGTTGAAGATCGGAGCTTGGTGCAGCCATACGCAAATCGCGCGGTCCGACGAAGCAGGTGGACGCTGGAAGGTAGTAGGAGATCCAACCGAAGCTGCACTGATGGTTGCGGCTTCCAAGGCTGGAGTTGCAGTTGTGGGACGTCAAGAGCGGATTGTCTTTGAGATCCCTTTCAGCTCGGATCGCAAGGCGATGTCTGTGGTGGCCCGCGTCGATGACAAAAAGCTCGTCATGTTCACCAAAGGCGCGCCCGAGGTCGTCCTCGGTAAATGCACCCAGGAGTATATCCACGCAGACGTGCAGGCACTGACCGAGTCGCGTCGTCAGGTGATTCTCGCCTCCGCACATTGCATGGGGCAGCGTTCGCTTCGGGTATTGGGATTGGCCTCGCGTCAGGTGTTCGAGAGCGAGAAACTAGAGGAAACGGGTCTTATCTTTGCAGGACTCGCGGGCATGATGGACCCCCCTCGGGAGGAGGCCGCAGAGGCCGTAAACCGATGCCGATCTGCCGGCATAATGCCTGTGATGATTACGGGAGATCATCCAGACACAGCCAAGGCCATCGCCTTGCGTCTCGGCATTATCCATGAGGGTGGGCAGGTACTCCTTGGCTCAGATCTGGATGCGCTAAGCGATACCGATCTCGCCGAAAAAGTCCCCACAACCTCAGTATATGCACGAGTCGCAGCCGCCCATAAGCTACGTATCGTTACCGCATGGCGAAGCCGACGTGAAATTGTGGCCATGACTGGTGACGGAATTAATGACGCCCCAGCCATCAAGTCTGCGGACGTTGGAATCGCCATGGGCATCTCAGGAACTGACGTGACCAAGGAAGCCGCAGATATGGTGCTGGCAGATGACAACTTCGCCAGCATTGTGAATGCGATCGAAGAAGGAAGAACAATCTACGACAACATCCTAAAGGTTGTTTACTACCTGTTGGCCACAAATGCGGGGGAAGTCCTACTCATGGTGGGGGCCACACTCCTTGGGTTTCCGACTCCCCTTCTGGCAATTCATCTTCTAACGATCAACCTCCTGACAGATGCACTTCCAGCGATGGCTTTAGGTGTCGAGCAGCCAGAGCCAAACGTGATGCAGCACCCACCCAGGCCCGTTAAGGTGCCGATCATTACGATCCAGAGCGGACTGGGCATCCTATACCAGGGCATGCTTAATGCAGCGGTCGCTGCAATCGCTTTTTGGCTGGTCTACCATAACGAGGCAGAAAACCTGGCGGCGGCTAGAACAGCTACCTTTTTCACGAGTGCGCTGGCACAGATGTTGTTCGCCCTTGGCTGTCGAAGTCCTCGTTATACATTCCTGCAACTGGGGCTTTTCTCGAACAGGTGGCTCATTCTAGCCTTTGCAGTCTCTTCGGCCCTGCTCGCGGCTATTGTCGCTATCCCCATTCTCAGGCCGGTCTTTCAGATTGCCGCCTTGCCAATTGTTACAGACTGGTTTCTGATCCTTCCGCTCGCATGTCTTCCAGTCACATTCCTGGAATTTGGCAAGTTGGTGCGACATGTTCGCGCAAAGGCTTAATGATGCGAATGACAACCGGGAAGCAACTTTTCTATAAGAGTGCAGTACAGGTGAGGAAACAATCTTCTTCAATTTCGCTGCTTGCTACTGAGCACGACTTTCAGAGCCTTTTCTTTGGCTGCATTCTCAAAAGTCTCGTATGCTCTTTCTATTTCACTTATGTCAAACGAATGGGTAATGAGCTTCCTGGGTTGTAATTTCCCAGACAAAACGACCTTCTGCAGCATGGGTAATGTAACAGTGTCAACCAGGCGTGTAGTCAGTCGGATATTACGGTCCCATAACCGTTCGAGATGCAATTCCACCGGCTTCCCGTGGACTCCGAGGCTTGCAAGGCGCCCACCTACGCCCAGGATACCCTGACAGATATCGAAAGCCGCGGGTGTTCCCACTGCTTCGACTGCGACATCCACCCCGGCTCCGCCGGTCAATTCCAGCAGACGTGAAACTGCATTTCCATCTGAACTGTTAATAACTGCAGTTGCACCTAGCTCAGTGGCCACGGCGAGGCGATTGTCGTCCAAATCGATCATAAAGATTTTCTCGGGGGAATAAAATTGTGCTGTCAGTAGCACTGCAAGGCCAATGGGGCCAGAACCAACTATAGCAACCGTATCACCTGGCATAATCTGCCCATTTAGCACTCCACATTCAAAGCCGGTTGGCAGGACGTCGCTCAGCATTACTTGAGCTTCTTCGTCTTCCCCTTCAGGACAACGGTAAAGACTTCCATCAGCATGGGGAATCCTCACATATTGAGCCTGTGTGCCATCAATAGTATTGCCTAGAATCCATCCACCGTTTCTGCAGTGCGAAAGCATGCCCCTTCTGCAAAATTCGCATTTATTACATGAGGTGATACAGGAAATGATGACGCTGTCACCAACATGAAATTCTGCAACCCCAGAGCCAATCTGCTCTACAACGCCCACGCCCTCGTGGCCTAAGATGCGTCCATCAGCCACGGAAGGAACATCGCCTTTCAGAATATGAAGGTCCGTCCCGCAGATCGTTGTTGCCGTAATTCGAACAATGGCATCGCACGAGTCCAGGATCAATGGGAGAGGTCTCTCCTCCCATCCGCACGAACCCGCACCATGTTCTAACTTGTGATAGACCAATGCTTTCATAGTGGAGACGGAACTGAGGGAAGCAGCGCCCTCCTTCGATTCGAGTTCTTCTGTTGTCATGGCTAATTCCTTCGTTCATGGCATTTGTCAATTTGTCAGGCAAGTTAAACTTATTGCTTGTGCCAACATCAGTATGTGACCGAACGCACACCGTTCATCAAGTCAGTGCTAATGTTTCCATAGAACTCTGACCGTGATGTGAGACACGGTCCGGCGCCCCTAGCCTTCCGTTGTAAAATCCATATCTTTCCATCAGTCCTTATAGGCCCGTGCACTCTTTCCGCGATGAAGCAATCTCATCTTGTCCACTTTGGATGCTCGAGGGTATCATTCTCCTCCAGGATTTTCCCCTTTGAAGCAGGAAGGAATTCGATTAGCGGAATGCTTGAGAAGGGTAAAAGCATCACAAGGAAACGGTTAAGACCGGGCAAGAGGCGCCTGCGACTACCTCATACGTAATATGAGGGGGAAGATGAGAAGCAAGCGCGGATGTCCGCTGGATGCCGAGGACGATCAACTCCGCTTTGCGCTCTTTCGCGTATTCCACAATGGATTCAGAGACTTTGTTGCCATAAACATTCGAACAAACACATCTTTCATCGAGGCCATTTTCCTCAAGGAGGTTCTTCAGCGCTCCTGTCATAATCGCCGAGATGATTGGGAGGCCGTGAGTATCGATGGAATGAGGTAAAACCTGGATGCAATGCAACGGTGCTCCAAAGCCTTTGGAAAGAAGGGCGGCGTATCGAATCGCATGAAACAATCGGGTATTCAAATCCGTCGCAAAGACGACAGGACTTTGCGTGTGAACTCTTTGATCAAGATTAGCCTTGGGTCCTATGGTTAGCATCGGGCAGGGTGCTCTTCGAAAAACGGCTTCTGCCACGGACCCAAGGACGAACCGCTCCATGCGAGCTTTATTTCTTGTCCCAAGGATGGCCAGGTCTATCTTCTTGTCCTTGATAACCTTGAGGATAGTGGGTGCCGCTGCCCCATATCTGATAACAGACTGAGCGACTATACCCCTTCGCAGGATCCTCTCAACGATATTATCTAGACGGCGCTTCGCTTCTTGGCGAACGCCGATCATGCCTTCGACAATTCCGGCATCGGCGTATTCAAAAATATGCGCTACAAACAGATTTGCGTGGAGCATATTGGCAAAGCGTATTGCAGTTTGGATGTGTGGGGCGGATGGGCCGGAAAGATCTAATGCGACTAAGATATTTTTGATCGACCCCGAAAAAGGGGAAGCCGAAATAGATGTTCCGGAAGGGTATAGATTTTCGGTAGATGTAGCGGCGGAAAACCCTATCTTTGCGGCCATCATACTGCTTCTCCAAATGAGCAGGCTTTCACGAGTGAGCTCTTGCCCTTTTATGAAGAGATAATTCTTTACGTCTTAAATGTCGGTGATGACAATCACATGGATCAGCCCTGAGCTGTTATCTGTCAGTTCTGCTTCGGCTCTCATAAAGATCAAATCGTTGCGAGTAGGACCAGCACAATTCCCCACTCACGTCACTCTTAACCTTCGCCGCAGGCAGATCAGCTCTGATCTCTAATCTGCTGACGCCATTTGAATAAGGCCAGCCATAACATCTGCACGTCGATACCTCTGTATTGAGATTGGTGATGTCAGTCACAGCTTATGGTGCTAGGATGCACAGTCTGATCAGGATTAATGTTCCACACTGGTCGTAGGCTTAATTGATCCATCTTAGCCAAGGAGCTAGCGCAAGATGACATCTGCTGTCCAAACTTCACCCGTGCTGAGCCCGGAGGAACTACACCTCATTGACTCCTACTGGAATGCTTGCAACTACCTCGCTGCGGGAATGATCTATCTCCGCGCCAATCCGCTTCTGCGCGAGCCATTGAAGCCAGAGCATATCAAGCGGCGGCTATTGGGGCATTGGGGTTCTGATCCGGGCCAATCATTTGTTTGGGTCCATTTGAACCGCCTCATCAAAAAGCTGGATCTGAATGTGCTCTACGTGTCAGGTCCAGGACATGGAGCGCCGGCAACCCTCGCGAACAGTTATCTAGAAGGTTATTATTCGGAAATTTATCCCGATAAGGGACAGAATGAATCTGGCATGTTGAAATTTTTCCGTCAGTTTTCTTTCCCAGGAGGTATCGGCAGTCACTGCACCCCGGAGACTCCGGGCTCAATCCATGAGGGTGGTGAGCTCGGATACTCTCTCAGCCACGGCTTCGGCGCGGCGTTTGATAATCCGGATCTTATCGTTGCGGTCGTAGTGGGTGATGGCGAAGCTGAGACAGGGCCACTCGCCACGGCGTGGCACTCCAATAAGTTTCTCAATCCGGTGCGGGATGGCGCGGTTTTACCTATCCTGCACCTGAATGGGTACAAGATTGCGAATCCCACGATCCTTGGACGAATCTCGCATCAGGAAGTTTGCTCCCTATTCCACGGATATGGCTATACCCCCTATTTCGTCGAGGGAGATGATCCAATCCTCATGCACGAGGCGATGGCGCAGGTCTTGCAACATTGCGTTGGTGAGATTCGGTCAATTCAACAAAAGGCGCGCCGGACTGGTATTTGGGAACGACCCCTCTGGCCAATGATCGTGTTGCGTTCTCCAAAAGGTTGGACGGGCCCAAAAGAAGTAGATGGCCACAAAGTGGAAGGCTCATGGCGTGCGCATCAAGTGCCGATTCTCGATCCCGTGACCAACGCATCGCATTTAGCGGAATTAGAGCAGTGGCTGAAAAGTTATCATCCAGAAGATTTGTTTGATGCCAATGGACGTCTCGTTCCTGAGTTGCAGCAGTGCGCACCGAGCGGTACGAAGCGCATCAGCGCAAATCCGAATGCCAACGGCGGCACTTTAAGGATCTGCCTCAATCTGCCTGAGTTCCGAGATTACGCTGTTCCAGTTACTCAAGCCGGTAAGGACTCTGTTTCCCCCACAGAAATTCTTGGCGGCTTCTTGCGCGATGTCATGCGCCAAAACATGACTTGCTTCCGCGTTTTTGGACCTGATGAAACAGCGTCCAATCGGCTGACAGCGGTCTATGGCGCCTCGAAGAAAATGTGGGCGGGTGAGTTTAAGCCCGACGATCGTGACGGCGGCGAGTTGGCACTCGACGGCCGCGTTATGGAAATGTTAAGCGAGCACACCTTGGAAGGCTGGTTCGAAGGATATGTCCTCACAGGGCGGCATGGCTTCTTCTCGACCTACGAAGCCTTCGTGCACGTTATCGACTCTATGTTCAACCAGCACGCGAAATGGCTGGAGAAAGCAAAGAACGAGTTAACCTGGCGAGCGCCCGTTCCATCAATCAATCTTTTGATTACCTCCCTTGTATGGCGACAAGACCATAACGGATTCACCCACCAAGATCCGGGCTTTCTGGATGTGGTGACAAACAAGAGCCCCGATGTCGTTCGTATCTATCTTCCGCCCGATGCAAACTGTCTCCTCAGCGTTACCGACCATTGTCTCCGCAGCCGCGATTACGTCAACGTGATCGTTGCCGACAAGCAACCGCATCTTCAATACCTCGACATGAACGCCGCAGTAAATCATTGCACGAAAGGAATCGGCATTTGGGATTGGGCGAGCACTGATGACGGCTTCGAACCCGATGTTGTTATCGCATGCGCTGGTGATGTTGCGACGATGGAGAGCCTCGCCGCGGTGTCCATCCTTAAAGAGCATTTCCCTGATCTTAAGATCCGATTCGTGAATGTCGTCGACCTATTTCGTCTTATGCCATCCTCAGAACATCCACATGGGCTGAGTGATCGTGACTTCGACTCGTTGTTTACAACAGATAAACCAGTCATCTTCAACTTCCACAGTTACGCTTCGTTGGTACACAAGCTGAGCTATCGACGCAAAAACCATGACAATATTCATGTCCGGGGTTACAAGGAAAAGGGCAATATTAATACCCCCTTCGAGCTCGCGGTTCTCAACCAGGTGGACCGATTCAACCTGGCAATTGATGTGATTGACCGTGTCCCCGCACTCAGGTCCAAGGGTGCACATGTGAAAGATACCCTTAAAAGCCAAATTATTGAGAGTGTGGCGTACGCTCATGCTGAGGGAATCGATCAGGATGCTATTCGGAACTGGGTTTGGCCACGCTGAATATGATGCTTCCACGCGCAGATGAGAACGCTCTGATACTAGCCATTAATAGTGGCTCATCTTCCCTTAAGCTCGGTTTCTTCCGTGAAGAACATGGAGATGAGCAATGTCTACTCATGGGAACCGCCGAAGGGCTTGGACAGCAGAATGGGCGCATTCGGTTATCGGGACTAGACGGGACGGTCCTCTTCGAGTTAAACCACATCATGGAATCTCAGGAAGGTGCACTCGAAACACTGGCCACCGTGAGCCGCAAGCACCTGTCAGGTGATCCGAAGTTCGTGGGACACCGCATTGTGCACGGTGGCCCCGAACTGATAGACCATCAACAGATCGATGATGCACTACTGTCCGAGTTGCGACACGCAGAGCACTTTGCGCCATTACATATTTCAAAGTCGCTGGCATTGATCTCTCGGTCGCGGGACCTGTTTCCGGATACACCATCGTTCGCCTGCTTCGATACGGCCTTTCATCGTGCCCTTCCGGAGGTCGCAAAGCGTTTTCCGTTGCCGACACGTCTTGCTGCGAAGGGTATTCGCCGCTACGGATTTCATGGGCTTTCCTATGAGTCCATCGTTCACCATCTCGGCTCCGCTCTTCCGGAGCGCGTCGTGCTCGCACATCTCGGTAGCGGCTCTAGTCTTTGTGCGGTGCGTTCAGGCGTTTCGATCGATACAACGATGGGATTGACACCGACTGGCGGCATTCCGATGGCGGCCAGGAGCGGCGATCTTGACCCCGGTGTACTGCTGTTCCTGCTTCGATCCGAACACATGACAGTGGATGAGTTGGAGCAAATGCTAAATTCTCAATCGGGGTGGTCTGCTATTTCTGGAGGCGGCCCGGATATGCAGCAGTTGCTTGCCTCTCGCAATAGGGGCGACATCCAAGCAAAGCTAGGAGTCGATCTCTATGTAACGGCGATACGAAAGACCATCGGTGCATACGCAGCTCTTATGAGCGGAATTGATTTGCTCGTCTTCACTGGCGGCATTGGACAGAACAGCGAACAGATTCGCCAGCTGGTCTGCACTGGCTTGGAGTTCCTCGGGTTCTCCGAAAAATTAGACGGAAGTCGGGTTCTCGCCATAAATACAGAGGAAGAACGGCAAATCGCCCGTATCTGTAGGCGCCTCAGTCGACCACACACATAGCTTGTCCCTTTAGCGATGGAATGCGCCTAAAGGCGAGCTGCACAAATGCCCCTAGGTTCGCGCGTCGTGCAGGGCCAATGATGCCCGAAGCACTACTCGTGGATCATATTTTCCCTGATAGACGCGTGGGGGCGTTCGATCGACCTTGAGCAGCTGGTACACAGCACTTTGTGCCGATCGCACCGAATACTCGACAGTAAACACAGCGTCGTCGGGAAGCTCGCAGAACTGGCCCATAAATGCAAGATTTCTTGAACGAGGAGGAACAACCTCTGGACGGTCTCCTTTAGAGCGGCAGAGGAACTGACTCGTGATGAACGGCAACATGCAGGGGATGCAATTCGAGCGATCGATAATGATTTTAAGCTCTGGCAGGAGTCCAAGATGAAACAGGAGTTCGATCATGATCTCGCGGCCATTGCACTCTGACATAGGTTTATTTACATAATTTCCGGGCTTGTTTACCAACAACCCATAGCCCCAGAAGACCTGGACGTCCTCAGGTTGTCCCGTAAAGTGGGGCTGATTCGGAAGTACTATGGATATGAGCCAGCTCGATTCGGGAAAGGTGATCAGGCCGCCTTCGCCGGGCACGTTTCCCGTGAGATTACGAATTTGATCAAAGAGCATCTTGTCATGCAGTGTTGTCGTGAATGAGACCCACTTCGACTGATCCATGTGATCGGCAAAAATGCCTGGACGACCGAAGTGCGGGGACTTAGAAGCGATCTTTTTCCAAAGTGCCCAGGACCCGTTGGTCTTCGCAACGGCAAGCTCTGGAGCCGTCGTCATGGAGCCCACACTCGATGAGTCGGTCATTGACCCCAAGGTCACAAACACGTAATCGGTCTCCTTGACCCTGATTGTGTCCATTCGGTCTTCTCTTCGATACTGGATGCTCTCAACGCGGTAGCCCTCCGCGTTGTGCAAAAAAGATAAGTCAGTAATTGTTGTGTTTCTCGCAAAGTGAACGCCGTGTTCTTCAAGCCAGAACTGAAGGGGGCGGATCATCGAGTCGAATTGGTTATAAACAGTTCTCATGATTCCGTTGAGGGTATTGAATCCGGAAACCATGTGCATAAATCGCAAGAGATACCGCTTGAGTTCTATAGCGCTATGCCATGGCTGGAACCCAAAGGTTGTGGACCACATGAGCCAGAAGTCGCTTTCGAAGAATGTTGGATCGAAATGATCTGAGACGCTTGAGTTACCGAGCGCCCAGTCAGGTGCTACGCCCAGCCATTCAAGAGCCACAATTTGCTTCTCCGTGAGACTAAAGCGTGGCGCGTTTTGCGGACGTCCTCCGCGAAATAGCCGAGACTTTGAACAAGTCTTCATGGTCCGATTCCATGCGGTTATTTCATCAGTGACCGTCTTAGTCTTATCTAGGGTGGGAATCGATGAAAAGAGATCATATGTGCAGCGGTATTTACTTTCGAACATGCGGCCGCCACGCACAAGGTATCCGGCTTCGGCTGAACCGGCGGCATCCAGGCTGCCCCCAAGATTCGCGCCCGACTCAAAGACGGTGATTCTGTTACCCGGTATGTTGGCATCGCGAATCAGAAAGGCAGCGGCCGCGAGAGAAGCGATGCCTCCGCCGATGAGGAAAGCACGAGATTGGTCTTTGGCAGTGGAGTTGGTCATATAGCAAAGCTCCTTTTCAGTTCATCTCAACGTATCTAAGCAACTCTGTACGTCATAACTGGGATATGGGCGGCACGGACTATATGCGCAGCAATGTTATCGGATGTAGTCGACGAGAGACGGTTTTTCCACTTCAAGGGCATCAAAATGAACGGACTGTCAATCTCCAATGCTCGACCAAGGATCAGGACTTCAGGGGAGCCGGCATACAAGGACCAACATGCACCTATCCCTTCAGCTCGGAAGCATTCGACAATTTGTTCACACTGATGCTCGAGATTGAGTGCACGGCCTGCGGGTACTTCGTGGGTCACGTGAAGTACGTCAATGGAGATTTTAAATAATTTTGCAATGGCAATGGCCCTCTGCAACTCATCTGGCGCGCAAGGCAAGGAAATCGGGACAAGAATTGGACCATTGTGAGTCGGGTGATCGAATGTTCGACCAACGCAAGGGCCATAAGTGAGCGTCGGGCATGGGACCGCGCGCAGGAGAAATTCAGCAGTTGAACCGAGGGTTTGACGATCCTTTGACCCATAGCCATAAGCTCCGAGTAGCAGGAGATCCACATTCTCTTCGCAGCAGATGTTGAAAAGCGTGTCACCAACAATGCCTCCCCTAATAACGACACGACTGCTCACGCCAGCTCTGGTGAGGCGATTGCTAATTACGCTGAGCTCATTCGCCTCGGAAGCTTGCTCCTCGCGCAATCCAGCGTAGCTATCCGTCGTCTCAGACTGCGGCGGGTTAACTCGTGCCAGCAAAAGTGCGGCACCAAATCGCATTGCCAGGGCAATCGCAGCGTGAAGAGCGCGCTCTGCGGCAGAAGATGCATCATAAGCCACCGCAATCCTCTTAAAGCTACGAATTCCCGGAGTGTGATTGATGTGATCAAGGATGGCTGCTTGCATATCGGCACCTCGGCCCATGTGTGGGAGCACGCCCCACTATCTTGAACCTAGTCCAGAATGGCCACTCATGCGGTGATTGCGATCACAAGGGGGGATTTGGAAGGACGCATCATTATTCTGGAGCTATCGTGGGAACGAATCAGAAAGTATCTTCAACTGGTCCCGGCGAGCCCTTGACACGGTATGAAGCAATACTTCGAGTTCAGCATCTTGATTGTAAATATCAGGTAGAAAGTAGACAGTATTGTCTTCTGCCGCGAAGCCCGTCCCATAGACGATGAGAACAGGTATCGGATGAGTCAGTGCGACTGAAAACGTTCGGTCACCATGCATGGCATATTTGATCTTCTCGGCCGTCCATCCTGGGTTGCCGCGCAAAATCCAGGTCGCGAGAGCAACGGGATTCTCGACCCTAATGCAACCGTGGCTGAAATCGCGGCGTGTCCGGTCAAAAAGATTTTGCGCTGGTGTTCCGTGGAGGTAAATATCGTGAACGTTTGGAAGAGAGAACTTGATGAGCCCGAGAGCATTTTGGTCACCCGGACGTTGCCGAATCCTCATCCTTCCCCCATCTGTGCGCACGATCTCATACCCGTGCTTAGCCAGATAGGCATGATCGTGCCGCATGGCCGGTTCCACTTCGTTATGTTGAATACTGGTAGGAATATTCCAGTACGGCCTGAATATGACAGAGGATATTTGGTTTTGAAAGACGGGCGTTCTGCGGTGATAGGCACCTCCGACGATGACTTTCATGGAAAGCGTAACCCGTAAGTTGGTGTCGTATGCTCGAACACGAAATTCGGGGATGTTGACCACAACAGGAGGCTCGGAGAATGTTCTCTGAACCCAACGCCATCGTTCGAGGGTGAGGCCAAGTTGAGCTACTCGATTTTGCATTGGTACAGCTAGCGCTTTATACGTCTCGCCTGTGATTGACCCCTCTGCAGGAAGTCCATGTCTCGTTTGGAATGATTTAATTGCGAGAACCAAAGCTTCATCGCTCGGTGTACCAGCTATTGGATTTGCGGGGGCAAGATCACCTGTCTCCGTCAGGATCATCGTGATCGCCGCAGTGTCGAACAGAAACTGTTTAGATTTGGCTGCACCATGAAGGATCGGAAGAACAGTTTGCGGCCTACGAGAGAGAGCAAGATAATGACGAAGAGCTTCCTTCGTACGAATGAACCCGGGCGCCGCCGGTTCGAGTGAATCGAATGCGAGCGAAGGGTCGGCTGTACGGGAGAGTTTCCAGACGAATTCTGCGGGAATAAGCCCGTCACAAGGCGGAGGAAGGTCTGCGTGAAGCGTCTTCGGGGCGATGCGTCCACAGCGAAGATCTCTTACCAAGAGCAGTGCTCCCAAGCTGAGCTTAAGTTCGAATTCCGTATAGAGATTTATGGAATCCTCGGTCATCGTCATGGGCTCGGAGGGAGCATCAAGCGAGGACGAATAATCTTTGGGATCAAGCCCTCTCTCGGCCACGTTCTGAATTTCCTGAAGTACTGCCTTTGCTGACGGTGTCACCTGTCCGTTTCGGACCCAGACGGGAGCGTACCCACAGGCTTCGTAGAATTCTCGCAATTGATCCAAGTCGGACGTCGACCGCATCGCTTGAAGTTGTGCAATCTTTGAATGGAGAATCCCATCCGGCTTTGAATTCGCCGCTGAGACCAACGCGTTTGAGCAATACGACGGAGGATTTGTTTCAGCTTGAATCTGGTTGAAAAAGCATCCAAAGAATAAGAGGAGAGCCGTCAATGTCTTCACAATCACGCAACCTTATGGTTTCGGCAATCGTTGCTGAAAGGCCGAGGATGGAACGGTCTCGACGGAAATGCTCGAGATCACGAACACAGACGACTTCTCAGCAGATATACAGTGACTGAATGACACCCCCAAACTAGCGAGGGCTTCAGATGGAGGACATGCCGTCAGTGTAAAAGTTGCTCCCATAATGGATGTGCTTCGCAGAATCTCTGTACGATCGAGATCGCTTGAGAGTCCTGAGCAAATCACTAACAGGCAGAGAGCTGTTCGAGCGCTTTCGGCTGGAGTACGGTCAGCGCGACGCCGCGGGTCGAAATCATCTTTTCCCTACGCATTTTGCTCAAGGTCCGTGTTACAGTCTCGCGGGTTGTGGCGGTCATCGAAGCAAGTTCTTCATGTGTCAGCATCATGGTAACGAACGGTCTTGAGGCCTTCTTCGCTTGATCTGACCAATCGAGAATCAGGCGGGCTACTCGTCCCGCCGGCGATCCGGGAAGAGCAATTAGGCGTGCCTCGTCAAAAGCTGCGCGGTAGTCTTTGGCAAGCGCTTTGGCAAGCGCCAGACTTACATCGCCATACCGTCCCAACATAATGTTGAGATGTCTGAGGTGAAGGACACGCACGCGGCAGGGTTCCAAGGCTTCGGCGGTGACTTCATATTCGGCGCCGGTAAAGGCAGAACTTACCCCCAACACGTCACCGGCATCGGCGATTCGCAGAATCATGGTTCGCCCTTCTTTGGAGGTTGCTGAAACCTTCACCTTGCCGGAGCAGAGCACAAACACGGCGGCACTAGCATCGCCTTCGCGGAAAATGACTGTTCCACGCGGATATTCCATGTTCACCGTGTTCGACTCGAGGAAGGCTTGGGATTCCTCGCCGAGATTGCAAAATGCATGTTTCCCGGTATTGGGGCAGTTCTCGCACATATTCATGATTCCTCCTCTAGGTTTCATGCACCTTACCAAAGGCAATCTGGATGCCAAAACCCTTAGCTCGTGATATCAATTACTTACGCTGGGGAGGCCCGTGCGTTCAGGAGGCTTTTTGAGGGTATGCGCGCAGTGATTGCGCCATTTCACCCAACCTCGTTTACCTGAATACTGCCAGCAGTAAAATCAAGGTCCGGCCACTCTATGAGTGAATCAATCTCCATAGTCGTGATTGACGATAATCCAGGAAGCCTCGAGCTTCTGTCGGAGGCGTTGGCGCATTCAGATGCCGCTATCTATACTGCTGCGACACCCGTAGAGGGGCTTGCGCTGGTCAGAAAATTTCGCCCCCAGTTGGTCATAACAGACCTTGTAATGCCCGGTATGAGCGGCATCGAAGTTCTCCAAGCCGTCGTCGCCTTCGACGCTTCGATCGAGGTCATTTTAATGACAGCTCATTACACAGCAGAAACAGCTGTTTCTGCGATCCGCCAGGGCGCTGCCGATTATCTTCAGAAACCGGTGAGGATTGCGTTGCTTCGAGAACGCGTAGCGGCGTTAATTGATTCTGCACGTCGCCGCAAGAAGGCACGCGTCAGTGCGGAGGTGAACGCGCAGGATGCGCAATTCGAGGGTCAGATAGCAAAGAGCAATAAAATGTGGGACATGTTCGGGACGATACAGAAGATCGCGCCGCACTATCGCTCCGTACTCATTCAGGGCCCCACCGGTACCGGAAAAGATCTTGTTGCAACTGCGCTTCATCGCAGGAGCAAAGCGAGGGGCAGATTTGTCGTTCTCAATTGCTCTGCCGTAATCGAGACTCTATTTGAAAGCGAACTTTTTGGACACGTGCGAGGTGCGTTCACGGGGGCAGACAAGGACAAGATCGGCCTTTTTGAATTGGCAAACGACGGGACATTATTTCTGGATGAGATCGGCGATATGCCACTCCCTACTCAAGCGAAGCTGCTGCGCGCTGTTCAGAACCAAGAGATTCTTCCGGTGGGCTCGCTGATGGCCAGAAAGGTGAACGTCCGGATTGTCGCGGCAACGCATCGCGATTTGAAGGTGGCAATCGAACACGGCCGGTTTCGTGAGGATTTGTACTATCGACTTTCGATGGTTGAACTCACAGTTCCTTCTTTAAAAGAGCGGCCCGAAGATATTCTGCTCCTGGTCAACCACTTCATACAGAAGTTCAGCGCTGAGTACTCGAAGCAGATTGTCGGCTTGACGCCACGCACCTCTGTGGTGCTCCAGAGATACGAATGGCCAGGAAACGTACGCGAACTAGAACACGTCATCGGGAGAGCTTGTATGCTGACGGATGATACCGTCCTCGATGTCGATGTCCTTCCGGATCAACTGGTACGCGAGCAAATCGACTCCCAGGCCGTCGAAAACGATTCAGGGTCGATCTTGGCAAATCAGGAGCGACGCCTGGTGATAGAAGCATTGCATAGAGCAGCAGGAAACCAATCTGAGGCAGCTCGGCGGCTCGGGATCGGCAGGGATGCCTTGCGATACAAGATGAAGCAGTATGGCTTGTAGTAGGTTCCTCCTCAAAGGAGCCTGGCAACACAGTGCCGCAGGCGGTCAGGACTAATGGGCTTGACGAGGTGCGCCGTGAACCCGGCGGCGGCAATTTGGTCAGCGGAGATCTCCGAAGCTGCTGCAATCAACGCTATCACGGGTATCTTTTCAAGAACAGGTTGCTTCCGCAGTAGTATAGGCGCGGCACACCCGTCCAGCCTCGACGTCTGGAAGTCGAGAATCATAAGATGCGGCTTGAATGCTACGGCACATTTCAGAATCTCGAAACCATCCACGACCTCTGCAACTTCGTACCCACAGCCATCGAGAATGGAACGCAACAATTCTCGGCTACTCGGCGTATCATCTGTGATCAAAATTCGTGACTTTCGATGCTTCTCCGCGTCTGGACCGCAATTGAGCTGATTAGTTTCCATCCTACGGAGCTTACGAAAACAGTCGAGCACAGACGGTGATAGACATCACACGATGTGGTGCGGCAGCGTGAAATAGAATCTGCTGCCCTTCGCCAACTCACTTTCCACCCAGAGCTTCCCACCCTGCATTTCTACAAGTTGCCGGCAGATGGCCAGCCCGAGTCCTGTCCCTTCGCGTACTCCTACGGACGTGAAACCAACTTGATAAAATTTGTCGAAAATGCGTGAGCATTCTTCCGTCGCGATTCCGATCCCAGTGTCTGTAACGGCAACTCGGATAAACTGGCCATCAAGGATTGCGTCCACGGCGACTTCTCCTCCAGCCTGTGTGAATTTGGCTCCGTTGTTGAGGAGATTAGAAAGAATCTGTCGAAGACGAACGGGGTCCGCGGAAACGAGCCGTTCCAGTCCTCCCCCTGCTCGCAGCGAAACCCCTCTTGAATTGGCGTACGGACCCAGAGAAGCGATCACATCGGAGACGACAGGCCGCAATGAAACTGGTTCCGTGTGCAATGTAAGTCCCCCGGCTTCGATCCGGCTCAGATCTAAGACGTCATTGATTAGGCCGAGGAGATGCTCCGAGTCCGTTTGAATATGCTGCAAAAACCTTTTCTGCTTCTCGCTGAAAGATGCTGCTTCTTCCATCAGCAACTCTGCGAATCCGATGATCGTATGAAGTGGTGTTCTGAGTTCATGACTGATGCTCGCCATGAATTCGCTCTTAAGACGGTTGAGCCGCTCGGCTTCCTGCTGCCGAATTTGCAATTCTGCCATGTAGCCCTCTTGCAAAGCTCGGACACGCTGCTCACTGAGCTTTCGTTCGGTGACGTCGCGGATGACGGCAGTTACGTTCGTCCCGTTCTCTGTCTTTACCGGGCTAAGGCTAATCTCAACAGGAAACTGCGTACCATCCTTGCGTTGGGCGAGAAGTTCGAGACCGAGTCCCATCGGCCTGGTCTTGCCCGCTGAGGCGAAGTCCCTCCGATATCCCGCATGCCCTGCCCTCTGTGCTTCAGGCACAAGCGCATCCACCCCCTTTTCCGCTAGCTCTTCGCGCGTGTATCCAAACATTGTCTCTGCAGTGCGATTGGCGATGGCAATCTTGCCGGTGGCATCTACCTGAATGATGGCGTCGGGCGCGTTCTCAATCAGTTCGCGAAAGCGGCGCTCCGCCAAAGCTTCCGCGCGCGCCTTGGCTTCTTGTTCCGCAAGATTGCTAAGACGCAATTCGCTGGCAGCTAATGCCTGTTCAGAGGCCTTTTTTTCCGTAACATCTCGGGCGATCTTAGAGATGCCGATAATTTCGCCATTGCTGTCAAAGATGGGAGAGAGGCTGAGGGAAACGATGAGTTTGCGCCCGTTCTTATGCCTACGGGCGACTTCAAAGTGATCGACCCTTTCTCCCTGCCGTAGCTTTTTGAGGAGCAATTCCACCTGCCCCTCCTCGCCCGGCCACGACAGAAAGGAGATCGATCTTCCGATTGCCTCATCAGTTTCGTATCCAAAGATCCGCGTAGCACCCGCATTCCAACTGGTAATGATGCCGGCAAGCGTTTCGCCGACAATAGCATCGTGAGACGATTCGACAATGGCCGCCAACCAATGCGCAGCGTCTTGATTCCGGCGTGAACGGTGGTCGGCGTTTTTTGCCGTGTCTGTAGAAGGATCACACATAGAAGCGCTACTTCCAAACCATTCTATTCTCGCGCTCGTTCAGACGCCGCGGCGGGTTACAGCAATGATTACAAGACTCTGAATCTATGCGGCCGAAACAATGACTGATTTTGTCCCGTTTCTCCGATCTTTTTCGAGCACATCCGCAAGCTCCCGAACCGGGATATTTGCTCGTAACCGAATCTGTTCCCCAACAGGGCGCCAGGTCTGCACTGTGTATTCTTCCGTGCAGTGAGCACAGAGCCAGATCATTTTCTTGCCGATCGCTCCGTCACCTCGGTTGCAATCAATCAGATGAAGCGTGCCCGAACGAAAGAACTTTTCGTGTCTTTCACATTGCGGGATTGCACATTCAAGCATATTGCTCCTTTCGACGAAACAAAGGCTTGTCGTTCATGAATTTCCTCAAACTACGAAAAACGATTAGCTGGCGCAAACCGTCATTACCGGACACTCCGCATTCATAAGTACCGTGCCAACGGTACCTTCAACGAGGTGGGCGTACCAGGTACCACTGTGTTTTGCCCCAAGTACGATCAAGTCGGCATCGACCCGCTTGGCGAGTTTCAGGATCTCCGGCGCGACTTCGCCAGTTTCCACAACTCTCTCAGGGGAGATCCAGTCATACGCAGACCGAGGGATCAATCGTTGGAGGGCAAATTCGAAGTTCAACTCGATGCTGGCGGTTTCGCAGATATCTTTTCCGGGCCGGTCCAGGACATGGCAGAGATAGACCTTGGCTACGCTATCCTGTGCGAAGCTCAGAGCGACAGCGGCTTCCAGCGCTGCGTTGGAACTGAAATCTGTAGCAAAGACCACGGTATGGAAAGCGAATCCACCACTTGGTGCCGACTTCGCTTTTGGACCAATCGTGAGAACCGGGCAGGTGGCATGGCGAATAATTCCCTCCGCACACGAGCCAAGGATCGCCTTACTGAGGCCGTGACGACCATTTGTTCCGGTGACAATGAGATCGGCACGCAGCTCTGTCGCAAAATTGACAATGGATGCTGCAGGGACGTGTCCTTCCAGCGTTTGGGCTGTAGCCCGCACACCGGCCATTGTTATTTCGTTGAGCAGCCGCTCTTGGTTTTCAGCACTATCGTGCCTCATTTGACCAAGCGGCAGGCCGGCAATAGTTTTTTCTGATCGGGCCATCACCGACAAATCTACGATGTGAACAAGTGAAAGCGTTGATGCAAAGCGCTTTGCCAAACCAAGAGCATATGTTGCTGCCTTTTCAGATGCTGGCGTAAAGTCGGTCGCCAAGACTATCCGATCCAATGTGAGTCCAACTTGATCCCCGATGACTGGCATGATGCCACCTCGATTCAGAGTGAATAGTTCATGTCAATGAACCTAAATGTCACGCACGAGAACTGCGGTGCGTGCTTTCACTTCTCTGAGTGATAGCCATCACACCCTTTCAGATTGCGCATCATAATCGAGATCTCAAGTGAAGTGACATCCGCTGCGGATTGTTAAGCCTTTCACTGGGCGGCACGTAAGCGATTTTGCCAACGGTGATGCCGATCACACGACCGGAAGATCCCAATCACTGCGCCTCGGCCAACTCTGGCGAAAGATTGCTATTGAGGTGACTTCTATGAAAATGGACGAGCATTTCTGGTGGACAACCCTGATACGCGGATTTTTCGCCCTGTTAATTGGCAGCGTCATCATGATCGTTCCTGATATGGCCAGGACATTGTTGCTCCTGCCCATCGCGGTCGTCGTCGCTATGTTGAGCTTGGCGATGTATGGCGTGATCGATAGCGTTCTCGTCTTCGTGACCAGCTATATGGTGGCGTCACTGCCTGCCAAAATCGCGCTACGCATGCAGGGCATAATCGGTGTGACGGTCGGGATTCTTCTCTATTGGGTCTTCTTTGGCCAGGTCAGACTCCACTGGTTTCTTATCTTGATCTCTGTGCAAGCGTTCTCAACGGCGGTAGCAGAGTTTCTGGTGGCTAGGCATTCCCGGACGCATGCGACCTCGCACTGGAACTTTACAGCGTCCGCTGTAGCGTTTGGGTTCAGCTGCGCCTACGGCTACATTGCTGTGCGGTTCGCCGATCAGATGATAGCTGAGCAGATTTCGTGGCTGCTGTTCGGTTACCTTCTCGTCTTCGGAATCGCCCAATGCCTCACGGCAGCCAGAATGCTCTATTCAGATCACCACCTTCGTCCACCAAGCGACGACGCATTGGTCGTTGGGGAGGCCTGAAATGGCAACCTCACTGCAACTCCCTCAGCTCACAGTTCTTGACGTCGGCTCAGCCGCTCGCACAGAGAAATCTCTAAAGCTCCATCGAGGGCTTATGCTTGTTGCCCACTATTTTTGGATAGTGCTACAAGTCTTCGTCTTTGGTGCCATCGTATTGTGGCCATGGGAGAATCTTGAATGATACCGAAAATGATGAATGCAGCAGTATTTCGCTGCTCCCGACCCTACGGTGAGCTTCCCGTTTCGCTGGAAAGCGTACCTGTCCCTACTCCCGGTAGTGGGGAGACTCTACTCAAGGTGCTTGCCTGCGGCGTTTGCCGAACCGACCTTCATATAGTAGAAGGCGATCTAGTTATGAAGGTGAATCCTCTTATCCTGGGTCACCAGATAGTAGGGGAAGTTGTGGCCTCCTCGTCTGCCGAGCTCAAAGCCGGAACGCTCGTTGGCGTATCGTGGCTGGGTGGCACAGACGGCACCTGCAAATTCTGCATCTCGCACAGGGAAAATCTCTGCGACCATGCAATGTTTACCGGATACTCACGGAACGGAGGATACGCCGAGTATGCCATTGCGCGCACAGACTTTCTGATTCCCTTGAGCAACAGACTGGCTCCTGAGGAGACGGCCCCTCTGCTGTGCGCCGGCATGATCGGATTTCGCAGCCTCCGTGTAGCGGAGGTCAAACCGGGTCAAAAAGTAGGATTGTTCGGATTCGGTGCCTCCGCGCGGTTGGCGATGCCTATTCTGTCCTCCTGGGGATGTGAGGTCTACGTTGCCACCCGAGGTTCGGAGCATCAGCGAGATGCGGCAGTTCTGGGGGCGAAGTGGGTCGGAGATGCCTTCGAGCAGCCGCCCAAAGCGCTTGATGCGGCCATCACATTCGCCCCGGTCGGCAACGTTGTGCTCGCTGCTTTGAAAGCTTTGGACAAAGGTGGCATCGTCGCGATCAATGCAATTCATCTGGACGAAGTTCCAGCATTCGACTACGACTCACTTCTTTGGGGGGAGCGTCAGATGCGAAGTGTCGCCAACATGACTCGCGAGGACGCAAGAGATTTTCTCACTGCTGCCGATCAGGTCGGTCTTCGCCCTCGGTTCAAGACGTTCCCACTTCGTGAGGCGAATGACGCTCTTCGGCAAGTTCGTGAAGAAGCCATTCAAGGCTCGGCGGTGATCGTCCCATGGCAATAACTCCGGCTACCCCGGAATCCTCCGTGGAGACTTCGCCCCCTGACCGTAATGTCGGGCTAACCTCAGCGGAAGCGATTATCCGTCTGGCCACCTTTGGTCCGAATACCTCGTCCCTGAACGAAGGCAAGTATCCGTTACTTAGCCAAATCGTTGCGCTCTTCAGTCCATTGTCGGTTGTTCTGCTCGTGGCTGCGGCTATTTCCCTCGCAATTGGCGACAAGACCGATGCTGGCATCATTGCGGCCATCATCCTCATCGGAGCGGCTATTGACTTTGCTCAGAGCTATCACGCCCGGATCACGGTGGAACGTCTTCGCGCGACGGTGGCCACCCTGGCAAGCGTCAACCGAGATGGCAAATGGCAGGAAATTCCTCGCGCTCAGCTAGTTCCTGGCGATCTGATTCAACTTTCCGCCGGAGATATGGTGCCCGCCGATGCTCAACTGACAGCCTCGAAAGATCTTTCTATTTACCAGGCAATGCTTACCGGCGAGTCAACCCCTGTTGATAAGAGAGTAACTTCGAAGGAAGCTTCCACATCGGCCGATGCAGAAAACATGGTTTTTCTCGGGACCTCTGTTGTCAGCGGAACGGCAACTGCGGTCGTGATCGCAACCGGCCCCCATACGGCATTCGGGGATATCCTCTCCAAGCTCGCCGCAAAGCCGCCGGAGACTACCTTCGATGTGGGACTACGACATTTCAGCTATCTGATCGCACGGGTCGTATTTCTTCTGGTTTTGCTTGTCTTGACCGCGAATCTTGCGTTGCACCGGCCACCACTGGAGTCGCTATTGTTCGCGGTCGCTCTCGCCGTGGGACTGACTCCAGAGTTTCTTCCCATGATCACTTCAGTCACGCTGTCACGGGGCGCAATGGCGATGGCGCACAAGCATGTCGTGGTCAAGCACCTTCCCGCGATTCAAAATCTTGGAAGCATCGATGTCCTTTGTACCGACAAGACTGGCACTCTTACAGCAGGTGTTATGTCCCTGGTGCTCAGTACCAGTCCCGATGGAACTCCGTCTGACTATCCGCTCGAAATGGCTGTTCTCAACAGCAGCTTCCAAACCGGAATCAGGAGTCCCCTCGATTCCGCCATTCTGTTGCATGCGACGGCTCGTGAGGGAATTAACAAGGTGGATGAAATTCCGTTTGATTTTCAGCGGAGGCGTCTTTCTGTTGTGATCGACGAACAGAACAAGAGATTCCTGATATGTAAAGGGTCGCCCGAAGGAATCTTCCCGCTGGTCTCCTCCGTCTGGACAGCCGCTGGTGATGCACCGATGTCCCAAGCCGCTCTTGCAAGCGCTAAGGCCTTTTATTCATCACAAAGCGAAGCTGGTCACCGGGTACTGGCCGTTGCGACTCGGCTTCTTCTCGTCAAGCCGCAGTATTCCTGTGACGACGAATGTGACCTCACCCTTTGTGGCTTTCTTTGCTTCGCTGACACAATCCTGCCCGATGCTGCGAACGCCATTGCGGGCCTGCAGCGAGATGGCGTCACGGTCAAAATTCTTTCAGGGGATAATGAGTTGGTCGCGGCTCACATCTGTACCGAAGCCGGCATGCCGGTCACAGAACTGGTTCTCGGAGAGATGATCGAGACGATGAGCGATCCGGCCCTGATGCAGATAGCTGAGCGAGCTAATGTCTTTGCGCGAGTCTCTCCTCCACAAAAGCTGCGAATTCTGAGCGCATTGCGCCGCCGGGGCCATACGGTCGGATTCATGGGGGACGGGGTCAACGACGCGCCGTCCCTCCACGCAGCGGATGTTGGAATTGCGGCTCCCGGAGCGGTAGATGTGGCACAGGACGCAGCAGACGTGGTTATGCTCCAACCTGGTCTTTCGGTCCTCCATGAAGGAATCGTTGAAGGACGACGGTCCTTTGGGAACGTCATGAAGTATCTATTGATGGGAACAAGTTCCAACTTTGGAAACGTCCTGAGCATGGGACTCGCAACAATTGTCCTACCGTTTTTGCCGATGCTCCCGACCCAGGTTCTGCTGAACAACTTTCTTTACGACCTTTCGCAACTAACAATTCCGGCGGACCGCGTCGATCCCGAATATTTCTCAACACCGCAGAAATGGGACATGACCGTAATTCGACGTTTCATGGTCTTCATTGGACCCATCAGCTCCGTCTTTGATTTCCTTACATTCTTTGTCCTGCTTCATTTCTTTCATGCCGGACAGAAAGAGTTCCGCACAGGCTGGTTTGTTGAATCCCTCGCAACACAGACTCTCGTTCTACTCGTCATTCGGACATCCCGATCCCCCTTTCGGAGTCGTCCGAGCATTGCGCTCCTCGCGACCATCGTTCTGATTGTGGCCACTGGGCTGTGGCTGCCATATTCTCCCTTGGCCCACTCTATGGAATTCACGCCACTACCAGCGAGCTACTTCGCCTTTCTCTGTGCCGCAACCCTGTTTTATCTGGCGTTCGTCGAGTGGGCCAAACTTAGGGTTCTTAAGAAATGCGGGCACGCATAGCTTGATTTAAGAGTGACTGCAATCACCGAATCCTTTCCGGATAGGCGCTACTCTCACGTCATGAAGCGGTCCATACGCCTAGCCAGAAGGAGTTTGTAATGCCAAATACAATCGGTAACGCGACACTAGAAGGTGAACCCCATCTCGCCACCAGCGAGATCCTCTTGCAGACGATTGTCGTTGCGGTCGATTTCTCGCCCTACTCGAGGCGAGCTCTAAAGGAAGCGCTTTCCATCGCACGCTGTTTCGGCTCTGAGCTTTTGCTCGTGCATGGAGCAACTCCCGCAATATACGGAACGGAGCCAATTCCCCCTGAATGCTTCGATGCCGGGCTTGATGTGGCGAGGGCTAGAATGGCAGATCTGATAGCGGAGGAACCGGAGCTGCAAGAGTTCTCCCATCGGGAATTCGTAGCTTACGCCCGGGCAGTGGACTTGGTACAACAGGTAGTTGCTGAAAACAAAGCCGACCTGGTGGTGGCGGGATCTCATGGAGCGAGAGGGGTGGAGCTGCTGGCACTCGGGTCAGTCGCAGAGTCGATTTTGAGCAAGGTCCCGTGCCCAGTTCTGATTGTGGGGCCACACTGCACAGCCGAGGCACACCCATTCCGTGCCATTCTTTTCGCAACTGACCTCGAAGCAACTGGCTTGAGGAGTGCCCAGTTTGCAAGCGGATTGGCGGAACGTTTCCACTCGCCGCTAACAATGCTGCATGTAGTTCAGAAGAATTCGCCAAGATCTGAAATCGAACCGGAACCTCTCGATGAAGACCATGCGCGTCGGAAACTATTCCAGCTACTCCCTGACGACCTCTCAACCTACACAACCGCAACAGTACGGGTGGAGCATGGGAAAGCAGCAGAGGTCATTCCCTATGTGGCCGATTCATCACATGCAAGCCTGATTGTGACAGGGTTTGGGCCAAATTCGCCTTTTGGTCATCACTCTCTTTGGTCGACACTTTCACAAGTCATCCGTCAGGCCCCGTGCCCCGTACTGAGTATTAGGAGTCATCTCGCCTAGACCGCCGCGCGTTCATACTTGTCGCATCTGAACATCGTCTGCCTTGCTGCTGCAATTTTCATATGACGGAGCCTCCATGCAAGCCGCAATCAAAGCAGAATCATCTATATCACTGCTTGCATCGCCATCGAGTATTGTCGTGGCGACCGATCTCACCGATATCGAACAATTGCTCCCTCATGCGATTGCACAAGCGATGCGAACAGGAGCACATATCATCCTTGTTCACGCGCTAGCGATACCGGATACCGTGCTACTGGGTGGAAAGACGACCTTAGAGCAGACGCATGCAAAGCAGCGAGCACGCGAGAGCTTGGATAATGCTGCTCATCATGCGCTGTCGCAAGGCATTCGGTGCTCGACAGTCCTTCGGGAAGGCAGTGCGCTGGACGTCGTCCTCGAAGAAATTGAATCGAGGCAAGCGACACGATTGATCATCGGAACGCACGGTCACGGATATGCGGGTCAGCAGATTCTCGGGCATGTCGCGGATGCTCTGGTGCGAGGAGCAAATCTGCCTGTCTTCGTGATCGGCCCTCATGTGTTAACTTCCGCAGCGCACACGACACCGCGCCGCGTCCTGCACCCGGTTTCACTTACAAAAAGTTATCGAGAAATAGCTGGATTCGCCTTCCAGTTGGCACAGACATACGACGCGGACCTAACGCTTCTTCATGTGATGGATTCGGGACTGCTGAGAGGGGCTTACGTCAAGGACATTCTCGCCGGCAAAAACCGTCAATTGGCAGAACTGGTTTCTTCGCAGAAGACCTCCTCTAAAATCAACACGGTTGTGATTTGCGGCGACATGATCCCTGAAGTTTTGAACCTATGCTCGGCAACCGAGACCGATTGGGTGCTGATTGGTCTCGAACACGATTTTCCGTGGTGGTCGATGAGCAACAATGCTGCATATCAAGTTATAGCGCAAGCTGAATGTCCGGTGATGACCTTCCGACCCCATTCCCCCGCCCATAAACCGTTCCATTTGACTCAAATATGTCTGAAACCAACCCGTCACATAAGCATGCATAACCCCAAACTCTTCCATTCAATCTGTGCAAAGAGTTAATACGGGGCAATTCGCTTCGACGAGAACTTTCTCGACGACGCCTTCGTTTAGCCGAACCAGCCATTCAGAGCTTCGCCGGGCACCGAGAATGATCAAATCAGTTCCTGCATTTCGCATTACCTTCAAAATGCGATTGCTAACATCGCCAGACTCTACGACATACTCCGGACAGCACCAATCATAGCTAGCCTCTGGAACGAGCTTTCGCAACGCCACCTTAGCCTCTAACTCGAGCTCGATGGATTCAGAAATATTTTTCCCTCTGTCCTGAATGACATGGCACAAGTAGATTTTCGCGACACTGTCCTGAGCAATTGCCAACGCCGTGGCTGCCTTTTCTGCGACACCGTTTTGTAAGTCTGTGGCGAACAAAATCGTAGAAAACGATATTTCGTTAGAACCCAATGGCTTGACATTAGGACCTATCGTGAACACAGGGCACTTCGCCCGATGGATGATACCTTCGGCAATAGACCCGAGAATTCTTTTGCTCAAACGATGGCGAGAACGCGTGCCAATCACTAACAAATCTGTGTTTCGCTGTTCGCAAAACAGGACGATCGCTTCCGTAGGATTATGTGCTTCAAGTACTTGTCCCTGAATCCGAATTCCCATGCCGCTCAGTTTACGGAGAGCTTTGTCCATGTTTTCACCGCTATCATACCTCATCGCATCGACCAGCACGCCACTGTCAATTGCTCCTGAGAGAGTTGCAGCTGAAAGGTCGGTCACATGAACTAATGTCAACTGCGAAGCGAAGTGCTTCGCCAATGCACTCGCATAGGACACGACGCGCTCCGACTCCGGAGTAAAATCCGTTGCCACTACAATTCGATCTAGTAGAAGTTCAATTTGATTCTCTGTGACTGACATAAACCATCTCCTAAAACCCATACATTGGAAAGAACTACTCCTTCATCAGCCGATCATCCGCTTCCCGGCTGTCCACAGTCGAATCCCCCCAGCCGACCTTCCCAATCACCGCTTGGAACGACTTTACCGATTTGTGTTCAACGAAGATGTGATTCGGCTCACATCTGCTCGTTAGGCGCGCAGTACTACTTAGGTAGCGAACAGCCCATAAGTTCGGAGCGCAGCAGGCATTCCGGCTCCGCCGCCCGCCAGAAGCGCTTGTATATATATTCAAGAAGACGAATACACACACCGAGCGGCAGCTGAATAGCAAAGGAAAGCCCCGCTGACATCAGCAATCAAACTCATGCATCTTGCCAGTCTGCGCAAACTTGAGCAAAGGGGAAAGCGCAGAAGGGGGAACGTCTTCTGCCGCGCAGCCGGCGAGCGAGGGCCGGAATTTAGGCGGATGAGGGTGCAGGGAGAAACCGCCAAGGGTTCTCCCTGCGCTTTTGCGCGTGAAAATAAAGGGCGGCGAATGCCGCCCCTCTTGAACGGAGAGCTATGCCGCTTTCTTTGCGGCTTTCACTGCGGGCTGTATCGCCTTCTTTGCTTTTTCCTTCGTGGCGAACTCCTGCCGTACTTTGGCGGCGATGGCGTCAGTGGCCACCTTGTAAGCCCTGGCCGCATCCTTGAGCACGGCGGAAGGATTGCCACGCGAAGCCGCCAGCAGGATGCTGGACTCGACCAGCAGCCGTGAGAGCGTTCCCTCGTCGGCTCGGCGGAGGAAGGCGGCGAACGTCTTTGCCATGCCTCCGTCGTCGCGCTTCTGACGGATACCGTGCTGCCGCGCCAGCATCTCCACGCGGTTCTCGTCCATGATGCCTACCAGCTTCTCAAGGATGAAAAACAAGTCACGTTTCATGAGACGAACCGGAACGGCGGCGCTCACAGCGACGAGGACGCGAAAGCCGGTCGCATTGGCGACGGCCTGTTCCTTCCGCTGTTTCTCCTGCTCGGCATTCCACTTCTCATCGTTACGGCTGGCTGGCTGCTTTGGATGATGGACCGGGCAGGCCGGATTGGCGCATATCTTATGGACGGTGCCAACGTCCGAGCCTTCGGTGATGATGGCTTCCGTGGTGAACTTGCACACCTTGTATTCAGGCCGCTTGGCATCGTCTTTCGAGTTCGGCTTGTCATCCCGGATAGCGGTGTACTTGTTGCGCGGGAGTACGGGGCTGCCTTCCTTCTGTCCGCCGTAGGCCGTGCTGATCTGCACCAGCTCCGGTTTGGCGGCGATGGTCTTGACTAAATGCGCCGAGACTTTGGATTGGTAACAGGTTGGGTCTGTGCAGCGGTCGCCCTGTCTGCCGAGATCTTCGCTAAACAGGAGTTTGTTATGGCCAGTCCGTTTGGGGCAATCCGCACAACTGCCAGCGGCGGGAACAAGCTGCGCGTCCCGTTTATTGAACGGCGCATCCTTCAGGACTAACAGGATATTGCTATCAATCCAGAATTGCAGGTTGCGGACGGGCAACAGGATACGCGCAGGCTTCGATGCACCTGTGGCGTATACCTCCTTGAAACACGCCTTGAGCGCGGTTTTTTGTTGTTCTGAGGGCAGTTTCGCCAACAGGAGCGCATGGCCTACACCGATCTCACTGGCATAGAACGCATCGACCGCTGCCGGAACAAGGTCAGTCAATTTCAACCTTGACGCCACGAAGACGGGCGATTTGCCCACTTTGGCGGCGATCTGCTCGATGCTGTACTTCGGTTCGTCCAAGTCCAGCAGGGCGCGGAATCCCTGCGCCTCTTCCATCGGATGAATTTCGGCGCGAATCAGGTTCTCCACTAATTGAGCCTCTAACGCTGCCGCGTCGGAAAGATTGACGATGCGGACGGGCACGGTTGGGACTTCGGCCATCTGCGCGGCGCGGTAACGCCGTGCTCCGGCTATAATCTCGAAGCCATTCTCTGTGAGCGGACGAACAAGCAAGGGCGAGAGCACGCCCTGGGTGCGGATGGATTCTGCCAACTCCATCAAGGCAACTTCCTCAAACGTGCGGCGCGGGTTGGTCTTCGACTCACTTAATAGAGAAAGCGAAACGTTGCGGTACTCGGTGGCATTGATAACGGTGGTTTCCATGGTGCAAGCTCCTTTCGAGCGGTTGAGGGTGAATGGAGATAGAGCGGACACGCGCTGACGGTATCCGCTCCGAGGGAGCGGACTAGCCACGAATGCACTTGTCCGTAAAAGCGTCTAGGTACCCCTGCAATTGCAGGTTGTTGTCCCATGTTTTTGCAAAACGCTGGTGCTGCTCATGCAAAGCAATCAGGTGGACATAGTTCCCGCGCACGATATTGCGGCTCCACTGCTCTACGCCGAGATAATCGTTGCGATAGTAGAAGGCCGACAGATATGCTCCCCCGGCAAGGCCAAGCTCGAAGCACATCTCCGGGTCGCGCATGGCGTCGCCATTCTGTTCGCCGTAGTGACAGACAGACAGCGCGGGGAGTCCCATCGGGCCGGACTCGTCCATCGCCTCGATGACAAGTTCCATGTACGGCGGGTTGTCGATCTTGAGGTAGAGGCCGGGGTGCCATCCTCCGGCCTTCTGGATGATGTCAAGAATGGTTTTCATGCCGCCACCTCCGCAACTTCAGAGGCTTCGGTGGTTGCGCTGTTCTCGTCCTCGGTAGGCGGCTCCAATGCTGCAAGAATGACGTTCGCCGTTTGCTGAATGACTTCCAGTGATTCGGCCAGCAAGGATGCGTTGCCGTGGTAAAGCTGGATGTAGTCCGCCGAAGCCGAACCCGTCACCAGCCCAACGGCTTTCCCGACAACGAAAGCAACGGCCTCGGCCTCCGTCTCGCGTACCGTCTTGGTTGTGGCCGTGCGACGTTCTGCCTTGTGCAAGAGTTCGTGAGCCGTCTCATGCACCAGCGTCGAAAACTCTTCGGCCTTTGACTGCCCGGGCAACAGAGCGATGCGCCCGCCATAGCTCACGCCGAGCGCGGGTGCGATGTTGGGGTTATAGCCAAGCTGGATGCCACGGCCTCGAACGAACGCGGCCAGCCGCTCCAGATTTTCGCCAGGGTCGCCGGATACCTCGCGCATCTCCGGCAGGTCTACCCCGTCCGTCTGCAAAACATCAAAGACGTAAGCATTGCGGAAGCCGAGCAATATCCGCTCATTCTGTTTGGTAATGTCCTTCCGGGCTTCCTCGTCCTTCTTGCGGCGAACGCCGACGATGGGGGCAAGAATGCGGATGCCTTTCTGTCCGGCTTTCACGCTGCGGCCAAGGTTCTTCCAAGTCCAGAACCCGGCTACACGGGTCGCGCTCGGCATCTGCCGCGCGATCTCCAGCACGTTTCCGAAGGAATAGTTATGGAAACGACTCATGGCGGTCAGGTAATTAGTGAGGGCGTCGGACTGTCCGGCCTCCAACTGTTCGATCAGCAGCTTGATATTGGCGGCGATGAGTTCTTGTTTCGTGGTGGGTTTCTTGCTGTCGATGGGGGTTGCGCTGTTGGTAGTGGCTGGGGTCTTCATGGGGTTTCTCCTTTGCGGTTGCGGTTGTTTTTCATGCCATGCGTGGCATGTACCTACATGCCGAACGCCTCCTGGCGAAGGCGGGGCGGCAAGGCGCAACGAGGAGGGGTATCGCCCACCCGAAGGGCAAGCGCAGCGCGGTGATTTTTCGCAGAAAAATTATGGGGAGACCTCTTGCGCCGCGCCAGGGCAGCGCCCTCAGCGAGGTTTGGTTTCCTTATTCGCGTGCATTAGCACGCCATATTGCAGGGGCGGCGTTGCGGGCAGGACACAGGCCCGCTAGAGGTAGGGAGCGAAAGACGCAAAGCGGCTGCAGCGGGGAGGAGGCTTCCTCCCTACACGCAGCTTGTCGTCTTGAATAATGGGTGTTTTTTGTAAAAGCCGCCTCACGCTCTAGGCGAAACTAAAGCGAATATGAAAAGATGAGCTTGAGGGCAGGATGCCATGGCCAGTCGTGTTCCAGTTTCCGATGAGACGTTGGCGAACCTATTTCCTTCTAACAAAGGGCTTCCATGTCGAGAAGGTATCGCGCTTCTGCGCGCCTTTGCAGAATATCGCCCCTCTGGCTTTGCCTTTCTGAAGCCAAGTGATCTTGTCGATCTGAGCACGTCGGCCTTCGATGGCATAGCCGAGTGGGATTCTTTCTCGGCGCAATATGGAACTTGTGAGTTGTGCCATGCATGACACCCTCGACCATTCATCGGACCTATCTGTCCTGGGAGCACGCAAGATCGTTCATGTCGATATGGACGCATTCTATGCTTCCGTCGAACAGCGGGATGACCCAGTCCTGCGCGGAAGACCCGTGGTTGTTGCATGGAAGGGCAAGCGATCCGTAGTGTGCGCTGCGTCCTATGAAGCCAGGCGTTATGGTGTGCGGTCCGCGATGCCGGCAATCACCGCAGAGCGTCTTTGCCCGGACGCTGTCTTCGTTCCCCCGGACTTTACCCGTTACAAGGCCGCTTCGCAGGCCGCGCGAGCCATCTTCGAGCGCCATACCGATGCCATCGAGCCGTTGTCCCTTGATGAGGCGTATCTCGACGTAACCGAAAACAAGACTGGACTGCCCACGGCGACGCTCGTGGCCAAGGCCATTCGGCAACAGATTCGAGAGGAGCTCAATCTGACTGCTTCGGCAGGCGTGGCGCCGAACAAGTTTCTAGCGAAGATTGCCTCGGACTGGAAGAAACCGAACGGCCTATTTGTAATCCAACCGCATGAAGTGCAAAACTTCCTGCTCACTCTCCCTGTTGGCTGTATCCCCGGTGTGGGCAAGGTGACAGAAAACCGCATGAAGCAAGTTGGCGTGATACTCGTGGGCGATCTCTATGCGATGGAATTGGCGGCATTGGAGCAACACTTCGGACGCTATGGAGTACGGCTGTTCGAACTGGCCCGTGGTATCGACCATAATCCGGTGATCGCGAATCGTGTACGAAAGCAGATCTCCGCGGAAGATACGTTCCCAGCAGACATTCCTCTCGCGGACTGCGAAGCTCACATCCGACGTATTGCCGAAAAGGTTTGGACCGCTTCCCGCAATAACGCTCGCAGAGCAAAGACAGTCGTTCTCAAGCTGAAGACGAAGGAGTTTAGCTCCTTCACACGTAGTCTGACTCCCCCGGCTCCAGTATCCTCGTGTGAGGATCTGACCAGCATCGCGTTGGCGCTTCGGCATCGTGTGAACCAGGGGCCGGAACAGCTGTATCGCCTGGTCGGCGTGGGGTTGAGCAATTTCGAATTTGAAGAAGATGCTGAGACCGCTATATCCGAACAAACCAATCCTGAAGGTGCGGAAGGTGTTTTACTTCCCATTCTCGGCGAGCTGCTGCCGTAGTCTGTCCAGGAACGGCCGCTGCTCCTCGCGGATGTAGATTCTCCCATTCTCCAGCGAGAACCAACCGCCTCGATCGACCTCGGGAATCACAACGCGCTTCTTGGATCGAGGCGGCCATTCGATCACACAAGTATTGCTGACAAGACTGGTTGGATCGTCATCTCCCTCAAATGCCCAAGCGAGAACCAGCTTGCCGCTTTTTTGCTTTACCGTCCCAAGTTCCATAAACGGTTCGTTGGTGTCGAAACCCGTCTCCTCGCGAAACTCACGTTGCGCTGCCGCAAGCGGTTCTTCGCCGACCACATACTCGCCCTTTGGGAGTGTCCACGAACCTTCGTTCTTCTTGGAGAAGTACGGACCTCCCGGATGCACGAGAAAGACCTCAAGTGCATCTCCGCCGTGACGGTACATCAGGAGACCTGCACTCTGCTTGGGCGTTTTGCTCATTGGCTATCGAACAGACTCACCTGGCGATTGGTGATGGGGCTCGCTCCCACGAGTGTAGCTTTCATCTTTTCAGACGGCAGTATGCGTAGGAGATGAACAGGTGGTCTCTCGGATGGAGCAAGATATTCATCGTAGTCGCATGGTTCAACAAACGTTGTCATTCGATCATGAATCGGTGCCACGAGTTCGCTCGGATCGCCAGTGATGACGGCAAAGGTGCGTTCCCACTGCCTGGTCTTGGGGTTCTCCCAAAGCTTCCAGACACCGGCCATACCGAAGGGTTCCTGGCCGGGAATGCTGATCTCGTATTTCGGCTTTTTGTCTTTTTCCACCTGCTGCCATTCAAAAACGGCATCGGCAGGAACGATGCAGCGGCGCTCCTCGAACGAATCCTTCCAGAATTTCGAGATCTCGATGCCTTCGGAGCGGGTGTTGAAGAGAAGACGGTCGGGCAGCTTGAATCCCCAGCGCATGAGTTCGATCCGGCGTTCGCCTTCGGGAGTGACGGAGATGACCGGCTGTACAGAGCCGGGCGCAATGTCGTCCTCGGGAGCGAGGTCGATCTCATCCAGACCGGCAGTTACCTCGAAGGCATTCGCGATGCGTTGCTTGTCGGATTTACGACGGTAGCGGCCACACATCAACCTAGTGTATTCCCGTGCGTGAGTCTTAATACGACTAACTCTCATCGCTGCAATAATGTATAAGCCTTCTGCACAAGTAACAGGTCAAGTGCCGTTTGACAGGACCCGGTACGCATAGGCGAACATAAGGCGAATACACTTCTATGCCCTCGTCTGCCGCAATTCGCCTTCATATCGAAACAACTCTCGCAAACCGAGTTCCTGCTGCCCTGACGCTCAAGATCAAACAGGCCCCGGAACTGTTTGTAACCGGCATTGCGGAGGTCGATGCGGTTCTGGACGGCGGCATCCCACGCGGCTGCATCACCGAGGTTGCGGGTGCGGCATCGACGGGCAAAACCTCGTTTGGTCTATCGGCCATCGCCGCCATTACACAATCCGGTGCTGCCTGTGCCTGGGTCGATGTCAGCGATACGCTCTCGCCCGAGTCGGCGGCGGCGGCGGGTGTGGAGCTGAAGCGACTGCTCTGGCTCCGCACCTCGGCAGAGCGCAAACTGAAGCTCACAGACAAACCGTGGTCGCGTCTCGAACAGGCATTGAAGGCGACCGATTTACTTCTTCAGGCCGGAGGCTTCGGAGCCATCGTCCTCGATATGAGCGATGTGGTCCCACAGCACGCCATGCGTATTCCTCTGGCGACGTGGTATCGCTTCCGCCTCGCGGCGGAGCAGGCCCGCACCGCGCTCATCTTCCTTTCGCAAGCGCCCTGCGCTCATAGCTGTGCCGCTCTCGCTTTACGTTGCGAACCGGCCAGCGTTCGCTCTTTCAGCAGCAACGGTGAGACGGCGCTCTTTGAGCATCAACAATACACGCTGATACGAGAAAGGAACCGCAACGAAAGCTCTGTCTTCCTTCAGAAGAAACCACCCCTGCGTGCGGCATGGCACGCCGAAACGCTGTGGTCGCGGGTGCGGTGATGTATGCCGTCCTCCATCCTCCGAACTTCTATGCACAGGCGGCGGCGCATCCGCGCCCGGAGTTGCGGAGACGGCCTTTTGCGCTGCTCGATGGTGATCCACCGGCAGAGTTCGTGATCGCTGCGAACAAGGCCGCACGCGCTTTAGGAGTCGAGGCAGGCATGACACGCCTGCAAGCAGAATCGTTCCCTGAAGTCACGGCGCTCTCGCGGACGCCAGCGGACGAAGCCTCGGCACACACGATCCTTCATAACGTCGTGTGCCTCTTCTCTCCACGCATCGAGCACATCGAAATATCTCCCGGCACTTATGCGCTCGACATTGAGGGCATGAATCGTCTGTATGGCGACGCGACACAACTCGCGGCCAGACTCAGGCAGCACACGATGGCTGCTGGCTTCCTTGCGAACGTGGCCGTCGCAGAGAACTTCCATGCGGCGGTCTGCCTTGCATTGGGCAGAGCTGGCGTCTCGATTGCAGCGTCGGGCTGCGAGAGAGAGGCATTGCGGGATCTTCCTGTGCGTGTGCTGCCTCTGGAGCCGGAGCATGAAGAGACATTACATTCGTGGGGCGTCCGCACCTGCGGGGAGGTGGCTGCGCTCCTTGAAACTGACCTAATTGCACGTATCGGTCAGGCGGGCAAGAAACTCCATGCGCTCGCTCGTGGCGAATGGCCTCATCTGATGTTTCCGATAGAGCCGAGCTTCGAGGATGGACTGAGCGAGCACATGGAGCTGGACCATCCGGTAGAGGTGCTGGAGCCGCTGCTTTTTCTGCTCGCTCGCATGACAGACGCATTGCTGGAACGGGTGAAGGAAAAGGCCCTTGCGATTGCTTCGTTGCGCGTCGTGCTGCATCTCGACAGCAATAAGCGACATGAGCGTACCGTCCGGCCTGCGTTGCCGCTTCAGGACAAACCGACATTGCTCAAACTGCTGCAACTTGATCTGGAGACACATCCGCCAAGCGCCGCCATTCTTCATCTCGAACTGCACGCGCAATCTGCCGCGCCGTATCGCGCACAGCATGGCTTGTTTCTTCCGCAAGCGCCGGAGCCAGGACGATTGGAGGTCACGTTGGCGCATTTGAAAAAACTCCTGGGCGATGAACGTGTGGGTTCGGTGGAGCTGAAAGACGATACTAGGCCGAATGCCTTTCGTATGGTTCCGTTCGCGCCTCCCCCGCCTGCGAAGAGTGAAAAACAATCTTTGTCCGTGCCTACGGCGCTGCGTGTCTCCCGGCCTCCGCAAGCAGTCGGCGTCGTTCTTAGAGACAACAAGCCCACGCTAGTCTTTTGGGACGGGCAGAGATACGCCATCCGTGAGATCGCGGGGCCGTGGCGGGTCAGCGGGCAGTGGTGGTCGGAAGCCAACTGGTGCCGCGAAGAGTGGGACGTTCGGCTGGCGAATGAGACCGCAGAACGTGTCTGCCGCATTGCCTTCGATCCTCGCTCTCGTTGCTGGTATGTGCAGGGGACGTATGACTGAGTACATCGAACTGCACGCACGCTCTGCGTTCAGCTTCCTCGAAGGAGCGTCGATGCCGGAGTTCCTGATACAAGAGGCCGCCGCGATGGAGATGTCCGCGATGGCGCTGTTGGATCGCAACGGCATCTATGGTGCGCCGCGCTTTCACATGGAAGGCCAGAGGCGCGGTGTGCGGACACATATCGGCGCAGAGATTGGTGTGAGCGATATGGGGCAACGATTGCGGCCTGCATCGTATCTTCCGCATCAGCATCCCATTGAACCTGTGCGGCTGCCGCTGCTGGTGGAGTCCCGCACCGGCTACAAGAACCTCTGCCGACTCATCACCCGTTTCAAGCTGCGCGAGAGCACAAAGGCCGAAGGCGCTGCGCTTACCAGCGATTTTGAGGAGTTGGGCGAGGGTTTGGTCTGTCTCACAGGAGGGAGTGAGGGACCGCTGGCCGCTGCGTTAGCGAGCGGCGGCTATGATGCCGCGCAAAAGAGCGTCGAACGGCTAGTGGGTCTCTTCGGCCAGAAAAATGTCTATGTCGAGATACAACGCCACTTAGACCGTGAGGAAGAACACCGCAACCGTGCTGCGATTCGCATTGCACGGTCGCTGAACCTGCCGCTGCTGGCTACGGGTGGCGTGAACTATGCGACGCAGTATGAGCGCGAAATCCTCGATCTCTTCACCTGTATCCGTCATGGAACGACGCTTGATACCGCAGGCCGGTTGCTGACGACGAATGCGGAGCGGCATCTGCGTTGCGCACGGGAGATGCAGCAACTCTTCTACGACTATCCCGATGCCATCACCAACACGCGAGAGCTGTCCACGCGGCTGCAATTTGAGCTGACCGGCCTCGGTTATGAGTTTCCGGCGTATCCCGTACCGGACGGGCAGACGATGGACTCGTTTCTCCGCAAGCGCGTGGAGGAAGGTATCCGCAACCGCTATCTGCCGAAGAATGACCCTGCGCTCTATGCCAAAGCCATCAAGCAGGCAGAGCGTGAGCTGGGATTGATTGAGACGTTGGGGCTGGCGGGATACTTCCTGATCGTTTGGGACATCGTTCATTACTGCAAGGACAATGGCATCCTCATCCAGGGCCGCGGTTCCGCCGCAAATAGCGTCGTCTGCTACGCGCTCGAAATCACCATCGTCGATTCGGTCGGTCTGGACCTGCTCTTTGAGAGGTTCTTGTCGGAGGAGCGCGGCGAGTGGCCGGACATTGATCTTGATTTGCCAAGCGTGACCGACCGCGAGCGAGCTATCCAGTACGTCTATCAGCGATACGGCGAATTGGGGGCGGCTATGACTGCGAATGTGACGACATACCGCAGCCGCTCCGCTTCCCGCGAAGCGGGCAAGGCGCTCGGATTCGATAAAGAGACGGCTGGACGGCTCTCTGCATTGGTGGGCGCGTGGGAGTGGAAGGGGCCAAGCGACACGCTGGAGAACACCTTCAAGACTGCTGGCTTCGATATGCGGAACGCACGTATAGCGAAATATCTGGAACTGTGTGAACGGCTACAGAACCTTCCCCGCAACCTCAGCCAGCACTCCGGCGGGATGGTGATCTGCCAGGGACAGCTTGATTCGGTTGTTCCGATTGAACGGGCGTCAATGGCCAGGCGCACGGTCGTCCAGTGGGACAAAGACGATTGCTCAGACATGAAGATCATCAAGGTCGATCTGCTGGGCCTCGGCATGTTGGCCGTGCTCGCGGATTGCCGGGAGCTGGTGCCAAAGCATTATGGAAAGACGCTCGACTATGCCCAACTGCCGCAGGATGCCGAAGTGTACGAGAGCATCCAAAAAGCGGATACCGTTGGGCTATTTCAAATCGAGAGCCGCGCTCAGATGTCCGCACTACCACGCACGAAGCCAAACTGCTTCGCTGATCTGTCCATGCAGGTAGCCATCATCCGCCCTGGGCCGGTGACGGGCAAGTTCGTCAATCCTTATATTGAGCGGCGGTTGGGCAGGCAGCCCGTCACATACCTGCATCCGTCCTTCGAGCCGTTTCTCCACAGAACGCTTGGTGTCCCTCTCTTTCAGGAGCAAGTGATGAAGGTGGGGATGGTCGCTGCGAACCTGACGGGTGGCGAAGCGGAAGAGCTACGCAAGGCGATGGGCGGCAAACGATCCGATGCCATCCTCGTCAGGATGAGAGCGCGACTAATTGAAGGCATGACCGCCAACGGTATAGCGCCGGATGTGCAAGTTGAGATTCTGCGGATACTCTCGACGGTTAGAGAGTTCATGTTCCCTGAGTCGCACGCACATAGTTTTGCATCCATAGCGTATTCGAGTGCCTATACGAAGTTTCACTATCTGGCTGCCTATACCGGTGCTCTCCTGAACAATCAACCGATGGGCTTCTACAGTCCCTCGACGATCATCAACGACGCAAAGCGTCACGGCCTGAAGGTTCTGCCTATTGACGTACAGCACTCCGAATGGAATTGCACCCTTGAACCGCTGAGTGAAGTCGAGCGCACGAAATACGCCGATCCCTTCGCACTGCGAATCGGACTCCGCTATGTGAAGGGACCACGACAGGAGACGGGAAACGCCATTGCTGAAGCGAGGGAATGCGATGGGCCATTCGCGTCGGAATATGATCTCAAGCGTCGTGTTCCCTCCATACGCAAAGCGGAGCTGGCGTTGTTGGCGAAGGCTGGCGCATTCAACTGGACGGGCAATAAACATGATCGCCGCACGGCACTGTGGCGGGCGGAACGTGCTGGACAGAGTGCAGGGCCGCTCTTTGAGAACATATCCGACGAATACGAAATGAGCGACTCATCGCCGTTGTTGAGCATGACGATAGATGAACGGCTGGTAGCGGACTTCTTCATCACAGGCTTTACCATCGGGCCGCATCCGATGGCCTACTACCGGACGCAGATGAACAAAAACGGAGTTCTGAGTGCCGCTGATCTGAAAGCCATTCCTGACGGGACATTTGTTCGGGTGGCCGGAGCGGTCATTGCGCGGCAACGCCCTGGTACGGCGAGCGGTTTTATCTTCCTGAGCAATGAAGATGAAACAGGCATCTCGAATGCCATTATTCATCCCAGGCTGTATGAACAAAACAGAGTGGCCGTCACAAGAGGCAAGTTTCTGATGGTGGAGGGAGTTCTCCAAAACCAGGATGGCGTTATCTCCGTGAAAGCGTCAGCGGTTCGCGTGCTGCAACTCAGCGATGTCGATATGCGGTCGCATGACTTCCATTGATGTGTTCTTTCCTTCTGTGGAAAGACAGGAACAGCATTCTTACCACACTAAAATGTCATTATTCGTCGGGGAGGTCGTATCCTAAATAACAGACTTATAGGGAGTTGTATGTCTGTTTCCCGTGTTTCGATTGAACACGCATTGGACGAGATCGCATCCGACGAAGGGGGAATGCGATTTCAGGGCCTCGCTGTCGTGCTGGCGAAGCTGCGTTGGCCTGAACTTGTGGCGTGTGAGCGGAAGAAGGATCTGGGACTAGATGCTTATGCGTCTGCCAGCGCCTCGGCAACCCATACCTGTATGGGACTTTCCTGCTCGATCACCGCCGAACTGAGCAAAATCCGAACTGATGCTACACGCGCAAAGCCGCATTTTCCTGATCTTCAAGTGCTGGTGTTTGCTACCTCTGGCAAAGTCACCAACGAGACCGCAGAGAAGTGGAAAGACGAGATAAAGAAGGAGTACGGCTGGGAACTCACTGTGATGTCGAGGGAAGACATCATTACTACACTTCAGATGCCTGCGAATGTAAGCCTCTGCAGAACGCATTTGGGTATCGCAGTGCCAGCACCGGAGCCAACCATAGAAGCCCTGGTTGAGAGGGCTCTTGAGGCTTCGGATGAGGTCATTGCAAACTGGTCACGGAGGTTGGGTGGAAAGCCTGTAATCGACCTGCGGCTGATTCGTCTCGATGAGAAAGGTGCAGAGACACAGGAACTGCAAAAGCGTGCTGGGTTGAATGACCTGCTCTTGCGAAGTCACCGAATTGTGATTGAAGCACCCGCCGGACGGGGAAAGACTACAACGCTGGGTCAACTCGCCCGTGACCATCACAGCGCGGGGAAGATCGCCTGCTTGATTGATCTTCCAGGGTGGGTGCGGCGCAATGTGGCGATTATTGAGTTTTTGGCAGATATGCCGGAGTTTCAATCGCGGGGACTGACCGCCAGTGATCTAGCGCGCGTCAACCGGGCGACGCAATTTACCTTTCTGCTCAATGGATGGAATGAGCTGGCGGCATCGGAGTCAACGGGTGCAGCGGGCATGATTCGCGACCTAGAGCGCTCGTTCGCAGGTGCAGGGATTGCAGTCGCCACCCGCGCGCACCCGATCGCTCCTCCTCTCCCTGGAAGTTCCCGTTTCAGGATTCAACCGCTGACGCGACAGGAGCGGGGCGACTATGTTCGGACTCGCCTCGGCGACGGCGCCGAACCCCTCATCGAGCAGCTCCGTGCAGACCGTGTCCTAGACGACCTGACCCGAACGCCCATGATTTTGGCCGAGGTGGTCTCCCTGTTTCAGGCCGGCAAGAAGATTCCCACTAGCCGCTTGGGCGTTCTGGACGCCGTGACGCAGATGATGGAGAATTCGGAAACGCATCAGTCTGCTCTCGCAGATGCTCCTCTTTCGGGTCTGGGCCGTGCCTTCCTGGAGAGACTCGGGAGTTCTCTGGTGACGCGCGGTGGCGTTCAACTCCCCGAAGCAACGGCTCGCCAAGAGATTAGTGCGTGTTCGCGTGCCCTACAAGATGCTGGACAGTTGGGTGCGCTGCCAGATCCCGGCAGTGTTCTGACGGCCCTGTGCTCTCATCATGTACTTGAACGCTCGACGTATCCGGACATTACCTACACTTTTTTGCACCAGCAGTTCCAAGAGTTGTTCGCAGCGCTTCACCTGAAACACGAACTGACCGAGGTCGTGACGACGGGAATGGGACGAGACGACTTCGCGGCTCGCTATGTCAACGAGCCTGCTTGGACTCAGCCGGTCGAGATGCTGGCGGAGTTCATCGGGCGCCACACCGACGACGAACCGCTTCCCACTGCGGTAGCGATGGGACAGGCGCTTGTGGAGATGGCGCTGCCGCTGGATGCAGCCTTCGCGGCTAAACTGGCTCGCCTGTGCGGTTCCGAGGTTTGGGGATTGACGCGAGATGCGTTGGGCGCTCGTCTTCGCCAGTTGTGGCAGAGCTCGTTCAGCCTGCATAGAGAAATCGCCCTGGCGGGCATGGTGGCAAGCGGGTCAGAGGACTTCAGAGATATTTTGGAACCACTGCTGTCCTCTGAAGACACCAACCTTCAGCTTGGGCCATATCGAACAGGCGAACCATTCGAGGTCACTAGCTTGGGCGCGGCATGGGAGGAGAAGGTAAGTCGGTGGCCCGAAGAGGCCAAGGCGAGCTTCGTAGCGGAAATGATGCAACATACCCCCGCTCCCGCTGAGGTCGTCGCATTTGCCCTGAAAGATCCTAGCCCTCGTGTCCGAAAGAGTCTGTTGTCGTTTGTCTGGTGGGGGATGTCACTGGAAGAGATATCCCGTTTCTCCCAGACGCTGGACGACGTCAACTTCAAAGAGTTGATCGCCGGGATGCACGCCAGCGAGTTACCACCGTCGATGCATCCACGAGCCTTGGAAAGTTATGTCGCCGCGGCGAGAGGTGCGACTGCACCTCTCGACAGGTTTCTGGCGTGGAGGCAGGCCGCAAGCTTTGGCCCTGAGAACTTTGTCAACGAAATCAAAGAGTCGCTCTCCCAGTTGGAGGCCGACCAAGTCAGAGAACTGGAGAGCCGTGATCTTCAAGGCCGGGAACTCCGGGCCACAATAGAAATGCTGAGGAGGTCGGACTCGCAATGGGTAACCACATGGGTCGTCCAGAGCCTACTGGCAGGAGCACTTCGCCCGGACGGTTGGACCGACCTTGTCGACGGGCTAACCGCGGCCCAGCGGGACGAGTTTCTGAATCGAGTTACCAGCGATGATCTCACTGAAACGAGAGTACCGGGCGTTATCCCGCTGCTCCGAAAATTCGCGGACCGCGAAATCGTGCAACGCCTGTTTCGCCGAATCTGCGAGCTGGCTCCGATCATCGCCACCAGCAAGCCCGGTGATGACAAGCAGGCAGAAGCAAAGCTTTCAAGACAGTTGGAGGACCTGCTGCGAGGGATGCCAGCAGACGAGGTCGTCGATGGCATTTTGCAGGAAATCGGCGGCAAGACTGATGCAGTCGAGATCGAGGCCGTTACTGAGATTTTCCATATAGCCGGACGAGACGATACGCCGCTCTGGGAGGGGTTATCAGCGGAAGCGCGTAAAGCGTTGCGCAATTGTCTCAACGCGGCGGTTCCGACTGTACTCGCCCAGGATGACTTCAGCGGACAGTTGAAAGGGTATTTCGCCACGGTCATGGCTCAGGTCGGCGAACTCTCCGACCTGGCCACAATCGAGCGCTTGGTCGAGGCCGATATCGAGCGAGTCCGAATCGGCCGGCTGGCACGAGCCGCGGACCACCTTAGCAAGCAAGGCAACGGAGCTGTGATGAGCTGGACGTCATGGTATGTCCAGGCGATGATCCATCTGGCTTCCGACGCCGCCAGAGATTTATTGATTCGGCTTTTGACGGCTCCCGACTACGAACTCGATGCTGCCTGGGGTCTCTTCCAACTGGCCCGAAGTGAACGTACTTCACCGCTCTTCCGCGCGAGGGCATGGCCGATGCGAAGCAAAGACCCCAGCGATATCTGGAAAGCCAGAGAGGGTCAGGCGGAATCGATTTTTCAGGAGCCGCAAAGAACCGAACTCGCTGCCGTGTTAAGACAACATATCAAGATATTGGCCGCTGAGCGGGCAGCGGAACCCCAGCCCGCTGGACTCAACTGGCGGTTGAAGCACCTTGCCATTGTCTTGGCGGAACTGGATGGGCGAGCTTCCACCGAGTTGATTTTAGAGATCCTGAGTTATCCGCAGATCGAGCGCTCGAGGCCGAGAACACATCACGCATCCACACAGCCATTTTTCTTGTACGATGCTTGGCCCCGCATCCACGGACTCGAAGCTCTTTTAGTGCACGGAGCCGTTTTGCCGTCGGCGAAGACTTGGGAGATCGTTGAACCGATCATCGAACACGTCCGCGGGCATCGCTGGAACACGCAGGAATCAAGCCCCATGTCGCACGTTGTTAGTATTGTTCTTTTCACTGACGACCCGAGTGCGAGCATTCAACGGGTGCGACAGTTGATCGAGGAAAAGCTCATGTCGATGGAAGGGACGCGAGCGCTGGTAAAGGCATTAGGGTACAGCCACTGTCCCGATGCCGTGGCGCTACTACGAGAACTGGCCAGCGATACCGTGCGCGTTCAATATTTGGGTTATGAGTGGATCGACGCCGTCGCTCACTTTGATTCTCAGGAAGCTCGCGACCTGCTTCTAAGCTTCATTGATCCTGCTCTCCCGACCTTATCTAACGAGCTGATCCGTCATCATGACGGCAGACTGGTTCGCAGACTCGTCGAACTGGCGCAGCGTGATACTGCAATTCGGCAGCGAATGTTTGACCTGGCTCAGGAGAATATTCCAGCTACGCATGCGGTCGTGCTCGGAAAGGTGTTGGCGAATCTCGGCACCACCGACGCCTTGCTGGCGTCGCTGCAACTGCTTCGAGACGGCAACGTTGGAGGCGCCTCGTATGAATTGCACAAGACCATTGAGGAGACCTTCGTAGAGCATCGGCCCTATCCCGGTTCATCCAATGCAGTCACGATGGTGCCGCGCAGTTCCAACGCAATTCGAAGCCGGCTCATGGAGATGGTCCGGAACGACCCGCTACGCAGAAGGTCGGCATTCGCATTGCTAAACGAAATCGAAAGATGGCGCATGTGGCACGGGAGGCCGGATGGTGAGCCGAGAAGTCCCAACCTCGAAACCGGGTTCTTTTGGCCGCCTGAAATTGATGCAGGCGACTGAGGGGGGATGCTTTCTCCTCCAGCGTGTTGCGCCTGCAAGCGTCACTTCGTAGTTTATAATTCTCGCTTCAAAGCGATAAAGCAATCCAGATGCACACAAGCTAGAAAGAGTACGTGTGCAACAAGGAGAGACCATGTTACTTGGCTTGGATACTCGACCCCTCGCCCAAACCGATTCTTCCGGCCGGCGTGATTTCTTCACAAGTGAAGAGGAACTTCCAGCGGCGGTAGGATTCGGTGCGGAAGTTCTTTTTGATTCAGCGACACGGATCACGGATGTAAAGCACGAGACAACCGATGACAACTAATGTCCCGTTGCTGGTGCGTTTTGCAGCGCCATTTGGGCGCGTCGGTGAACCCAGTGGGCCAGAAGAAATTGGCGTGTCGAATACCGAACGGAGTCCTGTTGTTGCGGAATCCTTCTTGAATAGCCGCGGTGAGAGCCGCTTCACAAAAGTACGCAATGAAACCACTGATGATGAGTAATCGAGGGCAGTCAGACCAACAAAACTCGCCTCGACCTTGGACTGACTTCGAGACGGAACGGGAAGATTTGCCGGTGAGTGTTCGACCGGGCAGCAGTTCTCGTTCTGGTTCCGGGGAGACATCTATAACCTTCATTTCTGAAGAATCAACCGACGATAATTGAAAGGCAAAGTTCTCATGGCAAGCGAACCACTATTGTCGCGCTTTGCGACTCCACTTCCTGCCCAGCCACATCCACCATTACGGCAGAATCCAGAGACTCAAACCGCAGAGGTCGAACACCAAGGCGTGTGGGCCTCTGCGTCGGAACATATCGAACTTCTCGGTCACGGCCAGACGAAGACGGCGGTGCAGCAGGAGTCCACCGATTACGCCTAAATCTCCTGTCCTCATTGTCAGCACGATTGTGGATTTGGCAACGGACCCCGTGGTGCGCGCGTTGCAGGATATGGGGACTCCTGTCGTCCGTGTAAATACAGAGGATCTACCTTTCTCTGGAGTTATTGATTATTCGATAGGCGTCACTAAACCAACGGCGATTTTCTCAGACAGAGCCTGTACTGAGGACTGGTTTGGCGCTGTGTGGTATCGGCGTCTGCGCGTACCGACGATGCCCGCTGACATGGATGCTGGCGTCTATGACTTTTGTGTGCGAGAGAATCGAAGTGCCCTTATCGGTGGTCTGATAGGTCACAAAACGCGCTGGATGAGCCATCCTGGTGCCATTTGGAAAGCGGAGTTTAAGCCTTATCAGTTACAAGTGGCAACTCAAGTCGGGCTGGATGTACCGAAGACACTGATCTCCAATCGGCCAGAGAGTATCCGCGAGTTCTATCAGCAACATAAACCCATCATTGCCAAGCCAGTACGGAGTGGTTATGTCGTCAAAAACGGAGTCGAGTGCGCCGTCTTTACGACCAAACTTGAGGACGAGGTGATGAATGATCTGTCAGATGCTGCACTAAGTCCGACAATCTATCAGGAACTTCTTCCGAAGGCTTATGACATCCGTGTCACTATTGTTGGCCGGAGGCTCGTTGCAGTTTCGATTGATTCACAGTCAGACCCCAACGCAATAATTGATTGGCGTAAGACGGAAAATCCGCTGTTGCCCCATGCTCCTATTGAGTTGCCGGAACCATTACAGCGATCACTTTTCGAACTGATGTCGCGGTTATCGCTTGCCTACGGAGCAATCGACTTGGTGCGGACACCAGATGGACGCTACGTGTTCCTGGAGATCAATCCCAATGGCCAATGGCTTTGGATCGACGAGATGCTGTCCCTCGGTATCTCACGCTCCATTGCAAAATGGCTTTCGGAGGGGGCACAGTGACAGGCGCTGATTTCCGTGATTGGTTCTATCCGATGGTGGAACCACTATCTCAAAAGGAAAAAGATGATCAGCAACGCCGCCAGGAAGAGCAGGTGCATTTGGTCGAGACATATTCAGACCCAGAGGCGCTGGCGAAGGGCTACGCTGAACTGTGCGGAGAAGAAACCGAACGCCTGAAGAGCGTCGAAGCAAGACTTGGCGGTATTTTGGGATTGACTTCGATCACAGCGAGTTTGCTGATCGGTGGGATATTCGCAATTATGAATGGCGGGCTGAGTGACAGTCCTCGCGGTATCCGCTCCTTGGCTTGCGTCACGCTACTGTATTTAAGCCTCCAAATTATTAGTTCGACACTAGCGGCGATTCAAGGTTTGAAGCGCGCAAGCTGGATCAGCGCAAGTATCGACGACTATATTGGCTCGCCAATTAGCTCCTCGACGGCGGGGCCATCGGAGCAGTGCCGACCAACCGCATTGCGAAATTGCAAACGCCTTCAGCAGATGGAAGAGAACATCAACAAGAAAGTCACGCAGATGGCAGTCGCTCATACTGCGATCCGAAATTTCGCATCAGCGAGCGTCTTGATTGCGGTCTTGGGTTGCGTCGCTGTGTTCATGCAGCAGCCTGGAAGTGCGGCTGCTAAAGCAATTCGCACGAATTCCGATTTACAGAAACTCCTACAGGGACCTCCGGGGCCGCAAGGCCCCAAGGGCGATCCGGGAACATCGGCTCCCATTTCGCATAAAACTGTTGTTCCACAAAGAGCACTGCACCATTAGTCCTTTATGCGATGCCAAGAATCGCCGCGGCAGCTCCAAACAATGCAGCGATGGCACTCCAAATTGCTGCCTTCTTGTTAAGTCGAGATGCTTCAGCAAGAGCCACCTGAACTTCGTAAACATCTGCCTGGGCGCTCATGATGTGCAACTCGGGGACATCGCTGATGGAGGCAACAGGGGGATCGCCAAGCGCGGGCGTTGGACGACTCGAAAGATACCAATAGCTAGCGGCAACAAGCGCGCAGATCGCGGTTGCAGCGGAACAAATGATGTAAGCGATGCGAAGTGTGTTCATTGCGACTCGTTTCTAGCAGTTAGTCTAATGGCAGGATCATGCGCGGATGCCTTACTCTCAGGAGATTGCCTCGCCGAATCTTTGCCAGTCCCCTAACCGGGAGCTGCCAAATCATTTATAGGGAGCCAGCACATGTCGGGATCGGCCGACTTCATTATGGAAAAGCGCGGCCACTTCTGGTGGCATGGCGAGAAGACGCCGAGGGGACAATTTGTTCCTCCCTTCGGCGTGCCTGGAATTCTCAGCATTAGAGAGGACGGCAGGGTGCGATTGAACGTGACGGACTCTCTCCTTCGGTCGAAGTTCCTGGCCATGACCTCTCCCAATGCCGCGCATCTTGATGGCGACCCGGGGGCCTTTGCGGGGAGGTCCATCGCCGGAAAAATTGATGGCGAAAGCCGATGCGTCTATCTCCGGAATATTATGTACCGCGCCCTCGGCCGGATGATCGACGGAAGGCCAAGTGAACAATTCGATTCCGACTTCTGTCTGGTCGGCGACACAGCCACAACGCGAAGCGCAAAGTCTCTTCGGTTTACGAAGCTCTCGATCTCCCTCACTGGCCTCGAACAGTGGATTTGGAACGATGCATTGATTGTGAGCCGAGAAAAGGCGGATGGCGACGAACGCTCACGGGATGTAAGCTATGTCGCCGCACCTATTGAGTACGAGCTGGAAGATGGCAAGATTTTGCTGCGAACGGATTTTCACTGTACCGCGTTGGAAGAGATTAAATATAGGGAGATCTCCTTTCGCCAATATGAACGGCTTGAATATAGTCGAACGAAGGCGACTACCGCGGAAGTGTTGCGTCAGGAATTCGGTCACATTGAGGAGTTCTTTGCGATTCTGACCGGAACCTACTACAGCCTGGACTGGCCGCTGATTACAAGAACAGAGGGCGATAAGGTCGAAACGTACACTCTTTACTTTTGGCGGAACATGGAGAAGAACCAACCTCCCGAGATGCCCAGTTTATGGACGACGTTTCCTCAAATGCGGGATATATTCGGCACGCTTTATTCGAACTGGAGGAGGAAGAGAAGACAGTACGGACCCGGTTTCTACCTGTATTTGGGTGCGCTCAGGAATATGCCGATGTACATCGAGCATCGCTTTGTGAATTTGATCTGGGGAATCGAATCGCTCCATCGAGGAATGAATCCCAAACCAGTCGAGTCCAGAAGTCAAAAGAAGAGGATCAAAGGTATTTTGAAGAAGGCCGGTGAACTCCTCAACTCTGACGAACGCGGTTGGCTGAAAGGGCAACTTCGCAACAGGACTGAGCCACCACTCGAAAATCGAATCACCAGCACATTTTCCGGGTTGCCCTGGAAAATCACCAAAAACAGTTTGGATGCGTTCGCTGTGCGCTGCAGAGTCCGCAGGAACAATATCTCTCACTATGGAGGGTCGGAAGATAGGAATGAAAATAGGGAGGTGTTCCTACGAGAGATCATGGAACTGACTGAGGGGCTGACACCTCTTTACCACGCCGCGCTGCTGCAGGAGATCGGTCTTGATGAGAAAACGCTGGTGGCCTGTACCAAAATGCCGATTGGTTTCAGAATCAGACGAGGTTTGGAACTCGCACAGCTGAAGGCAGAAGGGATTAAACCACCAGAACCGGTCGATTTTGAGCCACTGCTTAAAGTACAGAGGAAATACTTGCGCAAGTGGCGTCGTCAACAGGCTTCCAAAGCCTGACGTTTTGATCCACGAATCCCCAAGCCTCAGTGAAGCTCAAAATGAATCTCGCTGTCTTTGTAGATTCCATCGCAGCATCTTGATCTTTGACGGTACTGGTGTGGCCAGACGGTCTTGGTGGTGTGGCTCGTTTAGGGAGCCAAGCCAAGTCCCAAAGCCGATACTGCGTTTGATGCCTGAGTCTGCTTTAACCCCGTACTCGCAACCGAATTCTGGTTCTTACCAAACTCAATCGCAGAAGCCTTGCTGACATCGTGGCTGAGACGTGCCGCGAGTGAAGCGGCATCATTGGTGTAAATCTGCGCGTCATGCGAGGCCCGCGACACTGAAACGTATGCAAATCTGTTGCTCATCAGCTCCGGGTGAACTTCCGTATCCATGTTCACCAGCACGCGCTCCGAAGTGAGCCCCTGCGAGCTGTGTGAGGTCACGGCGTAGCCGTGGTCGAAGTGCCGCATCTTGTCAGCATCGAAGCGCACGATTCTGTCTTTTGCGCCATCCATGCGGACGCTGATCTTGCCGTCATCCCCGATGTGCTGGATCGTGGCGAGGTCACGATTGGCTACCTGCAAATCCCTTGATGGGGCTGTAAATTGGACCTTATCTCCAGTAGCAAATTCACGCTCGATCTCGCGGTAGGCTGCGATGCCGCGCAGCCGCGAGGGGTCATAGGTGATCTGGTGGCCGTCCTGCTTCTGTACGGTGACAAGATTCTCTTTCGGGTTTGTGCCGACGACGCGGGCGTAGCTTCGACTCTCGATGCCATGCTCTTTGCTGCCGCGGGTGTAATGGAGAACATCTCCCAGCTCATAACGACTTGCCCACTCCCGATCTGCGCCGGTCATATCATTACGCGGCGTCAGCACGGACATGGAATGGTCCTTGGTGTCAACGACGCCGAGCGCTTGCAACTCCTGGCGGACAGCCTGATTGATGGCGCGCCGCGAAGCGTTATCCGGCGACACGATGAGCGTATTGTCGGGACGTGTGGCGTAGCTTTTTGCGATAGCCGCGATGCGTTCCTGCGGGTCAACAATCTCCGTAATCCGTCCTTGCTGCGAAAGCATCTCGACGCCGATAGCAGTCTCGTTGTTGGACAGGTGCTCGACGGCTTTCAGTAGCTCGGGATCTTTCTGGCGGATGATCTGATCGAGCTGCGCTGTTCTCATGCCCGCTTCCTGCAACTGCTCGAAGGGCTTTCCGGCGTCGACGCCCTGATGCTGGTGCGTGTCGCCAATCAAGAGCACCCTATCCTGCGGAGCAATCTTATTCAGGAAGTCACGCATCTGCTGCGTCGATGCTAAAGAGGATTCATCGACCATGTAGAGATGCCTGCTTGCGGGATCGCCGGCTGCCGGCAGGCCGCCGCCTGCGAGGAAGCGTTGCAACGTGTCTGCCTTAATGCCAGCATCACGGAGCTGGTTCGCAGCACGCGATGTCGGCGCAAAACCTTCCACGGCATAGCCGTTCTTTTCGGCTGCTTCACGTATGAGAGAGAGCACTGAAGTTTTGCCTGATCCGGCTCGCCCCTGCAATCCCTGCACGCGATCGCGTGAGGTCAAAACTTCTTCGACAACCCTCTTCTGTGCGGCATTGAAATGAGGGCGTGAATCCGCAAGCGGGACTGCGGCCTCAATCGACATGATCTGCGGTGCGCGGCTCTGCCCATCCTGCACCTTCTGGACGATTTCACTCTCGGCCTTGATGGTCGCCGCCGTCGTGAATCTGCGTCCGGCCTTCACGCCGTCCTCGGCAATCTCCTTGAACTCGCCAGAGGCGACCCGCGCCTCGAAGCTGGCGCGGACCTCTGGGTAGGTCATCCCTCCCATGCCACGGCGCAACGCATCCACATAGAGAGCGCGTTCGTCCACGACGGCCTCCCGCTCAAAGCCCTTGTCGCGGGCGAAGGTGATGGCCTCACGCACCTGCTGCTGCCGTTCATTGACGGGCTGTTCCTGCGCCTGTTCTTTTCTGCGCTCCCGCGCTTCGGCCACAACCTTGTCGGCCTGATTGCCGAACTCATCCGCGATCTGCCGGTGCGCGGCCAGTATTTGATAGGGAGACAGAATGACTTTCTTATCGCGGGTGTTGTGCGCTGCGATCTGCGCGGCCTCTGGCCCGGTGAAGCCACTGCGAGACAGAGCCTCCTCAATCTGCTGGCGGCGTGGGCTGGAGGCGTCAAGGTACTCCCGCGTGTAGCCTTTAATGTCCGGCGCTCCGCTCTTTCCGGCCTCGATCTCGTAGCCGAGAGAGCGCAGCTTGCATGTGAGATGGGACTGATAGACAGCCGTGGCAAACTGCTGGCTCGCAAAAAGAGAGTGCGGTTGCAAAGCCCGCATCTTTCCGTTGTCGCACTCTGTCATATTGAAGACGACAACGTGCGTGTGGAGCTGCGGCGCGGCGTATCCGTCTACGGGACGCGCGGTGTCATGCTCAAACTTCGCCGCCGCAAACTGCCCGGTTGTTTCGGCAGGGTGATTGCCGCCGATGCGGGCCTGCGTGTACCTCTCCAATTCATTCAAGGCGACGTTGACGGCCTCGCGGTGCGCCTCGCGCACCCGATCATCGCCACCGACAAGGGCGGTGAGTGAGATGGACTTGGGTGCTGAGAACGTCGCATCCCAACCGGCGCGATGCTCGACCGGGGAGACCATCTCCCCATCCCCGTTCTTGTACTCATGGACGGTGCGATGCAATACCAACTGCTTGCCGGTTTCAGGATGTTGCCCCTCCGACAAATGGGCAAATTCCTCCGCACCCACGGCTCCTGACAACCCAAATTTGGCGGCGAGCTTTCCGTGCCACTCGCCCTGAATCGTGTCGCCCTGCTTCCAATAGTTTTGTTCGGCGGCGGTGAACTCTTTGGCGTGGTAGGTCTGTGCCTGGCTTGCGGACAGCGGTTTCGAGATATTCAGCATGGCAATTCCTCAACCGTGGGTAATCACGTTCTGTTCTTCGTGGGCATCGGGGACGGTAGAGAGCTCCGGCTCGATCACCTCTGAGGCTGCAGGCTCATTGGGTTCGGGGGCCGGAGTGGAGGCTTCCGGCTCCTGCTTCAGTTCCGCCTCCGGCCTGCCGCCGCGCACCGCTTTGGGATCGTAAGGCAGCTTGTCGTCTGTGCGCTCGCGCAACTCGAAGGGCTTGGCGACCTCCGGCATATCAAAGTATGGAAACGAAAAATAGGTCACGTAATTCTGATATTTCATAAAGGCGTGAAGATCGGGGAGACCGGAGATTTCCGACTCCAATACCAGCGGCTCCACCTGTCTCTCAATGGTGAAATTGTGTCCTGCGCGGGTGCCGTCGAAGTGCGTCTCGCGCAGCCGCTCAATCTCAACCTTGCCGATAAACTTGCTCACCCATTCACCCGCGTTCGGTTCCTTCGTCGTGAGCCAAACGCTGGTTGCAGGCTGCGACAGCATCACCTCGGCAAGATGCCCGTACAGGTACTCAAGCTGTGCCTTCCCCTGGAAGCCAAGCACTACGGGATTCTGTCCCTTCCTTCCCTCGGTGATCGCTGTATGAAGCTGTGGCAACTTCTGCAAGCTCGCCAGCTCGTCAATGACAAACCAGACTCGCTTTTGCTCTTTCGTCGGCTCATTCAGCAGCCGCAACACCAGCCAGTCAATCCACAAACTCTGCAAAGGCCGGAGGGCTTCGCGCTCGGCTGGCAGAGAGGTAATGAAGACCCAACCCTGCCGCTTCTCAGCCCATTCGGTTGCCGTCCATGCGCCATTGCCTTCCTCTCTCTTGGGAAGCAAACGCAGGCTATCCGCGACCAATCCAAGCGAGCCAAGAACACCGGCCCGCTGCTGGTGTGCTCGTGGGTCGATCAGGTGCGCGTGCTCGGTGCCTTTCAGTCGGCGATCGATCTCGTCCGGGTTCGACATCCACTGCACCAGCTCGTCGGGCGTTGGGCCATAGGCCATCAGGAAAGCAAAGATTTTCTGCGGCGATTCGATAAAGAACTCGCCCTTGCGATCTTGCGGTGGCTGGAAGAGAGACGCGGCCAGGGCCTTTGCTTCGGAGCGGCTGCGCAGCTCCTCGGCTGGTCCCCAATACGGGCAACGCTTGTCCAGCGGATTGAGGATCACATCACCGCGTGTAGGGTCGTAAAATCGCTTCACGAACTCGCGTGCCGGGTCGTACACAATGGCGGAATCTCCCCGGCCTCGTACCTGTCGGAGCACCTGAAAAAGCATCGCGGACTTACCGGCTCCGGTATCCCCAATGATCTGCATGTGCTGTGCTTCGGCCTTCGCCGGAATCCGAATCATCTCTTTCATGCCATCGCTTTTGAAGCCGATGCCATTCCCTTTGACCGTGCGATTGAACTCCTGCGGCGTAAGCCGTTCCGGGCCTTTCAGCCGCCGTCCGTACTTGAGCGATTTCTGGCGCTTCACGTCCTTGGTGACGGCGAACGGCAGGAGTACCAGAAAGAGTCCAGCGCCACAAAGTAGCGGAGCTTTTAAGATCGCGGACAGGTCGTTACCCTTATAGATGGATACCTTGAGGTAGTCGCATAACCGGGCATCCACGTAGCTCCGCACCGGGCCGCGAAAGAGCAAGTCCTCCCCATGCTGGAGCGCGGCGGAGGAAAGCGCCAGAGGGATGATTCGGCCTCCCGGTTCCACGGTCTTACCACGCACGACATCATCATTCATGGCAGGACTCGGCTTCGTGCCGCGTCCCGTCAGAAAAAGCATCCGGTACTGGCTGCGGTGTGTGCGACTGAATGATCCGAAGATGGAAGTACGCACATAAACCGGCGTGTAAAACCGCTGCAAGGTCGTACCGAGGAACCGAAGGCGGCCATACAAAAATAGAAGTGTAAGAATGATGGCGGCGATGATCGCGCCATAAGTATAGATGGGCCGGTTCTGCGGCCAGATGATCGTTTCTTTCCGCCCCCACGTTGTCTTTGCCATCGTCTTATCTCCTTTGTTCGACCAGAACTTTTCCGGCCATTTCATGTTTCAAATTGCTGATCTGGTCAAGCAGCTTGTCGAACGCTTCGAGCGATAGATTCTGCCCTGCGGCGAGTGGGCGAAGGACATTCACGAGCAGAAGCCGAACACCTAGAACCTCAGTCAGTGTGGGATTGCTGGCCGGGTCTGCTCTCGTCACGCGGCCCAACTCGGTAAGGATGAGCTGGCGGATAAGTTCGCCGGGAGTCTCGCCTTTGTCGCGGCAATGCTTTTCAAGAGCTGCAAGCTCCTCGGTGTTCAGCTTCGTTCCGGCTGTCTTGACGCGATAGCCTGCGCGCTTGACGGCCTTCTCTGCGAGCTTCGTTTCATCAAGTAAGGGCATCGGAAATTCCTCGAAAAGTCAGAGCGCCCCGAAGCGCTGCAAGGCGCTCCAAAGCGCTCTGACCGCTGTAAGTTCTTTGTTTGCCGTTAGCGAGTCAGGGCGCTTTATAGCGCTCCAGCACGACCCTACGAGGGGTGGAGTGTCGAGATACACCCGGTGCGCAGCACCGCTCTGGTACTGCCACGGATATTGACGGGGAATCATGCTCTCAATCCCGCCACGACTGCCGGTGTTTGGGAAGGCAATGACGCTACGGAAATCGGCTTCTTCGCGAACGATTCCACCGCCTCGATCGCGGCCCTGCGAACGCGCAACTTCGGTGTGATTTGTTGCGCTTCAGGCGTCCTCAGAAAGTCCTGAAAGTCACGGTCTTTCGAGAAGACATAGGCGAGGGCTTTGTCGACCACATCGTCGGCGGATGCGTGGATGAAGGTGGCATATTGATCGACCTGTGAGGCGGTCGTCTCGTCCAGCCGGACGGTCGCGTTTACATATCGGATTTGGGTGACTTCAAGCAATGGCATTGCATTCTCCTTAGGGGTTGAACTCAGACGGATTTTCTACGGGTAATCATCCGTTGTGCCGTGGTTGTAATCTCCCGCGCACGAACGGAGCAAAGAGCGACAGGAAGCTCGAAGCGGCGGCGGGATTCGAGCATGGTAATCACGTCGTCGGTTCGGATGCCTTCGATGAGCCAGAGGCGCGCCGAGGCGACATCGACGGTGCGTTGGGCGTAGTAGAGAGGATTGGGCTTGTCGGAGCGACGCGAAGCCAGCTCCCGCGTCAGCTTTATGGCATCTTTGCCGTGGGCAAGCTCATGGGAAACCCATGCCCAATCGCCCTCCGAATTACTCTGCTTACCGGGCCGCTTCCGGGCAGGGATGGCATGGTCAAAAAGCATGGCATCGACCGCTCCCGCATCCAGCCGGAAATCATCGGGAGTCCAGATGGAATCGTCGGGATATTCGACGGTGACTCGGTCCGCCGGATCGGACTTCCGATTCAGGAAACCGGGGACCCGAAGGACACGGTTGCAATCGGTGCAAGCGGGATCGCCGCCGAAGGCGATAGCGAGCAGCTTGAGCGTCTGTTCCTGCCGCGCAAAGGCGAAGCCTTCGACCCTCCAAAGCACCTGATACTTGCCGGGGGATGTGGAGAGGATTGAGGTCGGCGACGGCACCATATCCGATGCCCGAAGCGCAGCGAGACGGACGTCCCCGTCCGTGTCGATGTCTATATATAGATGGCGTACGGATGCGATGCTCTCCTTCGTCCGCTTGCGGCTGCCGGGGTGAACTGGATTGGCAGCGACATAGATATTGTTGCGACCATGTTGGTTTTCGTAGGAAAGCCACGCCATATATGGCGTCTCCAAAACTTGCTCCAACCGCACGACTCGTTGCATCGGAGCTGCGGCATCATCCTGTCTGCGGAGCAGGATGGCTATCGTCTCTTCGGGAGCAAAACAACGTCTGAGAAAGCTGGCAGCAATTTGACTCATGCTGGCACCTCTTGCGAGTGTGAACCTGTGGGCGTTAGCAGAAGAGAAGCCCGGCTTTCACCGGGCTTCTGCGTGAAGGAAATGGACTATGCGGCCACGTCCTCATCGAAGGTCTCATCGAACTCGTCCTCGGCGGCAACCCGCTCCGCGCGGTCGAGTTTGAGGATGGAAGTTACCCGGATCGTGTCGGTCTTCACACCCTTGTATTCGGAGTGCTGAATCTTGCCCTCGATCTGGATGTGAGCGCCCTTCTTGAGCTTGGCCGCGAACTCTGCCAGCTTGCCGAAGACGATGAGGTTATGCCACTCGGTGCGCTCGTTATACTTGCCGGTCTCTTTGTCTTTGCGGGACTCCTTTGTGGCAAGGGAGAGCGTGGTGAACTGCTTGTTGTTTTTGCCGGTGCGAACGACTGCATCGCCGCCTAGGAAGCCCATGAGGATTACTTTGTTCAGGTACATGATTGTGTCTCCGTTTTTGAAATTCCCGATCTGCTCGGGTCACACCTGGCGGAGCCCAGCGAGTGGGTCCGACTCCCAAGGCCGAAGTTCTGCATTTACGGAGGGTCCGTCACAGACGGAAACCGTAACCGAAGGCGGCGCAAGCCGAAGCAGAAGAACGAGCCTGCCGCCGGGCGTCGGTTTGACCCCGAAGCAGTGACCGTGCAGAAAGCGGGATACATACTGGAGACACCTGCCTGAACGATCCTCTTTATCCGCTTCATGGCGATGCCATAGATCCGCGAACAGGGTTCACCCGCCCTCCACCAAGGGTCCGCATAGAGCCGCAAGTTCGCTCCGAAACCGAATGTCTTCAGGCGGCCTGCGCCATGCTCAGGCGCGCACCTTCCGGTCGAAAGATTCGACTCCGTGTTGTGGGTGAGAAGCATCATAACGACTCCGATTCCATTCGTGTCTCATGCCGTCGCTGCCGCAGACTTAGCGCGATAGATTTCCTCTGTCTCAAAGGACTGCTCTGCATGGCTATATCCCTTTACGGCAATAAGCTCGCGTACTCTGCGCCGGCCCGCATGGTCGCGCTCGCAGTACAGTACAAAGTCGATGGCCTCAGCCGTCTCCGAACGGATGAACGAATGGTTGAGATTGGGCCTCGCACCCAAGGCAAGGTCAGAGAGCCGATTCAAGGCGTCCCACGCGCTTTTTGCATGGATGGTTGAGAGCGTTCCACCATGCCCCGTATTCATGGCTTGCAAGAGGTCATAGCCGGTCTCATCGCGTATCTCGCCCATGATGATCCGGTCGGGACGGTGGCGCAGAGCTGCGGCCAAGAGCTGGCTCGGCGCGACGGCAACCTGACCGGGAATGGCTTCGATTGCCTCCCAACGGACGGCGTTCGGATGCGCTATCTTCAGCTCTGCAGGCTGCTCGATGACGATGAGCCGTTCCTGCATCGGCACATGGTCCAGCAATGCCTTCATCAGAGTTGTCTTCCCACTACCCGTTCCGCCACTGATGATGCCGTTCTTCCGCTCTCCAATGAAGCCTACAACCCTGTCCCGAATCTCTTTCGGCAAGCTGCCTGATGCAATCAGCTCATCGGACGTGAACCAGCGATTGAATTTCCGCACCGTGAACGTCGGCCCGTTAATGGACGATGGCGAGCCGACGACGGCGACTCTGGAGCCGTCCGGCAGGCGGGTATTCAGGATGGGATTCTGGCTGGTAAGGTCTTGGCCGAGGATGCGGGCGACCCGCTCAATCGCGGCCTGCAAGCGGTCGTTGCTGTAAGGTGTGGAGAGCGCAATATGCTCAACCACGCCGCCACGATCCGCAAACACTCCGGTCGTCCCGTTAATCATCAAATCGGAGATGGACGGGTCCAACAAGAGCGTCCGCAACTCGTCGGGAAAGAACGGCAATATCAGCTCGAAGCTCACCGGACTGCTCCGTCTGTCGTCGCCGCTGGAGCACCGGGTGCAATCGGGTCATCCGAGACACGGTTTTCGTGAAACTCAGTGATGGTCAATCCAAGCGGATTGATGAACTCATATTGCGGGAAAATCTTGGCTTGGTCGCTGACCTGTTTGGGATTAAGGTAGTAGGTGATACTGAGCATCCAATGCTCCGTTCTCGGCTCCCGCGAGTGACTGGGCGAGTAGAGCTTGTCCAATGCCAAGAGCGCCGTTCCACGTGCCATCATTGCACCCTGTACGGTCTCCTGAGACATGGACGTGATGGTGACATCCTTTACCTCTACATCGCTCTGCTCGATCTGCCCGCCGACCACTTGGGATACCAGATGATTATGGTTGTCGTCGGTCATCAACTGCGAGGCGAGATTGCCGGACAGGAAGTAGTAATTGAGGGGGTATTTCTTGGCGATGGTGTCGCGGCTGATAGTGTAGCGGTAGTTTGCCCAATCTGTGAGGTATGTCCGTATCTCCCCCTCACGCGGGCTGTAGTTCAAGTCGCTGTACTGAATGGCCTGGGCGCGGCCCATCTCATCAATGCGGATGTAGCGGTTTACGAGTGGGCGGCGAGCCAGCGAGAGATTGAGCCACATCGAACCGCAAAGGAGTACCGTTCCACAGGCAAGGATGAAGCGGTATGCTTTTCGCTCGGCATAGTGCGAGGCATAGATCTCATTGCCGATTTGGTCCGTGAGCAACGCTTGTTCGGGCGTCAAGGAAGCATCAATGGGCGCTCTGTGTGTGGACATGGGGAGATTCGCTCCTTTTGCTTATGGCTTGGAACACGGCGAAGGCATAGATCATACCTGCGACAATGGCCCCTATTAGGACCAGGACAAACAAAGCCCTAAAGGGCTTTCCCATTCCAAGACGATGCAGGGCTTTCACACGCAATAGGTACTCAAACATAAGCTCACGCTCCTCCCATCATGGCGACGGTTGAAGCAGCAGTTGTGGCGAGCCTTGTCATGCTCTCCACCGCGCCTGCCGCGCCGCCGAAGATCGCCTGGGTCATACTCGGGATATAGAGCATGTTGATGATGAAGGCGATGAATACCATAGTGCATGGAATCAGGTTGGCAAGCCACATTTCTATCGAATAATTTCCATTGAATGTCTGTTGGATAAAGGCGTTCATAAAGCCGCCCCAAACGAAAATGAAAGCTGCGGCAACGGCGCGAATCATCGCAAAGCTGATAAGCACGTCAAGGAAGTGAAAGAACTTTGCCCGGAAGGTCTTCGTCATCAGCAGAGGGATAAAGATGGGGCCAAACAGAGCGGTCACGCCATAGAGGATGAAGGCGCTGCAATTAATCACAAAAAGGATGGCGGATGAGATGCCGAGAAGCGCCTGCACGACGAAGTAGCAAAGGATCTGAACCGGAGCCATGAGCGAGGGCATCGCGGTATTGTCGCCAGCTGTCTTCAAGAGCTGAAGCAGGTTATTGAGTGAATTTTGATCGAAGGCCGCTACCATTGCCTGAGCAATGTATGAAAAGAAGTGATTGATGCCGAAGCTCGCGCCGGGGAATGGATTCACCCAATAGCTTTCGAGCAGGCAGCAGATAATGAGCCGCAAAAGGAAATTGACCAAATCACCCGCATGGACTGGCTGGGCATGAAAGCGAAACGTCATGCTGGTGGTATTCCAGTTGATGACCAGGCTGATAAGCGCAAAGAGAGAGATGCAAGCCAGCTCCGTCAATCCAAGTTGCGTGAGTGCCCCACCGTTCTGCGTGGTCAGATTGGTAAGGTTGTTGGTGAACTGATACAGCCAATCGACACCGGAACTTGTACTTGGAAGCGCCTGCGCTAATAGAGCTACGGAAACCATATCGCTACTCTCCCTCAGTTGCGTTTAGGGGATGTACTTCTGCCAGGTCTTGCCTTCATGGGCGGCGGCGGAGTTGTGCTTCTTCTTGTCTACCTCTACGCGCCGCCGGAACGCCTCAGCCTGGGCTTTTTGTTCTTCGGCCTCCTTCTGCTCTTGCTGAAGGATGGCCGCTGCTTTGGCCGCGGCAGCGGCGGCTTTCGCCGCCTCGTGCCGCTGGTAGGTAAGCGCGCCACCAATCGCCGTGAGAACCGCGAGGATGGCGAGCAGGATTTTCGTATTGATCGCTTTCAACATTGCGGTCTCCGATTAGGGAAGATAGGTATCCCAGGTGCTGCCTTCATTGGCGGCGCTGGTGTCGTTAGCCGAGCGCTGCTGCTGGACAAAGACGGCAGTGTTGAGGTCTTCAGCCTGGGCGTTCCGCCGCTCCATATTGGCGATCGTCATCTGCGAAGCGAGGCAAGCCTGCAACGTACCCTGAGATTGCATCTCTGCTGCCTTTTGCGCCTCTGCCGCATTCAGGAGGTTAAGCTGCTGGACTTCGCTGTTGGTGCTGTCGCTGCCATCGAACTGCTGAGAGAGCAGTGCGTTATTGGGTGTGATGTTGGTGCTCCGATCGCTCCGGTACTGCCCCACAGCCGTAAGGCAGTCGGGAGAGACGGCATCGGAGGTTTCAATCAAGGCAAGCTGCGAGGTGCGGGAACTGCCGAGAGACTGACTGGCAAGGTAGGTCGGTGCGCTGCCGTTCATGGTGACAGTGACAGCCTTCCATGCCGTACTCGATGCGGACGGCGAGTTGGTATTGAGGGCGATGCTCATGCCCGCCGTCTCCCCGAACCTGTTGGCGACGGTTACATTTTCAAGAGCATGGAGCGTCGTCTGCCACTGCTGTTTTACGGAGAAGTGCGTGATGTTGTTCTTCAGCATGTTGTACTGCGTCTGGAGGGTGGTGAGTTGCGATACGAGGCTCGCGTAGCTGGTCGGGTCGAAGACAATATCCCCGATACCGAACAAGGCAAAGCTGGGCGTCGCGGTGAGTAATACCGCCCCGCCCACTCCGATGAGCCATTTGCGACGTTTGGTGAGAGTGAGTTTCATACTGCCTCCTGCGGTTGGGTTGAACTACATGCACTGCGGGCAGGTTGGATCGAGCCTGTCCAGGGAAATATGCGTTGCGTTTGTCATCGTCTCGGTGGACTGGAGGTAGATCCAGGCAAGCGTGTATCTGCCGGTCGCTGTCCCAATGAGCAGGAGAGCGAGCACAATGGCGACAATGATCCCTGAGACGTGATAGAAGCGATGGAGCGGAATGATCTGCATAGCTGTCACTTCTCTGCGAGCTGGCGCGCGACCTGCGGGACGATTGCAACCCACTCTGCGCCGCTACGCTCGATGGCTTCGGGAATCGTATAGTCGATCTCGGCCAGCCAATCGGCTCGATTGAGGACAAGGGCGACGGCAACCTTCTCGCCGGTGGACTGCACAGACCATGCCGCATGCCCTCCACGCTTGGCATCGCGGGATTTGCGGAGCAAATGTTCGTAAGCGTCATTCATCGTAGTGCTCCTCTCTATAACGTGGGATCGACGTGGTGTTCCGCGTACGACGGAATCAGGAGGTCAGTGCCGATGTACACGCGGGCGCGGGAACCTTCCTTGAGAGTGATGATGGGTAGGCGGTTGAGGAAGTGATTCAACACTTGCTCGCCCTCCACGGCGGACTGTTCGGAGATGCCGTTGCGAATCTGCACCGAAGGATCAAGCACACTGCCGCCATTCCCAATCTGCGCGAGGCCGCCCAAGCCGCCGATGGCCGCGGCTGCGGCAAATGCTTGCAAATAGCCGTGATTGACTTTCGTAGCAAGGCCGGTGGTCCCGATCTGGTCGAGGCCGATGTACTTGGCAAAATCCAACGAAAATCCATCCGGGCAGATAGCCCGATGGAAAGTGATGAACATTTTGCGCTGTTGCGCATTGCCGACACTCTGAACGTCGCCAAGCAGCCGTGTCCCTTGCGGTAAGAGAAGCTGCTGATGGTCATGGGAATACAGATCGGTTGTGAGCGAAACCATGATCGGGCCGCTAAATCCGCCGTCGATATGGTTGGTCACGACACCTTCCAGCACCGTTCCCTCGAAGACGCGATACAGACGGCCATCGTAGGTATCGAAGTCATATCCGGCCAGAGGGTTCTTTTGAGCATCAGCTTTTGCCGCCGGAGTGACTGGTTTGGACGGAACCGCGCCGCCGGCTGCGGTAGCAGCCGTCCCTTGCGCGGCCTCTGGCATGGCTGCCGGACTGGTGCGCTCAAAGTCAATCGCAACCGTGTCGCTATTGATGGCGTCCTGCTGCTGCTTCTCTCTTGCAAGCTCCTTCTGCTTGGCCTCGGCCTGAGCTTGAGACATATTCGAGGTGCGCTGCGGCGCACTAGGACTATCACCATAGATCGCGCCACGCTGCGCGGCGGTCATCGGCGGTGCGCCAGCGGCTTCCGGGCCGGGCGCGCCTTCCATTTGCTGGAGCTGCTGGAGAGCAGCGGCAAGTTCCTGCTGGTGCTGCCGTGCCTCGGCATCACGCTGCGCCTGCAACTGCTGCTGCGACTCAAAGGTGTTTACCTGCTGTGCATTTGGCGCTGCTGGGCGCAACGACATCGTACTCACCGGCGCACTCTTCTTATTGCCGCTCAAGAGGCTGGCGAGATTGGCGATGCCAATAAACCCGATGATGACGACCAGGGCGATGACGACCGGCATACTCTTCCGCAACGGCGGTTTGGATTCCGGCTGCTCCGGCACGGTCGCAGGGGCGTTCTGATTCGGCTCTGGCATTCCTACCTCGCTTCCTCGCGGTGAAACGCCACCTTCTGTTTGCCGATGGCAAGGTAGCCGTTATCCAGTTCCTTCGGGACGGTGTACAGGCCATTCGAGAAATCAAAGTTGATAAGCGATGGTTTCTTGTCTTTCACTTCGTACAGGGCTAGCGTTTCCTGAAACTGGCCGCGCAGATACGTGAACTTGTCATCCCGCCATATTTCCTGCAAGCCAAGCTCTTTGCCCTTCGACTTGTCCCATGTATAGTCAAAATGCAGGCTGCCAGGATATTGGCTGCGATATGCTTCCGCTTTCGTCTGCTCGGTCTTCAACGTGGCGGCTACGGCGGCCTTCGCTGCGGCGACCTCCTGCTTTGCCTTGTTCAACTCGTCGGCGGGAACGAAGACCGGAAGCTCGACCAGCTTCTCCTTCGCGGCTTTGTCACCCGGAAGGATGAAGATTTTGGAGTCGAAGTGCGGATCGTCGTCGCCAGAGACTTCACGCAACTGCAAGGTGTACTCGTTGCCGTGGTCGGAGACGATATGTACGTCCGTTGTGCCGCCTGCGACCTTCGGCTTAATGCTGATGAAGCGGCTGGCAACGCGGCCGCCATCGAAGACCCAATCCACCGTGTCACCGGCGAAGACGTTGGCAACCTTTTCCTCGGCTGGCAGAAGAATCAATGTCGATTGCAAAAGTCCGGCGCGTACCACAGGCGGCGTGTTCACCTCGGATACGGTGATGGTGCGCGGGGCATTCGGCGTGAGGTGTTTTGCGTCGGGAGTACCGGAGCCAGAGGCAAAGGCAGCGGTGGCAGTAAAAAGAAGCCCACAGGTGACGAAGATAAGGATCGGCGGTCTCATTGCTCTGTTCCTTTCGGCGGTTATGCAGACTCCCCCTGGGCGAATCGCGTAATGCCCTCGGAGAGTCCATACTTGGCAATCAGCTTCGACCGGCGCACCCGGTCCTTGGGTTTGGTGGAGAACGTCGCATAGCTGCGGCTGTCGAGATTCATGCGAACAACTTTGGTGAGTCCATCGCGGCGCATGTATAGCGCCTCGCGGTCCTGCAAGCTCTCAAACAGTGCGAGCTGCTGTTCGGTCATCTTGAACAACTCGGCATACCGCTTGCGGTTGAACGTCGCATCTTTCAGGAAGAGAAACGACGTGCAGGAGTTCACGATGGAATCGGCATTCTCGCCAAGGTCTTCCACCGATTGCCCAATCATCGTGACGCCACCAAGGTTCTTGCGAACGGTCTTGATGGACGCGAGAGCGCCTTCGAGCAACTGGCGATTCTTCATCGAAGAGAAAATCTCTTCGATGAGGATGTGCTTGGGCACGCCGAGATTAGCGGGGTCATAGAGCACATCGTTGATGCGCCGTAGCAGCCACACCATCAGCGGCTCAATCAGGTCGGCATATTGCGCGTTATTGACGCCCTGGAAGTCGAAGCACTGCACACGCGAAAGCGAGAGGCTATCTTCCACGTTGTCGAAAATAGCGCTGTAGACGCCTCGCCCAACCCATTTCGAGAGATAGCGGTCGAGCTCCTTGGGAAGGAAAAGATTGGACAGGCGGCGGTTTTCCGGGTCGAGCAGGTAAATGTCCTGCACGGCCCTGTAGATTACATCGTCGTCTTCCGGCTCCAGCTCCGCGCCGCCGTTGGTTAGCAGCAGCTTAATGAACGAATACAGAAACTTGATGTTGCTTTCGGTCGGCTCCAGCGAGAACAACGCAACGCGAGGACCGTCTTTGCCGATGCGGTCTACGCGACCGCCATACAGCTCGACCACGCTTTCATAGCTGCCGCCGATGTCGAATATATAGGTGAAGCCGCCATACTTTTGCTCAAGCGCAACCGTGACATTCCCGATCACGCTTTTGCCTGAGCCGGTTGGCCCGATGATGAGTGAGACGCGCACGCCATCCACGTACACGTCCTGAAAGAAGGGCGTTCGGGTGCGCGTCTCGAACACATTCAGATACTCGGAATCCAAGTCTTCGGAGTGCGGATGCCCGATGTTTGGAGCAAAGACGGAGGACAGTCGTGCATGATGTTCTTCGGATAGCCACATTGGAAAGACATTGAACTTCCCATTGCCGGGGAACATGGCGTAGAAGGCACAGAGATTGCCAAGAGTCTCTTCGATGACCTGCGCTCGCGCATCGACGAAGATCCGATGCACGGCTGGCGCGGTATCGCATAGCTGCTCCGCGCTGTCGGCGGCGAGCAGCAAGCGGAGCGAGTATTCGCCTTGGGCTTTTTTGTCCAGTTCGCGGATGACGAGGCTCAAGTCATCGACGTTGCTGTTGGCGGCCTTCGCGCCTGCGCCTGTTTCGAGCGACGCGCTATCGCGCCCGCTCATCACGCGGGTCAACACGCCAACCTTGAAAAAGGAGATGAACTTCTCCTGTGCATCGATCTCGCTGCGGGCCGCAGTGGTAGACTTGGGCCGCCATGTCGAGCAAAGGACGCTATCGCAATCGAGCGTCAGCAGCTCGGAGAAGAGGCTAGGACGCGACGCCTCTGGTGTCGTCTTGAGCGAGAACATCTGCACGTAGCGTTTGCCGACGCTCAGATGATCGCTGTGCCATGTGACCGGATTGCAGACGATCTGGCGGTCTATCCCGGTATCGTCGCGGAGCTGCGACTGTGCGGCCCATTCTTCGAGATTGAAGAGATAACAAAAGAACTGGAATGTACCGTTCTTGTCCAGCATTCGCAGGCCCAACAGACTGCCGAGATGCCCTTCCAGAATCATTGCCGTCTTCTGTAGCTCCGCTAGCATCCGCGATGTGTCGGCGGAGTGTTCCTCTGGTTTGCGCTCGAACGCTTTCAGCTTGGGCGGCTCTAATGTCACGCACCAGTGAAGGTCAATGCGACGGAAGCCTGCTGTCTTCTCAAGAAAGCCGAGACGGTCATCGACAAAAGCCTGTGTGACGGGATTGCTATATGTTTTCTGGCGGGGCAGCGCGAATCCCGACATGATGCGGGTGTACTGGTAGAGGCACGCGCCTTCGGGCAAACCGCGCAACGCTCCTTCAATCGATCGCATCCGCGACTCAAGCTCCTGGTCGGTGAGTCCCTGTTCATCGATGCCGGTGAGCGCGAAGAGGCATCCGTAACCGCCGCCTTTGAGCACAAAGATCTTCGGGCCAATGAAGCGCGAGATTGGCACAATCGAGCATGCGGCCCCTGCCTTTGCGAACCACGGAACGAATTTGGTCTGCTCAGTATTTGCGCGGGTCATAATAGGACTTCTGGCTGAGGCTCAAGCCCCAGAGCTGAAACATCTTTGGGTGTTTGCGAACGATGGACCACGCGGCGAAAGCAAGCGTGGGGAAGGCCATGGTCGCCAGCAGGCGAAATCCAGCGAGGAAAACCGTTACGCAGACGAAGACAATCGCCATCCATGCGCTGAGGTCTAACCCGAACTTGGCTCGTGGCCTATTAAGCGCCTGATTGATCGGTAACGGCTCTCCCCGCTTGGTCATGGGCGCACCTCACATGGACTGGCCGGTCAAACTGGCGATCCAGCCCGCGCCCCATCCCAGAACTCCAGCACCAAACAATGCACCAAAGAGTCCGGGAATCGCATCTTGGAAACGTCCGCTCATCATGCGGATTCCCGCAAAGATGAGCCCGCCGAGACAGATGACGGCACCCGCGTACATGGCAAACGTCCTGAAGGTTGACATCAGCGTCTCCGCGCCCGAGAAGTCCATCGTTCCCTGGGCATGGGCAACAGCACTTCCGGTTCCTGCAAACAGGAGCGCGGTAAGTGTCGGCGCCATGACCTGAAGGGAATGACGGAGAGATTGCTTGGAGAGAGGATTGGTCCGCCATTTGGCGGGAAGATTGGACGACCGATTGAGGGACTTTCCCAACCGGAATGCGCGGCGGATTCTGAGCATCTTTGCACCTCCGCTGACCTGGTGTGTCAGCTAGGCGCAACGCTAAGAGCGTTCTACACAAACGTCCAATAACTTTTAGGGAGAGCGTTATTCCTGTTGGGAATGACGATGGTGATGGTCGCGGGAGGTGGGCCTATATTTCATAATCACGGATCGTTTCCGGGATTCCCACGCCACCCTTGTATAAGGCCGCTTTTACCGTCGGGGAATGGCAGACGGAGTAAGAGAAGCTGGTTCCATCCGTGAGATCAAGTTGAATCTCCGCTCCGTCGCCGATGTCTTTATAAATGCGAAGCGTTTGAATCGTCTTGCCTGAGAGTTCCGGGCATTCGATGTAATTTTCATCCATATTCGTTATCTGGTCTGGCTGGCCCTAACCGGTTAATTATCACACTCATCATGTGTAGACTCATAGTGGTCACGCTTCAAGTATTGAAGAGTGACCACTCGCTCCGTTAAATCCCGATTCGGCTCGGCGGTGCGAAGGCTGCGCGACGAAAGAGGTTATTCGCAGGAAGAGTTAGCGGAACGTGCAGATTTGCATCGCAATTACGTCGGCGGAATAGAGCGCGGAGAACGGAACGTAGCGCTGGAGAACATCATAAAACTAGCAAAAGCGCTCTCGGTCTCGCCAAAAGAGCTTTTCTCGGATTTTTCCTAAAGGTCTGATCTCCATGCAATCCGGACGCACCGCTCTCGGGCGCATGATCGAGTTTTGGTGTAACGACGTCGAAGGCTAGACTAGTCACATATGTATCAGATCGTGCTGGACACGAACATTCTGGTGGCGGCCATGCGATCAAGGCACGGCGCTTCGCACCGCCTACTTGGTTTGTTGGGTGATGGTCGTTGGCGACCCAATGTGACGGTTGCGATGGTGTTGGAGTATGAAACCGTTCTGAAGCGTAATTGTCAGCAATTTGGTCTCACTGAGGAAGACATCGACGATGCTGTAGACGCCATTTGTTCCCAAGCCGGGTTGCATCGCTTGTATTTCCTGTGGAGGCCCGTCGCATCCGACCCCGATGACGATCTTGTACTGGAAGCCGCTATAGCCAGCCATAGCGATTTCATTATCACCTTCAATAAGCGGGACTTTCCCGACAGTCTTAGATTCGGAATTCGCTGTCTAACGCCGAAAGAATTCCTTATACTGTTAAAGGAGCAGCTATGAAGAGTATCGAACTTCCAGATGACGTTTACCAGCGCGCCGCAGAATTGGCGGAGTCGGACCATGTTTCGGTTGACAGGTTGGTCGCTGCGCTTGTGAACGAAAGTGTGGGGGATTGGTCACGACTACAAGCTCGTGCCTCCCGTGGTTCTCTCGAAAAACTCAAACGCGTCCTGTCCAAGGTCAGTGATACGCCTGCAGGCGTCCCTGACCGAATCTAGGACGCGGCGGGCTCGGCGCCATGTAGCCCCCCCCAAAAAAATCTGTGTACGATACACGTACGATAACTCCGGCAAAGCAGCACTTTGAGCACTTCTTTCCCTTTTTAGAATCTACAAGTTACAGATTCTAAAGGTTGTGAAAAGGTTCGACTCCCGCCGCCTCCACCATACTTAAACTTGCAGCTTTCCTGGGCAGGTCATCACAGTCAACGGCAACTAGCTCCGCCGTAGTTACCTCGCGGAGTCGTTGTTGGTTGAGGTGGAATTCGTATAGCGAGAAGTCAGCGTTCCTCGCTTGAGCGCCCGCTCTTTCATCATGACAAAGAAGACAGGCACCAGTATCAAGACGTGGATCGCGGAGGTGATCATGCCGCCGACGATCGGCGCGGCGATCGGCTTCATCACATCGGAACCAATGCCCGAGGCCCAAAGAATCGGAATCAGGCTGGCCAGAACCGCACAGACCGTCATGAGCTTGGGTCGCAGGCGATGAACAGCGCCTTCGATTGCAGCCTCTTCAACGTCGGCATTCGTCAGCGGTTTTCCAGACTTGAGGCGGCGTTCGAGCGACTCGTGCAGATAGACCACCATCACCACGCCAGTTTCGACAGCAATCCCAAACAGCGCGATATAGCCTACCGCAACCGCAACGCTGAAGTTGTATTTCAAAAGCCATTGGAGCAGCAGTCCGCCGCTCATCGCATAGATGGTCGGGAAGATGAGCACGAATGCTTCGCCCACGGAGTGGAACACGAGATAAAGCAACACGAAAATTACGAAGAAGACCACGGGAAGAATTAACCGCAGGCGTTGCCTGGCGCGCTGCTCGAATTCATACTCGCCCGACCATTGGAAGGAATAGCCTGCGGGCAAAATGAGTTTGTCACGCAGCAGCTTGTTTGCCTGGGCGACGAAACCGCCGTAGTCTGTGTTCTTCAGATCGATGTAGACGTAGCCGGTCAGAGCGCCATCTTCATCCCGGATCATGGCAGGCCCTCGGCTGAACGAGATTCGCGCCACCTGCCCCAGTGGAATCTGCGCGCCTGATGGCGTGCCGATCAAAACACTACGCATCTTGTCGATGTTGTCCCGAAAGTCGCGCTGATACCGGACGTTGATGGGATAGCGTTCGCGGCCTTCAATATTCTCGGCGATGTTTTCGCCGCCGATGCCCGATGCGACCGCGGTTTGCACATTGGCTATCGTGAGGCCGTAACGGGCAGCCTCTGGCCGATTGACATCAACATTGATATAGAAGCCCTGCGCTGCCTTCTCGGAAAAAACCGACCGTAGCTGTGGCAGACCCAATAGCAAATGCTGGATTTGCGAGGCAAGCTGCTGAATTCCATTCAGGTCTGGCCCTTGCACCTTGATTCCCAGAGGAGTCTTGATTCCTGTCAGTTCCATGTCGAGGCGGTTTTCGACCGGCATCGTCCAGGTATTCACAAGGCCGGGGAACTGAAGCTTCTCGTCCATCTGCTGAATAAGCTGTTCATAGGTTATCCCTGCCGGCCACTGCTCGCGCGGCTTGAGCATGACCGTGGTGTCGAACATGTCGAGGGGCGCGTTGTCTGTTGCGCTGTCCGAGCGGCCAACTGTACCGAAGACGCTCGCCACCTCCGGAAAGCGGTGAAGCATTCTGTCCTGCTCTTGCAGAAGGACCTTTGCCTGTTCAATCGAAATGCCAGGGAGCGCAGTGGGCATATATAACGTAGATCCCTCAAAGAGCGGCGGCATGAACTGGCTGCCCAGCCGGGTTGCCAGAGGAAGTGTGGCGATCAGGAAGATCAAGTTGACAGCAATCGTCAGCCAACGATGGCGCAGGCAGAACTTCAGGATCGGCAGATAGATCGCCTGAGTAAACCGTGAGATGGGATTTGCACTCTCGGGCCGGAGCCGGCCACGGATGAGCAAGATCATCAGTACAGGCACAAGCGTGATGGCAAGAATCGAAGACGAGCCAACTGCGAGCGTTTTAGTCCATGCCAGCGGGCGAAACATGCGCCCTTCCTGGGCCTCCAGCAAAAACACCGGCAGGAATGAGACGACGATAATCAACAACGAGAAGAAGAGCGCAGGCCCGACCTGCTTGGCTGCATGGACGAGAATCGTCTTTCGCTCCCGCTCCGGGACCGGAACTACGTCATGCTTCTGACGCTCCGACAAATGACGGTAGCCGTTTTCTACCATCACGATCGAGGCATCGACAAGTACGCCAATCGCCAGAGCGATGCCGCCCAGAGACATAATGTTCGAAGTCACTCCAAGCCAGTACATCGGGATGAAGGACACGATCACTGCGATAGGCAATGCAAGAATGGCGATCAGTGCCGAGCGGAAGTGGAAGAGAAAGACAATGATGACGAGACTGACGATGATGGCCTCTTCCAGCAGATCGCGTTGTAGTGTCTTAATCGACGCATCAATCAGCCCAGAGCGGTCATAGCCGGGCATGATCTCAACGCCGGCAGGAAGCGACAACGCAATCTCGCGGAGTTTTTGCTTAACGCCACGGATCACGTTCAGCGCATTCATACCCTGGCGCATCACGATGATGCCGCCGACGGTTTCGCCTTCACCGTTCCATTCAGCAACGCCTTCACGAATGTCCGGGCCAAAGTTCACTGTCCCTAAATCGCGTAGCAGGACCGGCGTTCCGTTCTTGCTGCCGACTGCGACGCTAGCGAGATCGTCCAACGAGCGAAGATAGCCGAGGCCGCGGATTATGTATTCTGCGCCACTCAAGTCGAGCACACGGCCACCGACCTCATTGGTGCTGGCCTTTACCCGGTCAATCACCGTCGAAAGTGGAATGCCGTAAGCCAGCAACTTGTTGGGATCAAGCTGCACCTGATACTGACGCACGTATCCGCCGATGCCGGCCACCTCGGCGACACCAGGGACGGTCTCTAAGGCATAGCGCAGATGCCAGTCCTGCAAACTCCGCAAATCGGCAAGACTGTGCTTCCCGCTCTTATCGACGATGGCATATTCATAGACCCAGCCTGCACCCGTCGCGTCCGGGCCAATCACAGGATGCACCTTTGCGGGCAAGCGCCCGCTGATCTGTTGCAGGTATTCGATGACGCGCGAGCGCGCCCAGTAGAGATCGGTGCCATCCTGAAAAACCACGTAGACATAGGAGTCGCCGAACATGGTCTGCGCGCGCACTGCTTTGACGTGCGGCGCAGCCAGGAGGCTGGTCACGATTGGATACGTCACCTGGTCTTCAATGACATCAGGGGGTTGTCCTGCCCACGTCGTGTGGACGATGACCTGCACATCCGAAATATCAGGCAAGGCATCCAACGGCACATGCTGCAAGGACCAGATGCCACCGAGCGTGAGCAGCAGAACTGTAGTGAATACGAGGAAACGATTGTGTGCACAGACCTCAATCACTCTGGACACCATCACATGCCCCCTATCGCATTCACGCGGAGTTGCTTCGTTGCAACAATCCTGCCGTTCTTGCGAGCGGAAATCGTCACCTGCCACGTGCCGCCGGCACCGAGCACGCCGCCCCCTTCGTAGAGACCATTACCTTTATCCATCAACGTTGCAGTCGTGTTCATAGCAGCCATGCCCATTGTGGGCATCGCTGCCATGTAGAAAGCCACTGTTACGGATGCTCCCGTGACCGGCATTTTCCCTGTCCCCGTCAGACGCACGCGGAAGACATTGTTGCCCTTTTGCGGTGGGTTTGGATCGGTAGAGAAATCGACATCTGGCTGAGAGCCTGGCGGCACGGCATTGCTCCCAGCTCCAGGCGGAGGTGGAACAAAAGAGCCCGCGGCTGCCTGCAACTGACTCTCTGAATCGATCAGGAAGTTCGCCGAAGTGACGATGGACTGATGCGCCTGTAATCCCTTAAGCACGACGAAGTCATCGCCAACTCGATGGCCGACAGTCATCTCCTTCGGTTCCAGCCTGCCATTGCCGTGATTCAGAAACACGAATTGCTGCGTACCGGACTGGAACACAGCCGAGGCGGGCACGACAAGTTGACGCCCAAGATTGTTTTTTACATCGACATTGACGAACATTCCCGGCTTCAGCTTGAGGCCGGGATTGGCAATCTCCAGCCGCACCTCCACCGTGCGCGTTGCCATATCCACCTGCGGCAGAATCTCCTCGATCTGCCCCGCAAAAATGCGGCCGGGATACGAATCAACCGTGATGATTGCTCGATCGCCAGGCTTGACCCGGCCGATGTCGTCCTGAAATATTTGCGCATTGACCCATACGCGGGAAAGATCGGCAACCGTGTACAACCTCGTCGAAGGCTCTACATATAAGTTGGGTAGAGCATTGCGCTCGGTAATGTAACCGGAGACGGGCGAATACACAGTAAGGTCCGTGATTGGCTTTCCTGTCGCCTTCAACTTCGCAAGCTCGCTTTGCGAAACTCCCCATTGCTCCAGCCGCTGCTCTGCGGCGGTGGACAGTGATGCTGCGCCGGCGGCCACGCCATCCACGCTGCTCGATTGCAGCAGCTTTTGGTTCTGCTGTGCCAGCAGATACTCCCGCTGTGTCGCAACCAGATCGGGACTGTATACCGTGAAGAGCGGTTCTCCCTTACGCACGTACTGGTACGTCGCATTGGCAAAAACCTTGTGGATGTAGCCGGGAAACCGCACCTGCACATACGAGATGAGGCGTTCATCCATGTTCACTGTGCCAGTTGCTCGTACGTCGTCGCTCAGTTGTTTGTATTCCACTGTCCCCGTCTTCACGCCGATGCTCTGCATCCTCTCTGGCGAAAGCTGAACAGGGACAAGGGCGGCGTCCTTCGACTCCAGCATGGACATCCCGGGCATCGGGGATGCGGGCTTTGCCATGTCCACAGCCGGTCCGGAAGCTACAGGCTGTACTTCACCGGACGGCTGTGCATTCATCGAGTGTATTGGTCTGGTCAGGCCGGAGCGGTAGGCCCATATCCCTGCAAAAACTGCGAGCGCGGCCATCCACGCGAGAGAGGTTCTCAAAACATATTTGTTCATCGCAGTGTCGCTCCTGTCAGGGATTCGAGGTGGGCCAGCGCAGTCTCGTGATCAAGGAGAGTCCGCGAATATTCGAGCTTCAGGCTAAGTACATCTGTGAAATACGAAAGGACGTGAATGAATTGCTCACGATTGGAAGCATAGGAGTTCAGTGCGGCCCGATACACTGCGTCGGACTGAGGAATGAGGCCTTCGCGGTATTCCTTCAGTTGCACCTCATCGCTCGATGCCTGCACATAGAGCTGCTGAGCCTGCGAGAGATGCTGTGCAAGATGCGCTTCAAGCGTCCGGCGCGATGCGATCAGCCTTTCCTGAGCTTCTGCGATCTCGGCGTTCACCCTCTTTTTCCGGGGAAAGCGAATATCGAAGCTCATCATGTAGTAGTCCCGATATTTGCGATCGGTGTTCTGGTACATATAGCCCAGTTCAAAATCCGGTTTGCCTCCTCGCTTTGCAGATGCAACTTGAGCGCCCTGCCTTCGGATCGCGCTCGCATCCACTTGTATTTCAGGATCGTTTTTCTTCACGTGCGCCAGAAGTTCGTCCGAAGTCAGCTTCAACGGAGTTTCCGTCAGGCCTTCGGTAACGATGTCCGCTGATTGCTGATCGCGGTTGAGCAGACCTTTGAGATGCGCCTCGACCTGCCCCATCTGCTGATGGTGCATGGTGATCTCGCGCACGATTTTGGTGCGGTTGACCTGCGCTTCAAGCACGTCCTCCTGCCGCCCCTGCCCAACTTCGTAGTGGGCCGTCGCATCCTCAATGAGTTGGTCGAGAACTGCTTCATTCTGGCGCAGAATACCGAGTGTCTGTTGCAGATATGCAAGCTGGAGATAGTCGGCCTTCACCGCATCGGCAATGTCGGAGCCAATCACTGAGACTTCAGCTCGCTTTGTGTCGGCGTCGCGGTCGGCTACTTGTCCTCGAAGCCGCAGCTTTCCCGGATAGGGCAGCTCCTGCGAAACGCCGACGCCAACGTAGGCAAAATCGCTGTTCGTATATCCGGCAAACGGTCTTGGACTGCCAACGCTGAATTGTTGATAGATGAGCTTCGGATCGGGAAGCGTCGTCACCTGCGACACCATCTGTTTGGCAGCCTGCGCCTCATGCTCGGCTGCGGATACCTGCGGATTGTTCGCCTTTGCCTCAGCTATAAGCTGGGACAAAGGCGTCGGTGTACTGGCAGCCGTCTCCTGGCCAAAGCCGGAAGCCGCAATGGCAAGTACGACCGCTGCGGTCACACAAGAGACCACGTTCATACTGACTCCAATCTCGATTGCAGTTCAGGACATCGCCGGCGCGCGCGGACACGTATGCGCACTCTCAGCGAACGCAAGAGAAAGCAGCGGACTAGATTCTCAGAATGGAAGTGGAACCGGGCGGAGAATGCGGAGGCGAATAGTTGGCGCTGTCAACCCATCCCGCAACAGTAACTGCCGGATGGAAGCACTCGAATGCGGCCAGCCAGACTGTCGTTGCTGCTATCGGATGGTAGGTGGCTGCCTTCGTTTCCAATGCATTGTTGTGAGCTTGAGGAACCTTCCGGCAGCAACCATGCGATGCGGGCATCCCCATGTGCTCACACTGGTTCTTCATCGCGCGACAACACGCCTGCTCTTCAGCATTCATCCGCACGCTGGAAGTCATGCACGCCATCGCGGGCGTCAGATACGACACCAGCAACAAGAGCACGGCTCCGACTTGGCGCGCAGACTTCATTTGCTACCCAGTAGAATAGACCAAATATCAGCTTGATGGGTGATTGGATCACCACATGAGTTGGCAGTTGTCTTCCCGCCAAGTGCCGTCGTAAGCGACGAGTTAGGTAAGTGGATTTCCCCTGGGCGCAGCAGTGTATCGGCGTGGATGTGCCTCGCAATCCTACAGGAGATGTGAAGCCACCGCCGTCGAGAAGCGTAGGGGCACAATCTGGGCACATCGGAACACGGTGCCAGTAACCACCCATCAGTCAATGGATTAGCTGGTGCCCGGAGGGGGACTTGAACCCCCACGACCGGTTAAGGTCTGCGGATTTTAAGTCCGCTGTGTCTGCCGATTTCACCATCCGGGCTTCGGCGCCGGGAAACCGCGCCTGCCTCATCGTAACGCATCCACGCTTATCCACTGATGCACGGAACCATCCTCCCGGCTTCCGCGTATCTGCTGTTAGTTAATCACTTTTGTCGTAGACGCTTCGGACTATGCCCTTACTCGACATCTTCAAGCAGACGCTCGCCGCGCTATGGGCCACCAAGCTCCGGAGCTTCCTTACGATGTTCGGCATCGTCTGGGGCATCACCTCGGTCATTCTGCTGGTGGGACTGGGCATCGGGTTCAACCGCGATCAGAAGCAGCGGATGCGCAGCATCGGCACCGACATCGCCATCTTCTTCGGCGGCAAGACCGGGATGCAGGCCGGAGGCTACGCCGCCGGGCGTGACATTCGCATGACCATCGGCGACGCCATCGCCATCCAAGAGCGCGCCACCCTCGTCAAAAACGTCAGCCCGGAGATTCGCCGCAACGTCTCCGAAGTCAGCCAGTGGAACGCGGCCAACCGCGCCGTGCGCGGCGTCTGGCCTGAGTATCAGCACTTCCGTTCACTCACCGTCGAGCAGGGCCGCCTGATGAACCAGGAAGACGAGGACACAGGCGCGCGCGTCATCATCCTCGGTTCCGACGCCAACCGGCAGCTCTTCCCCGGCAGGCCTGTCATCGGACAAACGCTCATGGTTGCAGGCTATCCCTACACCGTCATCGGCGTGCTCGTCAAAAAGCAGCAGAACGGCAGCTACGGCAGCGGTCCCGACAACTCGCAGCTCTTCGCGCCCTACTCGGCCATGGCGCGCGACTTTCCTCCTCCCGAACGCCCCGGAGTCGAGCCCGGCTTCGTCAACAACATCGTCATCCAGCCCATCTCGCCCGACTTGCACGAGAAGGCCCTCGCCCAGGTCAAGCGCATCTTCGCCGAGCGTCACCACTTCGACCCGAACGACAAAGACGCCCTCTGGGTATGGGACACGCTCGAGGGCGCGAAGTTCACCGAGCGCATCTTCCACGTCATGACGCTCTTCTTCGGAGCCGTCGCGCTGCTCACCCTCTCGCTCGGCGGCATCGGCGTCATGAACATCATGCTCGTCGCCGTCACCGAGCGCACGCGCGAGATCGGCATCCGCAAAGCACTCGGCGCAACCGCCGTGGACATCCGCCGCCAGTTCCTTGTCGAGTCAGCCATCATCACCATCGTCAGCGGAGCAGCAGGCCTCGCCATCGGCGTCGGAATTTGTTTACTGATGCGACTCATTCCGCTGCCCGACTTCGTACCGCATCCGGTCATCTCGCTCGCCGCGATCATCTCATCGCTCGTCACGCTGACGCTCATCACCCTCTTCGCGGGCACCTATCCAGCCCTGCGCGCCGCCAACCTGAGCCCCATGGAATGCCTGAGGACGGAGTAGCCAATGAACCTGTTCGAGGTCGTCCGCCAAAGCATCCACTCACTCCTGCGCAACAAACTGCGCTCCGGCCTGACGATGCTCGGCATCGCCTGGGGACTGGTGACGGTCGTTCTGCTGCTCAGCTACGGCAAAAGTCTGGGCACCGAGGTGATGAATGGCTTCATGGGCCTCGGCGACAACGTCATCATGATCTGGGGCGGCCAGACCAGTATGCAAGCCGGCGGCGAACGCTCCGGCAGGCCGGTCAAGCTGCTCGACGGAGACGCCGACGCCGTGCGCGACGCGGTTCCCTTTCTCAAGGCCGTCAGCTCAGAGACCGACGACGGCTTCAGTTACAAATATGGAGCGAAGGTCGTCAATATCTCAACCAAACTGGTCGAGTATCCCTACGGCGGGATGCGGCGTCTCTACATCGACCAGGGCCGCTACTTCGAACCAGCCGATTTTACCGACCATCGGCCCGTCGTCATCTTTGGTGCGCACGCCGCGCAGAAGCTCTTCAGCGGCTACCCGCCCGTCGGCGAGTCGGTCGAGATCGAAGGCCACGTCTTTCAGGTCATCGGCGTGCTCAAGGACAAGATTCAGGACTCCTCCAACAACGGCCCCGACAACGAGAACGCCTTCATCCCCTTCGACATGATGCGCGTGCTCGAAAATAAACGCGATCCGGACAGCATCGTCTTCCAGCCGCTCTCCGGAGACATGCACGTCAAAGCACTCGCAGCCGTGCGCGCCGTCCTCGCCCAGCGGCACCACTTCAATCCCCGAGACGACAAAGCCCTGCCCGCCTGGGACACCGTCGAAAACGCAAAAGAGATCATGCAGTTCTCGGTCGCGCTCGAAATTCTTCTCGGCATCATCGGAGCCATGACGCTCGGCGTAGGCGGCGTGGGCGTCATGAACATCATGCTCGTCTCCGTCACCGAGCGCACCAAGGAGATCGGCCTGCTCAAGTCACTCGGCGCGCGGCCACGCGATATTCTGCTGCAATTTCTGCTCGAAAGCCTGACCCTCACCTTCATCGCCGGGGCCATCGGCATGGCGATGGCGGTGCTGGTCTCCTACCTCGTACCGCCCATGCCGCTCTACTCCGACATCTACAAAACGGCCAACCACGAGGGCGACATCTTCCTGCGCGCCTCACCAGCCATCATGCTGGCGTCATTCGCCATCCTCGCCGTCGTAGGCATCGTCTCCGGCCTGCTCCCCGCCATGCGCGCCGCCAGAATGGACCCCGTCGAAGCCCTCCGCCACGAGTAACGCTTTTTGTCGTCATTCCCTTTTGTTGTCATTCCCAAAGGGAATCTACGTTTTCGTCCCACCCCTTTTGTTGTCATTCCCGAAGGGAATCTGCGTCTCGCTTCGAGTCGCCCGGGTGCCCCATCTTCGGCGCGGCTTCATGCGCCTAAGGTGGGGTCCAATGTCACCCACTACACGCACGTCATCTCGACCGGAGCAGCGCAGTTTTATCGCGCTGCGGAGCGGAGAGACCCCCGCATTTTCCTTCGCCACAACAGACCCATCCGCTCAAACCACTCCCTGCGCGGCCTCAATCTCCTTAATCTCCCGCTCCGCCCGCGCGCCGCCCCAATACCCAAACGCCGCGATATACACATAGCAAACCACCGGAATCACAAACGCATGATGCACGCCGATCTTGTCCGCCAGATGCCCTTCGGCCAGCGGAATCAGCGCGCCACCCACAATCGCCTGCACCATCAGGCTCGAGCCCTTGCTGGTCAGCGGCCCCAGCCCCGCCAACCCCACGGTAAAGATGCTCGGAAACATCACTGAGTTAAACAGGCCCACCGCCAGAATCGCCCACATCGCCGTGTGTCCGTGCAGCATGATCGACGCCACCACCAGCGCACCGGCCACCACCGCAGCCGAGCCCAGCACCAAGCTCGTCCGCACTTTCGTCAACAGCCACGAGCCAATAAACCGCCCCACCATCGCGCCGCCCCAGTACAACGACACGTACTTCGCCGCCGTCTTCTCCGTAAAGTTCGCAATGTCCGGAAGCGCAAAGTAGTTCACCAGAAAGCTGCCGATCGAAACCTCGGCGCCGACATACAAAAAGATGCCCACAGCAGCCGCAATCAATACCGGATGCTTCCAGATGCTGTCATGCGTCCCCTCCGACAGCTCGCCCGGACGAATGTCCCGCGTAAAGTCCATCGGCGGCAGCTTCACCAGCGCCAGCGCAATCGCCAGCAGCACCAGCGCCACGCCAATGCCGATATATGGCAGCCGCACCGACGACGCCTGCACCGTGCGATACGCCTGCAGCGCCTCCGCCGAAAACGACTTCATCTTCTCCGGCGAAACCTGCGTCGCCGTCAGAATCAGCGCGCTGCCGAAGAACGGAGCGATGAACGTGCCGAACGAATTAAACGCCTGCGCCAGATTCAACCGCGCCGACGAGGTCTCCGGCGGCCCCAGGTGCGCCACATAAGGATTCGCCGCCACCTGTAGCAACGTAATTCCGGCAGCCAGAATCACCAGCGCCGTCAGAAACAGTCCAAACGAAGCCGCCGACGACGCAGGCAGAAACAGAAACGCGCCCGCCGCCATCACCAGCACGCCAATCACCATCGACTGCGCATACCCGCGCCACTCCACCAGTTTGCCCGAAGGGAGCGCGAAGATGAAGTAAGCCGAGAAGAAGCAGAACTGCACCATCATCGCCTGCGCATAGTTCAGGTCAAAGATCGCCTTCAGGTGCGGGATCAGAATGTCGTTCAGACACGTCAGAAATCCCCACATGAAAAACAGCGTCGTAGCGATGCTCATCGCCCGGTAGTCTGTATGCTGCGTGCCGCTGTGCTGCGTGCTCGAAGGTGCGCCGACGCCGATTGCCATAATCGATTAACTGAACCTTCCCGGGAGTGCCGTTGCGTCTATCCTATACGCCGTCTGTGGCCGGACCATTTCCGGAGTCCCGAACCGTTGCACTTGCCCTTGAATCCACCTGCTTTCACACGCGCCCCAACCGCCGCCGCACAAACTCCACCACCTCCGCCGTCACATACACCGGAGGCCGTATCGCCAGCACAGGAACACCTGCACCCATCTTCCTCGCCGAGCCTTCGGGCGCAAGCACGGCATCGGCGCGCTCGATCAACTCACGCGCCGACTCCTTGAAGTCCGCTACCGCCGGGTCCACCACACTCAAATAAACATCCGGACGCAGAAGCCCCACCACACTGTTCGACTCAATCAGCACATTCTCCGCCGCCTCAATCTCGGGCCGAATCCGCGCCATCGCCTCTGCCAGATCCTCGCGCCGCGCCTTCACCCAGAACGCCCGCACCGCGCCCGCCGCCAGAAACCTCCCCGAGTCCGTCGCCGAATTTTTATTCAGCTCTTCGCGCACCTCGACGCCCGCACACGCCTCCCCGGGTCTCGCCAGCGAAATTTTGAACGCAGTCCACCGCCGTTCCGCAAGCGCCGCAATCAGCCCAGCACCAACGCTGGTCTTGCCCACGCCCTTCGTCTGTCCCCCAACCACCACCATCGCCATCGCCGCTACCGCTTCTTCAAACGAGCCAGATCGCGCAGATACTCTTTCAATGGCCGCGCCGGCCGGCCCCAAAAGACCTCGCCCGCTCCATGCATCTTCTTGCCGCTCAGCACACCCGCGCCGCCGCCCAGAATGACGCCCGCACCGACGGTAGCATGCTCGCCGATCCCCACCTGCCCACCCAGAATCGCGCCATCCTCCACCACGCTCGACCCCGAGATCCCCGTCTGCGCTGCAATAATCACGTTCTTCCCAATCACGCAGTTGTGCCCAATGTGGACCAGGTTGTCGATCTTCGTGCCGCGCCCAATCCGCGTCTCGCCCAGCGCGCCGCGATCAATCGTCGTGTTCGCGCCAATCTCAACATCGTCTTCGATGCACAGCCGTCCCTGCTGCGGAAAGATGACATACTCGCCCGTCTCCGCCGACCGCGCGTAACCGAACCCCGTAGACCCCAGCACCGCTCCCGCCTGCACCACCACACGGTCGCCAATGGTCGTCCCTGCATACACCGCGACCCGCGCCTGGAGATGGCAATCCCTGCCGATGCGCACGCCGTCTTCAATCACCGCGCCCGGCCCCACGCTCGTGCCCTCGCCCAGCGTCACGTCCTTCCCGATGACCGCTGTCGGATGCACCTCACTCCGCTCGCCGCGCCCCTTCAACCGCCGCGCCACCACGGCAAAGGCGTACCGCGCGTCCCTGACCCACAGGACTCTTGTATCGGAATCCACTCCCTCCACCCGCAGCTTCGCGTTCGCCAGAATCACTCCGGCCTTCGAGGCCAGCGCCAGCCCGAGCGTGGCATCATCCACGGCGAACACCACCGACTCCGCCCCCGCGCCCTCAAAGCCCGAGACCTCACTCACCTCGCCCACCGCTCCAGCGGCATCCACCCCAACCCACTCCGCAACTTCTCGTATCGTCGCCATCAGTACATCCCCGCCTCGCCTGCCGGCCGCGTCTTCCATCGCCGGTGCATCCACAGCCACTGTTCAGGATACTGCCGAATATAGGCCTCCATCACCGCCGTAAACCGCGCCGTGTTGGCCACCGCGTCCGCCTCCGCGTCGCCTGTGTTCACAACTTCCAACTCTTCTCCAAACCGCAGCACATACTTCTTCTCCGTCTCATGCCACAGCAGAAACCCCGGCACTACCGCCGCACCTGTCTTCAGCGCAATTCTCGCCATACCCGAAGCCGTACACGCCTCGACACCAAAGAACGGCACAAACACTCCCTGCGGCGGTGTCATGTTCGTGTCCATCAGGATACCCACCGTCTCGCCCGCGCGCATCGATGCAATCAGCCCGCGCGCGAAATCGTCTTTGTGGATCACGCGATTGCCGTGCATACACCGCACCCGGTTCACAAACGCATCTACCAGCGGATTGTCCAGCCGCCGGATCACCATCCCCATCGGCATCCCCATCAGCGAGTGGTAGAAGCTCGAAAGCTCCCACGCGCCCAGATGCCCCGTCAGCACCAGCACGCCCTTGCCCTTGTCCCGCGCCCGCAGATAGTTCTCCAGCCCGTCGTAGCGAATAAACCGGCTCGCGCCCTCCGCCGTATACCCGGGCATCTCGCAGAACTCCGCCAGCAGATACCCCAGGTTCCGGTACACAAGTCGCAGAATCGCTTCCCGCTCTGCCTCTGTCTTCTCAGGAAACGCCAGCGCAAGATTCCGCAGCCCAACCTTCCGCAGCCGCCCCAGCCCGCGATACGCCAGAGCGCCAACCGCCGCGCCAATCTCCCGCGCCAACCCGCGCGGCAGCACGCCAAGCACCCGCACGGCTAGCCACACGACGGCAAACTCCGTCCGCTCGCGGAAGCTGACGTCTGCCTTCGCGGTCTCTCTCTGAGTGGCTTCGCTCAAGCCACAAGTCTACCGTCTTCCACCGTTTTTTTGAGCCGAAACACGAAGGGGCAGCCGCGTCCGGCCGCCCCCTTCGAGTTCACTTCATCAGCTTAGGGAATCTCTGATTACGTGTTCGTTTTGAAGGGACGCGACTTCAGTCGCGTCGCAAGCCGCTTCGATTCAATGAGGCTTTAGCCTCTGAGGGAATCATCGCGCACTCAATCAGACCTTCCTTACCGGTTCCTGCGCGCCCGCACAAAGTAGCGGGCCACCGTGCCTACAAACGTCCGCGCCTCCGATGGAGTCGCCTGATTGCCCTTCAGAATCGTCTCAAACGGAATATTCGCGCCGTAGAGCACGCGCGTATCGTCGGCATTCTGCGAAACCACCGTGCCATCCAGATTGATTCCCGCAAACAACCCCTTGCTGCGCGAGTACGTCAGAAACTCCGCATTCAGCTTCCAGTCTGTCCCGGCTGCCGCATTCCGGCCCACCGGCCCAGCCGAAGCCGCCGCGTCCGCGCCCAGCTTGAACTTGTTCTTCAGCATGTCCTGCAAGCCCTGGTCGTTCATGGCAACCATCACCAGGTCCGTCGCCTGCGCGCCAATCTGGAAACCGAAGCTGCCGCCGGCCATCTGAATGCAAACCGGGGCGCTCCAGCCCCGCGCCGTGCGGCAGGTAGCGACTCCCTGGCCATACTGTCCGCCTACAACAAACGCCGCCTTCTTATAGCTGGGCACAACGACCACACACGATGCTCCCGAAAGAATACTCGACGGAATTGCCTTGTCCGGCGTCGCCATCACCTGCCGTATCACCGCGGCTGCGTCATTCAACCGCCCGGCTATCGTGGCCTTATCACTGGACGCATGTGCGGAAAGCGGCAAGGCCATCACGGCCACGGTACATGCAATCGCTGACAGTCGTTTCATCTTCATCGTTTAAGCCTTTCCTGTTCCAACTTTTGAGCTGGGCGAATGTTCCAGACCCGGAAATCGCCTGTTTCCAGCATCCTATGTGATGGACAGGGGCACAAGGGAGTTGCACCGGCAGGCGAAAAAGACAAACTGCCTTCCAGCACATAAAAAATGGGGACTGCAGAGATAGTGCCGGGGGATCAGCGGCACTCTCTCTGCAATCCCTCTCCCAGGTCTGTGTTGCTTGTTCTCACTGTGCCTCACCTGACACCCCTCCACAACGGTACGGAGGTATGTATACCTTTGGAGGTGCCTTGATTAATCAATCGGTCAATATCGTTATCGGTGCTGCTTGATTTGTCGCCTTATCAGAAGCCCGGACAACGAGGATGGGCTTGCCAGATTGCGGGAAAATGCATACGTCGTGCTTTTCGGTGGGAGCGCAGGGCTTCAGCCCTGCGAAAATCCCAGCAAACTCAAGGGGCTTTAGACTGGGTGAGAACCCCGCAATTCGGTCGTTTTGATTAAGGGCACGAGTTTACCCGTGCCGTAAGTGCCTCATTTTCCGTTGGGGCTTTAGGTAGTGTCTGATGAATCGACGAGAATCGTTTTTGCTTCTGGGTAGGCCAAGCGTTTAGGCTTGGCTCTCTTCACGAACCGTGAAAAATGGGGCTTCAGCCCCTGGGGTATGCCTTTTTTTCTCGCCTGCATGATCCCCAAAATCGAAGATTCCGATTCGTCAGACACTACCTGGCCCCCTGAGGTACGCTTTCCTCGACTCAGGCGAGTTCTCACCCACGCATCATCGCAGCCCAGGCGCCCACTGAAGACATCCCGGTCATAAGTAGCGACTCAAAACTCGATGCCTTCGGAGTTCGGCGGATATGGTAACGGCTCAACCAAAGGCACCTTCGAGATTTCACTCCCCCAGTAACTTCCGGTTCACCGCCTGCACCGACAGCGCAATCCTGTTCTCCACCCCAACCTTGCGCATCAGGCGTCCCACATGCGCCTTCACCGTAATCACGTCAATTCCCAGCTCGCGGGCAATCTCGCGGTTAGGCTGACCGGCCACCAGCAGACGCAATACCTGAAGCTCCCGCTCCGTCAGCCTGACCTCGGCCTTTTGCCCCGCAGCATCCAGCGCAGGCGACGAATCCAGCAGCCGCGCCAGCACCTTGCGCGGGGCCCACACCGAGCCGTCCCGCACAATGTCGATCGCCAGCCGTATCTCGCTCTCCTTCGACGAATGCGTCAGATAGCCCTTCGCGCCCGCGCCGATAATCCGCTGAATATACTCGTGCTCTTCCTCAAGCCCCAGCACAATCAGCTTCAGATGCGGCCGCGTTCGCCGAAACGTCGCCAGCAGCTCAAAGACATGTTCCGTGCACGCCGCATCGACCATAACCAGCGAGACACCCGAATCGTCCAGCGCCCCCGGCACCGAGAGCGACACAATCTCCACCGGTCCGCCCGCCGGAAAGATGGTCTGCAACCCCAGCACGCGCAATGGGTCCGTGGCTACCAGGCCAATCCGCAGGCGCTCAGCAGGTATTATGTTTTCCATCGCCTTCACAGCCTCAAATTACTCAGCTTAGATAGAACAGGCAGTTCTGAAGCGCGTTGAAGTTGACGTGCAGCCTGGTGAAGGCTAGAGCTTTGGCAGTACAATCCCCTGTTGTTTCTGGTACTTACCCTTGCGATCGGCATAGCTGACTTCGCACGTCTCGTCGGACTGGAAAAACAGAATCTGGCAAAGTCCCTCATTCGCATAGACCTTCGCCGGCAACGGAGTCGTATTCGAGATCTCGAGCGTCACAAAGCCCTCCCACTCCGGCTCAAACGGCGTGACGTTGACGATAATCCCGCACCGCGCATAGGTCGATTTGCCCACGCAGATCGTCAGCACATCGCGCGGAATCTTGAAATATTCAATCGACCGCGCCAGCGCAAACGAGTTCGGCGGAACGATCACGCTGTCCGCCTCGACCGTCACAAACGACCGCTCATCAAAGGCTTTCGGGTCGATAATCGCGCTGTTGACGTTGGTGAAGATCTTGAACTCGTTCGAGACCCTCAGGTCATACCCATACGACGAAAGTCCATAAGAAATAACGCCTTCCCGCACCTGCTTCTCGCTGAACGGGGTAATCATGCCATGCTCTACCGCCTGCTGGCGGATCCAACGGTCGCCCTTAATCGCCACTCTGGTGCTTCCTTCCGGTGTTGAGTCTCGAAATCCTGCTGAACCTGCTGAAACGGATAAACCCCGCGCGGACGCGCCGTTTCCCCTTGCTGCATTAGATTCTTCATCTTACGGCAGCGTTCTGTCATTGACAATCTCGCCCCGAGTTTCTACCATCTCGGTATTATTCCCGGTCTGTATCACCCGTAGCTAAGTTGATAAAATCAGAGCCCAAGGACGGCCCCAGATGATTAAACAGGATCTCATACAAAGGGTTGTTGAACGCACAGGTCTGCCCCGCACGAAGGCGGAATCCGCAGTCGACGCCATCTTCGAAAGCATGAAGCAGACCCTGATCGCTGGCGACCGTATCGAGTTGCGTGGATTCGGCGTCTTTACCGTGAAGCCGCGCAAAACCGGCATCGGCCGCAACCCCCGAACAGGCGCTGAAGTCACCATCGCGCCAGGCAAGGCGGTCCGCTTCAAACCCGGTAAAGAACTGCACCTCATCAACTAAGCGGTTGCCTTACATCAAATGCACCGCGTCCACGTCGGCAATCAAATTCCGGCGCGGGATGTTCTGCGTCTCCGCGAACTTCAGCATCGCCCGCAGCGCCGCGCCCAGTGCCTGCCGCTCCACCGACTTCAACACAAAGTGGTAGCGATAGATACGCTTCAGCCGCACAATCGGCGCGGCCGCCGGACCCAGCACACGCACCTTCTCCAACCGTGTCCGCTCGAACCACTTCCCCAGCACGCTCGACCAGCCCGTCGCTTCTTCCAGCCGCTCGCTCTGCACCACCACATTCGCCAGCGCGGCAAACGGCGGATAGTGCATCCACCGCCGGTAGTTCAGCTCCTTCGCCACAAACCCCGGATAATCATGCTTTGCCGCAAACTGAATCGCGTAGTGGTCCTGGTGATACGTCTGCACCAGCACCTTTCCCGGCAACTCTCCCCGCCCCGCACGCCCTGAGACCTGCGTCAGCAGTTGAAACACCCTCTCTGCCGCGCGAAAGTCCGGCAGCCCCAGCGCAAAGTCCGCGCCCACAACGCCTACCAGTGTCACGCCGTGAATGTCGTGTCCCTTGGCAATCATCTGCGTGCCGACCAGCAAATTAATCTCACCCGCGTGAAGTCTCGCCAGCAGCCGCTCCATGTCGCTGCGCCCGCGCACCGTATCGCGGTCCATGCGTCCAATCCGCGCGCCCGGGAACAACTCCTGCAACCGCTCCTCGCCCTGCTCCGAACCCGCGCCAAGATAATAAAGGTGCTCGCTCCCGCACTTCGGACACACCTTCGGCACGCCGCGCCGGTAGCCGCAGTAGTGACACTCCAGCCGCTGCCCCGGTTGCGCCACGTCTCCCGTCACCGCCTTGTGATAGGTCATCGAAATCGCGCAGTTCTCGCACTCCACCTTCTCGCCGCACGCCCTGCACATCACCACGAACGAGTACCCGCGCCGGTTCAGCAGAATAATCGCCTGTTCGCCGCGCTCGAGCGTGGCCTGCGTCTCCTCCACCAGCCGCCGCGAGAACAACTGCTCCTGCCCCGTCTCGCGGAACTCCGCGCGCATGTCCACCAGCTCCACCGCAGGCAGCGGACGCTCCGCCACGCGCCCACGCATCTCCACCCGCACATAGCGCCCCTTGTCCGCGTTCGCCCAGCTCTCCAGCGAAGGCGTCGCTGACCCCAGCACCACCACCGCGTCGTTGAACTTCGCACGCATCACCGCCACATCGCGCCCGTGATAGCGCGGCGTCTCCTCCTGCTTGTAGCTGCCGTCGTGCTCTTCGTCCACAATCACCAGGCCAAGCTTCACCAACGGAGCAAACACCGCCGACCGCGTCCCCACCACCACCCGCGCCTCACCCCGCCTGATTCTGTGCCACTGCTCCGCCCGCTCGTCCGGCGTCAGCGCCGAGTGCAACAGCGCCACCTCATCCCCAAACGCCGCCACCAACTGCCCCGTCATCGCCGGAGTCAACCCAATCTCCGGCACCATCAGCAGCGCCGACTTCCCTGCATCGAGCGCCCGCCGCATCGCCGCAAAATAAACCGTCGTCTTCCCCGAACCCGTCACACCGTATAGCAGATGCGGCTTGAACGCGCCCGCAGCCAGCGCACCCGCAATCGTCGCCACCGCCTCCATCTGCACTTCGTTCAAATCGTGTTCATGCGCGTGCTTCTTGCCTTCGACCGCCACGCCGCCAAAGTGAAACGCCTCCGCCGTCTCTTCCATCGTCACCAGCCCGCGCTTCACCAGAGTCCCCAGCGTCGAACCCGGCACACCCACCCGCTCCAGCGTCATCCGCAGATCGCGCACCCGCATCCGCCCACCCACCGCCGCCAACTCCGCCATCACCGCCAACTGGTTCTCATTCAACTTCGGCAACCGCACCAACGATTCAGATTTTGAGTTGTCATCCTGAGCGGAGGCGGCGCTTTTGCCGCCGGAGTCCAACGGCCCGCAAAAAGAATTGTCATCCTGAGCCGATGCCGCGCTTTCGTCGCCGGAGTCCAACGACCCGCAAGAAGAATTGTCATCCTGAGCGGAGGCGGCGCTTTTGCCGCCGGAGTCCAACGGCCCGCAAGAAGAATTGTCATCCTGAGCCGATGCCGCGCTTTCGTCGCCGGAGTCCAACGACCCGCAAGAAGAATTGTCATCCTGAGCGGAGGCGGCGCTTTTGCCGCCGGAGTCCAACGACTCGCAAAAAGAATTGTCATCCTGAGCCGATGCCGCGCTTTCGTCGCCGGAGTCCAACGACCCGCAAGAAGAATTGTCATCCTGAGCGGAGGCGGCGCTTTTGCCGCCGGAGTCGAAGGACCTGCGGCTTTCCTCGCTCACCAACGATTCCCGCAGCACCGCCACCTTCTCCAGCCGCCGCGCATCGCGCTCCTCCGCCACTGCCTCGCGCACGAGCCACTTCTTCCGAACCATCCCCTCCAGCAAACCCTTATTCGCCCCAGTCGCCGACCGCAGCGCCGCCATCTTCGCCGTCGAGCCATCCTCCAGATAATTCAGCACCGCATACTCGCGGTTCTGCTCCTCAGCCGAAAGCCGCGACCGCCGCGAAGCCCCCTTCGCCGCGCCCTCATACAACACGCGCCGTCCAGCATCAGCAATCCGATAAACAAAATGCCGCTTCACCTCCGCACTCAGCGGCAGCATCCCGCGCAGCACCTCGCCCAGCGGAGCCACGTAGTACGCCGCAATCCACCGCGCCAGCTCCATCAACTCCTCGGGCAGCAGCGCCGCATCATCCAACACCTGCTGCACCGGCTTCACCTGAAACCCCGCCGCCGGAGCGTCCTCATGCACGCGCACCACCACGCCCATCAGCCGCTGCCCGCTGAACGGCACTAGCACCCGCGCACCAACCGCTGGAGCCGCACCATTCACCGCATAGGTAAACGACTGGTCCAGCGGCACAGGCAACGCGACATCGCAATACAAGGGCATCTCTTGAGCTTAAAGGAACCTTGCAGAAGTTACCGCTACCGTTACACTCAAAGTATGACGGTTTCGTCGAAGGTCGATCTGGTCGGCGTCGGGCTCAACGCCACCGACACGCTCATCCCACTCTCCAACTTCCCCGCGCGCGGCTCCAAGGTCGAGTACACCGGCTCCAGCATCCTTCCCGGCGGCCAGGTCGCCTCCACCGTCGTCGCCTGCCAGCACTGGGGCATGAAGACCCGCTACGTCGGCAAGCTCGGCGACGACCATGCCGCCGAACTCCACCTCGAAGCCTTCGACCAGGCTGGTGTCGAAACGCAGATCCTCACCGTCCCCGGCGGCATCAGCCCGCAGTCGCTCATCCTCGTCGATGGCGGCGGCGAGCGCACCGTGCTCTGCCGCCGCGACGAGCGCCTCAGCCTCGAGCCCTCCGACCTCCGCCGCGAGTGGATCACCACCGCCCGCGCCCTTCACGTCGACGGCTACGACACCGCCGCCGCCACGCTCGCCGCACGCTGGGCGCGCGAAGCAGGCATCCCCGTCATCGCCGACCTCGACGAGCTCTATCCCGGCGTCCACGAACTCATCCGCAACATCGACTACCTCATCGTCAGCCGCGACTTTCCCTGCCGCCTCATGGCCGAGTCCGACCTCGAAACGGCGCTCCGTCAGATGCAGCGCCGCTACGGCTCCACGCTCGCCGCCGCCACGCTCGGCGAAGAGGGCGTCATCGCCTGGGACGGCCAGAGTTTCAGCCACGCGCCCGCCTACGACGTCCGCGTCGTCGATACCACCGGCGCAGGCGACATCTTCCACGCAGGCTTCATCCACGCCCTGCTGCAAGGCTGGCCGCTCCAACGCCAGCTCGACTTCGCCTGCGCCGCCGCCGCCCTCAACTGCACCGCCGCCGGCGCGCGCGGCAACATCCAGACCGTCGAAAATATCGAACACCTGATGACCACCGGCGCCCGCCACCGCGACGCCTACTGCATCACCAGCCCCGACTGATCGCTGCTCCCCCCATTCCCATTTTGTAGCCTTTTGCATTTCCATTCCTCTTTTGCATTTCCATTCCGTAGCCTTTTGCATTTCCATTCCGTAGCCTTTTGCATTTCCATTCCGTAGCCTTTTGCATTTCCATTCCGTAGCGAAGCGGAGGAATCTGCTTTCCTTCACCCACCACCGTTCGGGTGCCCCGTCCATCGCCGCTCCATGCGACGCGCGCAACGCCCCTGGTGTGGTGAGTCCTCAATTCGTTTCAGATGCCCAAGGGCCAAAGGCCCGTTCTATACCAGCCTGGGGCAACGCCCCAGGTTATGTTGCAGCATAAGACCAAGGGCTGAAGGCCCGCCCTATCGTGCGCCGAACTTCAGACTCACCACACTAGTTCGGCGATGGTCGTTCAATGTGCTCGATCACGAGAACATCGACAGGCCCCTTCGTAGCTTCCAGCTTCAAACCGAGCTGCTCCTGAACAGCAGTAAAAATCCCCGGCGCGGCATTCGCTTCGGTCGTAACTGAAGTGTCGGGTGTCCATTTCAAGGTGAAGTCGTATCTGCCGGAGAGTCCGGTTTCATCCACAACGGGCCGCTCCAGATATGCCTGCATCCCGAGCGCAAAGTCAGACATCGAGTTGTTCGTGAACTTCCTCTGCTGTTGGCCGCCCTGTCCATGACCGCTTTGCGTCGGCAGGCCATAGGCGTTCTCGGCACTGTGTGCGAGCTTCGGACCTCCCTTTGCCACCTTGATGGCATAGATGGAGAGGTCGCGCTTGTCGCGATGCAGCTTGAGATTGAATCTGTCTTTGAGAAGCTTTTGCAGCATCTCCTGAACCTGGTGAAGGTTTGCCACGCCCGGCAGATCGGCCTGTCCATCAATATCGAACCTCTCAGTCTCCAGCCACGCCGGACCGTCTACGATCTGCGTTCGATGGACCGCATAGGCGAAGGAGATCAGATCGTTGACTGTCTGGCCCTCGATCACAAGGCGATGGCCGCCGACGATGAAGTTCCCGGTTTCATTGGGATCGGCAGGCTTGACGGTGGCAACTTCAAAGGACGGATGCGCGTCTTTTGCCATAGGCGACATCGGCGAAACCGATGGCTGCTCTGCACCATGTTTATTTTGCCGGGCAATCGCATTCGGGGGCGCGCACGTCAACACAACGACCGCGAAGAAAGGGAGTATTTTGTTGAGAGTCACTCGAACAATGCCATTGGCCCACACTGAAGTTCTCTCCCGATTCCGAGTGCTGAAATTATCCCACCTTTGATCGCTGCGAGAAATCAAATGAAGTAATTCAATCAACCGAGGGCCGCCCCATGATGAAGAAGTCCCACTACGTCCTCCTCGCCATCCTCCTCGTCGCGTTCTTTCTGCTGCGCCGCTCAACGTCCCGGAGCCACGTCATACCATCCCGCGCAGCACCAGCGAGTGAACAGGCAACCACAGCAACCAATACGCCCGCGCCCGAGAACTTCGACTACTACCTCCTCAACCTCTCCTGGTCGCCCGAGTTCTGCCACTCGCACCCCAACGCGGTCCAGTGCTCCGAGCACGCGACCTTCGTCCTGCACGGCCTCTGGCCACAGAACACCAACGGCGGCTATCCCGAAAACTGCTCCAACGCACCCGGCCCCGCCGACCCGGCGCAGTACACCGACATCTACCCCGACCAGGGCCTGCTCGAACACGAGTGGAAGACCCACGGCACCTGCTCCGGCCTCGCGCCCGATACCTTCTTCCATCTCGCCCGCCAGGCCATCCACTCTGTCACGATCCCGACTCAACTCGCTTCTATCAGTCAACAACTCTCCCTGCCGCCCGACGATATCCGCAGCCTCTTCACCCAGGCCAACCCCTCGATCCCCGCGGCCAGCCTTGCCATCAGTTGCGGCAACAACTACCTCACCGCCGTCGAAGTCTGCTTCAACAAATCGCTCCAACCCATCGACTGCGGCCCCATCCGCACCTGCCGCGCCAACACCGTGCGCATCCCGCCTCCACAATGAGCCCGCACCCGCTTTGCATTTCCATTCCGCACCCTTTTGCATTTCCATCCCGCAGCGAATTCGCATTTCCATCCCGCAGCGAATTCGCATTTCCATTCCACAGCGAATTTGCATTTCCATTCCACAGTCTCTTGTATTTCCATTCCGTAGCGAAGCGGAGGAATCTGCTTTTGCTTTCTTTCAATCAGCCACCAACCCCGGGTGCCCCATCCTTCGCGCCTTGTGCGAAGGGTGGGAAAGTAGAAACTCCATCACTCCAAAAGTTGTCATACTCCGCCACAGGCGGAGAACCCACTTGTCATCCCTCGCCAACACCCGTGTGAAATCTCAGTTAAATCCCTACCGACAACCCTTCCAAAGCTCCTTTGCCAGTTCACAATAGCAACAGAACCCACGGAGGAATGAATGAACACTTCGAGCCCACGATCGGGCAGAATCATCGCTGCCCTCACCGCACTCGCACTCACCGCAGCGCTCACGGCCTGCAAATCGAGCAGTGGCCCATCCAACCAGAGCGTCACGTTAAACGGCGCAGGCAGCACCTTCGTCAATCCTGTCATGTCGCGCTGGACCTATGAATTCTCCGCGCGCAACCCTGGCCTTAGCGTGAACTACCAGTCCATCGGCTCCGGCGGCGGCGTGCAGCAGGTCCGTGCTGGCACAGTCGATTTCGGCGCGTCCGACTACGCCCTCACCGACAAAGAGCTCGCCACCATGCCACCCGTGCTCCAGATCCCCGAGACCGCCGGCCCCGTCTGCATCACCTACAATCTTCCCGGCGTCACCCAGCCGCTCCATCTCTCCGCCGAAGCCATCGCCGGCATCTTCCTCGGCAAGATCACCACCTGGCACGACCCCATCGTCCAGAAAGACAACCCCGGCGTCACTCTGCCGAACCTCAACATCGTCGTCGCCCACCGCAGCGACGGCTCCGGCACCACCGCCGCCTTCACCACCTATCTCTCCGCCGTCTCGCCGGAGTGGGCCGCCAAAGTCGGCAGCGGCGGCGCCGTCTCCTGGCCCGTCGGCCTCGGCGGCAAAGGCTCCGAAGGCGTCACCGCGCAGGTGCGCCAATCGCCCGGCGGCATCGGCTACGTCGAACTCATCTACGCCCAGCAGAACAAGCTCGCCATCGCCAGCATCCGCAACCAGGCCGGCAAATACATCGCACCCAGCGAGGCCAGCACCACCGCGGCCATCACAGCCTTCAGCGCCCAGATCGACAAAGACCCGCGCCTGCCCATCGTCAACGCGCCCGCCTCCGCGCCTGAAGCCTATCCCATCTCCACCCTCACCTTCCTCATCGTCCCCAAAGACGGCAAGGACGCAGCCAAACGCAGCGCGCTCAAAAAATTCATCCAATACATCGTCACCGGCGGCCAGGCCACAGCCGGAGCACTCAACTACGCCCCGCTCCCCGACGGCGTCAAACAATACGACCAGAACCTCATCAACCAGATGACCGTCAACGGCCAACCCATCCAGTAGCCTTCAAAGAACCGACACAAAAACGGGTTCCCATCTTTCGCACTTTTTGCGAAGGGTGAGAACGAACGCCGGGTGCCCCATCTTCGCGACAGCTTTATCGTCGCTAAGGTGGGGCCTCACAAATTGCCCCGGCCTTGCATTCCCATTCCACCCCCTCCCCATTCCCATTCCAGCCCCTCCCCATTCCCATTCCAGCCCCTCCCCATTCCCATTCCAGCCCCTCCCCATTTCCATTCCGTACCCTGAGCGCAGCCGAAGGGGGAGGAATCTGCTGTTCTCCAAGCAGCCATCAAAGGCCCGGGTGCGCCATCCGTCGCGCCTATTGCGAAGGGTGGGAAGTAAACTCTCGCCCAGCCAACGCCTGCATCGAACCCCACCACCCGCGAATCCAATCCCCATGCAGCGCAAAACGTATAATCAACTCATGCCCTGCACAGTCGAACAAGTCGCGGACGCCGACTTCCCCACGCGCTGGGGACACTTCCGCATCCTCGGCTTCGAGGGCGCCTTCGACAACTTCTCCCCCTGCAACGACGCCGCCCCATCCGCGCCCACCCGCACCGAATCCGCCGTGGCCCTCGTCATGGGCGACATCCACGCGCCTGCGGCAAACGGAAAGATAGTCCCGCCCATCGTCCGCATTCACTCCCAGTGCCTCACCGGCGACGTCTTCCACTCCCTCCGCTGCGACTGCCGCCAGCAGCTTGAACTTGCCCTCGCCGCCATCGCCGAAGCAGGCTCCGGCATCCTGCTCTACGAGCAGCAGGAAGGCCGCGGCATCGGCCTCATGGCCAAGCTCCGCGCCTACGAGCTGCAGGACCAGGGCCTCGACACCATCGAAGCCAACCTCGAGCTCGGTTACAAAGCCGACTGCCGCGAGTTCGAGCTACCAGCCGCGATTCTCAAGCAACTCGGCATCGCCGAAGTCCGCCTCATCACCAACAACCCCGCCAAGGTCGAGGCGCTCGAACAAGCAGGCGTCCGCGTCACCGAACGCATCTCCGCCGAAGTCCCCACGCACCCCACCAACGAGCGATACCTCCGCACCAAGCGCGAAAAGATGGGCCACCTCGTCAGTTGACGCAAGTCGCTCGACCTACCTCTTCTTTGCAGATAGCTTCTTTCCAGCGCGGTTTGGAATACCCGACTTCTGTGGTCAACCAGCGGATGGACAGATAACGCTACTTGTATATCTCCGCGGCTCCATCCCCACTACCTCCCACAATAAGAACACTTCCATCCGGCAAGAGCGTTGTCGTGTGTCCTGCCCGCGCCAGATTCATGGCAGGACCCGGCTTGAACTCACCTGTCGTGGGATCGTAGATCTCCGCCGAGGCTAGCGGGGTGTAGTTCGCGTCGTAAAGACCGCCTGTAATCAGCACAGTGCCGTCATGGAGGAGAATTGCGTCATGCCCCCAGCGCGCCTGGATCATTGACCCGGTAGGAGTGAGCGTTCCAGTCACTGGATCGTATATCTGGGCTGGTCCGCTGTATGGCTGATCATCGTAAGAACCCACCTCACCGCCAACTATCAGGATCTTTCCATTCGAGAGCAACGTTGCTGTGAAATAAAATCTCGAAAGCGATAGCGTTGTATCTGTGAATGCGTTCGTCTCCGGATCAAATATCTCAGCCGAGCCAATTGGTCCAGCGTTTCCTCCTATGATGAGTACTCTTCCATCGCTCAAGAGGGTGACAACGCTGACGAACAGTTCATGCAATTTGCCCAACGGCGCGAATGTGCCGGCTACCGGGTCATAAGCCTCCGTTGTTTGCGTATCTTCACCCCTTCCCCACCCTCCCGTAATCAGGACGCGGCCATCCTGGAGTAGTGTGGCCTGCTGGCCGCACCGTGGAACGCTCATGCTGCCGGTCGGCTGAATTGTTCCAGACCCGGCCTTGATAATCCATGCTGAAGCCAACGGAACAGGCCCGTTGCTAGCAAACGTCTCGGTGCCGCCAGCGATCAGGACGTCGCCATTGGCGAGAAGCGTAGCCGAATGACAATACCGGGCAACGGTTCCTGCGGCATGAAATGTTGCGGCCGCCGGATCAAACTGCTCAGCCTGGCCAATGATCGCCGTATTTGGGCCAGAGAAAGCAGTAACCCCACCGGCTATGAAGACCTGCCCGCTCTGCAAAAGCGTCGCCGTATGGTAGTACCTGTTAACAGCCAGCGAACCGCTCATGGAAAACAAATGCGCGCTCACCGAGATAATCGCGGTTCCGTGGTTCGCAGGATTGGTCTTGTCCGTTGCAATCACATGGTAGGTACCGTCCGCGCCGGGAGCCGTATAAAGACCTGCATCGCTGATGGTTCCGCCGGCCGCGCCCTCGCGAATCGACCAGGTAACCGGGACAGAAGCGGTAAAGGTCGCACTTGCGCCCTGGCGCAGGCCCAGTGTTGCCGGCGAAATGTTAATTGCGGGCGCAGGTGGAGCAGCAGGTGCCGGAGCATCAATACTCCCCGGACTCCCCATCGGAGTATTACACCCGCACACCAGCAACATAAGGGCCAGACTCACTGCTAAAACGATTGCAGAATTTCCGCTCTTCATGGCGTCCTCCTGGAACTCCCGAAAAGGGAAATCTAATCAGCCTGTACTTTCAATACCTTCGGCATCCCAAGAAGATGGATTAAATGTCCCCTTGTCTTTTCTATGATTTATCGTCATCCTTATTAGCTGGTCGTATCCTTCATAGGCCCCTTCTCAGCGAGGACAGCCATGACGACAAGCGCCGAGACACTCAAGGCCCAGTTTGCCGGCTTCGAACTGGATCTTTCTTCGGGCGAATTGGTCCGGGACGGTCATGTTGTCCGCCTGCAGAACCAACCTTTCCTCGTTCTTCGACTTTTGCTCGAACATGCCGGCGAAGTGGTGACACGAGAAGAGTTGCAGCACCGGATCTGGTCCGGTGAGACCTTTGTCGATTTCGATCATGGATTAAACAAGACCATCGCAAAGCTGCGCGAGGCGCTCGATGATTCCAAAGCGATCTCAGGGATTATCCAGACGCTTCCACGACGCGGATACCGGTTCACTGCGGAGGTGACTTGGATAGGCCCGCGCAACGGCGCATCTTCTCCAACAGTCCCGGCCGTATCGCACCGGACGATTCCGCTTCAGTACTGGCTAGGCGGCGGCCTCGTGCTTGCCGTTCTATTGTCCGCAGTCCTTTGGGCCAACCGTAACACAGTCGAAGATTGGCTCCACTCCCGGCCGGTCATCGAGTCAGTTGCGGTCCTGCCCGTCGTCAACGTCTCGAACGATCCCGAGCAGGAATACCTGGCAAATGGAATCACTGAGGAGATCGCCGCCAATCTCTCGTATGCAAGGTCGCTGCGAGTCGTCTCTCGATCTTCCACGCGAAGATATAAGAATTCACCATTGTCGCTTCCGCAGATTGCAGAGCAGCTCAAGGTCGATGCCGTGATTGAAGGGACCGTGCTGCGCGCAAACGATACGATCCGGATCACCATTCGTCTCGTCGCTGCCAGGCCCGAGAGACTCGTATGGGCCGCCTCCTACGAGCGCAACATGCGTGATGTAGCCAACCTGCCCCACCAGATTGCTGCCGATACGGTCGCTCAGATCCGTACGCAACTGGCACCTGACGAAGAGAGCAGACTCAAGCTGGAGAGTCGGATAAGCCCCGAAGCATACGACGAATATCTACGTGCGCGGTTCTTTCTCGGCCAGGAGACAACACAGGAAGACAAGGCAATTCCGCATCTGGAGCGCGCGATCCAGCTCGACCCCAACTTTGCAGCGGCCTATGCCGCACTCGGCGAGGCGTGGGGAGTCGACGGTGTGTGGGGGGAGATGGGCAACCGAGAGACCTCGGCGAAGGCCCTCGCGTATTCGCAGAAAGCAGTGAGTCTGGACCCGAACTCATCCGAGGCCTACGCTTCTCTCGGGCATTCACTCATGCAGGCGCATCGGTGGAACGACGGAGAAACTGCCCTGCGGCGGGCGATCCAGCTTGATTCCAATAACTTTCGCGCCATGGATTATCTTGCCTTGCTGCTCGCCCAGAAGGCCCGCGCTGAAGAGGCTGTCGTTCTCGCCCGTGCGGCGGCAGACGCCAACCCTGTATCCGTCGATATTCAACGCATCTATGCCGTGATCCTCTACCGCGCCGGCAGATACGATGATGCAATCGAACAGTGTCAACGGGTGATTCATCTCGACCCGAACCATCTCGCCACCTACGGCACCCTGGGCCATGCCTTGGCAGAGAAGGGACGCTATCAACAGGCTGAGGATGCCTTCAGGCAGGAGAAAGCATCGACCGGAACCTGGGCATGGCTATCCGTTCGGGAGGGAAACCTGGCTGCCGCACGCCAATTCCTACAGAAAGACTCGTCTGTTTCTCCTCCCGGCGCCGTGGCACGGTACCTTTTGGGAGAGCAGACGGCTGGGCTGGCTGAGCTTGATTACCTTGCGAATGAAAAGTGGGCTACAAGGACATATAACCTGCGCAACGACCCTCTCTTCGCACCTCTCCGCAGTGACCCACGGTTCACGGCAATCGTCAAAAAAACCGGCCTGCTCGACAACTGAGCGGCCATTTTCCCGTGGATCCTTTCCATGCGCGGCTTATCTGCATAGCTGGGAAAGTGCATGCCAAGGCGGCCTGTTCGTTCACGCCATCCCGCAGTGCAACGGATGAATCGGCTTCTCTCCCATCGCACCCCTGTTCATCGCTTCATTCCTGTTACCACCTTCACCGTCGTCACTGCCTGCCCTACATGCCGCTGCGTATGGTCCGCGCAATGCACCATCAACCCACCCACCGTCGTCGGCAACATCTTCCGTCCCACGCCACGCGGAGCCTCATAGCTGTCCGGCAAAATAGCCCTCACCCGCACAGCCGCAGCCGCCATCCCTGCCCGAAACTCCGCCAGCACAGCCGCAGCCGAAGCCCCGCCATCCAGCTCACTCCGCAACCCCGCCATCTGCGCCTCGCTCAACTGCGCGCCCTCCGCATACCCCAGCAGCCTGTCCAGACTCCGCACCATGTGCCGCAGATGAAACGCCACCGGCGCAATCTCAAACGGCCGGGCATTCATCTCCGCATCCGTCAACCCCGCGCACCACTTCTCCACGTCCTCCACGGCCAGTTCCAGCGCATGAAGCACCTGCCGCCTCACCGCATCCACTTCCGTCAACGTCCCCCGCAACCACGGCTCAATATAAGCTCCACTCATCGCACAATCCCTCTCGTTTCTTTTGCTGTTTCCAGATACACCAAGCCTTCATGCTTGGCCCTCTCTTGCTGCTTCCAGGTACGCCCAACCTTCAGGCTTCACACCCTTTGCTTGCTTCTAGTGTCCTGTCCCTGAAGTTCACAACATCATTCAAGCTGTCATCCTGAGCGGAGTTTGGCGGTTTTTACGCCAAACGGAGTCGAAGGACCTGCGGTTTGCGATTCCAATTGATGCTAAGAACTTT